>Ga0102951_1000025_pt1 | contig 43300 bp, 43 predicted proteins | sample SalPonA_B_H2O_MG_FD_78507 | JGI IMG/M metagenome (GOLD analysis project Ga0102951, IMG submission 78507) | Water microbial communities from South San Francisco under conditions of wetland restoration - Salt Pond MetaG R2A_B_H2O_MG | ecosystem: Environmental > Aquatic > Non-marine Saline and...
AAAGTCAAATTCTAGGGTTTTCATATTTAAAATTCCTCTGCAAATAAGTAGCGAGCAGTTAATGCGATCCCAACCAGTGCGGGTAGGAAAACTAAAATCGTTGTCAAAATAAATCCAAACATTGTCGGGTCTCTCCCTTAGTTGATGTATATATTATAGCAATTCGGCCAAAAAGTGCAAGCGATTTATTAGACCAATAAAGCATAAACATCCAGGTTTTAATGCACAAAAAGTAGTTGACAAATTATCGGCTTCTATGGTAAAATCGGCGCGGTCAAATGAGAATGATTCTCATTTAGCCGATCCTGGTTAATAAAGCTTGACAAGCACCAGAATTTGTAGTACCACCGCGAGGACGGGGCAAACCGTCCTTATAATTTCCATTTTAAATTGGAGTTTTTCAAGTTTGGTTAGCTCTCCCATATTATGCCACCTTTTTGTTGACAATTCGCCAAGGATGTGCATTCATAATTCCGTAGGGGACACGTTTTTTCATTTTGAAGCATTCTGCCATAATCTCGGTTTCGATTCGCGCATCGCTCAAAGCAGTGTGATCCTCAACAAATTCATAGTTGCGAGTAATGAAACGGAAAGCGAATTCCGCGCCAGTCTTGATGTTACCTTTTGGAGATACCCAACCATTTTCAATCGCAATATTGCGGTATTGCTTTTGTGACAATTTTGTTTCGCAAGCGAATTGCCAAAGGTCTAGGATCTGTAAAGGCTTTTCGAGTGCCTTGCCAGTGTAGCCGAGCATTTTGTGAGTCGCTTTCATCACGCGAGTATCAAAACCGGCATTGTAAGCGGCCAAAACAGTAACGCCAAAATCGGCCACGTCTTGATTCATTTGCTTCACAATGGCAAGCCAAGGAGTTAATTTAATCTCGCCAGCATCGAGCATTTTAGCATAGTGAGTAAAGATTTTTTTGGCATAAAATGCGCCCATCATTTTCTCGGCATTGGTGAAAATTTCCTCAACCAACCAGTTACGCTCGGCTAGAATTTCGCCTTTCTTATTCGCAATGGTATAGCCAACATCATAAACCGCGCCAGTCAAATCAGCGGTTTCAGTGTCAAGGATTAAAAAGATATTTTGAGTTTTCATAGCGGTTTCTCCGTTAGTTGATGAATCAATTATAGTCTAAGCGGCAACCGCTGTCAATAAATTATTTAAATTAATTGCATTATTTGTTTGAATCCCGAAGGTATCTAAGTGATTCAATACGCTTTTGTTGTCGTCAAACATGACAGCATTGCGGCAGAATCTACGAAAAGTGTAGCGAATTTTCGAGGCATATTCGCGCAATAGTCTTTCTTTCAATAGGTGGTCTCGGCTATTGTCACCAAGGGGACGCGATAAAACGCATTCAGGCATAATGCCATGCTCGGCCAAAAATTCATAATCATATACGCTCATTACGCGAGCAGTGCAAACGATAACATGACGATTTTTCGCGATAAGGTCACGCATCTCGGCAGCCAATGGCAGCAGAGAATCGGCCATAATTTTTTCGCGAGTGCAATTCTCAACCCAGTGTGCAAGGTCAAGCGAGCCATCGGCAGCAGTGAGTTGACGATGGCTAGAATCAATTACAGTATGGTCAAGATCAAAAATATAAATAGTCATAGGAACATCTCCGTTCGTTTGTGTATGCAATTATAATAGGATAAGTCGGGGGTGAATGCAATCTTTTTCTTAGAATAAAAAAGCATAAGGGGGAACCCCCCAGGGTGAAATAGTTATAAGGGGAGGGCGGTTATTTGACTTGACTTTTCCGCGCCCGCGCGGGCCCATCTTCACGTAAAACTTTATAATATTTCAAAAAGCCAAAACGGAGTTACAGCGGGGTCGTGGGAAATTAAAAAAAGTTCTTGACAAATTACATATGATTTTCTATAATATGGAACAGGAGGACAAATTTATGTTAAAGAAAAATTGGATATATGAAACAGATGATGCAAACTATGGAAACGTTGACGTTTGGCGGTTTGTGAAACCAAACGAATATGGAAAATATGTGGGAGATTGTGAAGATTACTCTTTCACGTGGCTGGCTTTGGAGAAAGGTTCAGTTGCAAAAGCAGTTTGGGCACTTATGACAGGCGAAGCAAAGATTTGGTATGTTTACACGCACACCGGTGAAGGCCATGCGGTTATGGAATACCGTGGACAATTTGTGGACAACTGGGCGGGCTTTCTTGTAAGCCAAGAATATATGGAGAAATTAGGTCACAAGTTTCAATTTGTGTACCCGCGCCCTTCGGTGGCACTCCACCTTCTGCGCGGAGCTTTTTACACCCCTCAAAAATGATACTTGACAAAGTTCCTCCGGTGCTCTATACTATGGAAAATTGGAGGAGTTTTTAGGTTGAACGCATACATAATTTCCTGGCTGGGAAAAGAGAAGAACTTGGAAAGGGTTCCTCTCCTACACAAAGTGGTAAACTGGTGTAAGTCAAAGGATTTACAGCCAGTTATAATTGCGATGCAGTGGCCAGAAAAACTTTATTCTGAATTTTCTGGCGTATCGTGGATAAAGTCAGACTTGCAGATGCCTCCCGGACATGCAAGAAATATCGGACTTAATCACTTTTATAGCACTGACGATGATTACTGCATACTTCTAGATGATGACACCTATATTGAGAAAGGTGATTCTCTAATTGATACGGTAAAAGCAAAAGATATAGGCGATGTAATCACTGTAACTCATTCGGATTTGTGCTATTACCTAGATAGTTTTACAAAGCATCATATGGTAAAGGGCTGTAATCATATTATTACCGGCTGTTTTATAGTACGAAACTTTCGAAAGCGTTATAAGCAAGAACTCTTTTTCAATACTAACTTTGTAGCTGATGAAGAAATTGGCCTTTTGTACGGCGAAGACGTAAACTTTGCACGAAGAGCTATCACAAAAGGTTATAGAGTATATGAAGTTCTAAGCTCTGCTGTAAATGAAGAACGTCAAGCAAAGTTCACCGACACTACTTGGCGTAAAAAGCCGTGGGACGATATAGTTCCTATAGGGCATAAAAACATGGAAAGACTCGAAAAGTTAGAGAACTTATCCTCCTCCATAAACCCAAAAGTTTTTAAGGTTAAAAAATGAATGTCACTTGGAAAATAATGAATATTGAGTGGATCTCCGAATTTGGCGGACTTTCAAAAGTTGTAAGCGGAGCACACTACTGGGTTGAGGCCGAAGATGAAGAGGGTAATAAAGGGTATACTTTTTCAAGAGTAGCATTTGACTTAGACGATTTAACAGATTTTGTAGCTTTCGAAGAGCTTACAGAAGAATTAGTAGTGTCCTGGGTACAGACTCACCTGCTTAAAGTAACTAACTATGTTCGAGATGACATTACAGGCATGAGCATAGTTAATGAAATTCAGCATCGAGCGATCATAATGTGCTTAGAGCAAGATCCTCTGCGAAAAAGAGGCATCGGAGTACCCTGGTAGATGGCTATTCTATATTCAAAAACGCTAGTTGCCGCAAGCCGTACAGCTGTTAGTGGGGACTCCTATACCGGTTATACCACCGTTTACTACGAAGGCTTCAGAAGCACTAGTATGCCTCTGCCTCAGATGGGGACGCTTGCCGGTAGTAGTGCGAGAGCTGTTGTAGGAGGCTTAGGCGTATACGTAGAAGCCGTCTATGAATATTATTTTACTGGAGTAGCTGAAGACACCTCCGGAAAGGTAATGCTAAAACTGAGCTCAGCATCTACAGGCTGGGACTCTATTCATATTACAAATTCTAGCGGAGTCAAAAAAACTTATAAACGTATTGATGCTACCCCACTTGGATCAGGGTACTATCGGTGGGACAATACAGGCACTACTGTACTTACAAGCAGCCAGTCCTATACGTTTGAAATTGATGACGGCATTAGTATTGTTGATCCTGACCCAGGCACTATTAGTACTAACTCGCCCGTAGGGTACGGCTCTACCTCGTTCCAAGTAACTTCTACAGGAGGTAGTGCCCTAACCACTTATCGCGTTCGCGAGGGTAGCTATGGAGGTAATGTATTAAAAACCTGGAAGGGAAATAATACTGTAACAGTAATTAGTACTCCCTCATTATCCGGTACTACCTATTATGTCGACGCATATGTACTAAGTACAGATGGAGGAGCGGGGTCTGCGGCTAATGTTGATGTTACGGAAATCACGGTTACTCGCTCCGCGGCAATAGCTCCTACTCAGCCTTCTAATACTTACTTTGCTTATACGACGTCCACTCAAAATGGTACTCTAACGAATTATGAATACTTTGGAGAAAGCTGGACAAGAGACACGACTAGTGTAGCAATACCTCCTACAGGTACCAAAGGTCTAGGCTTCGGAGGGTACTGGAGCAGCTATAAAACTGGCCAACAATTCAGAATAGCAACCACTATTGATGGTGCTACTACCTACAGTAGCGTATCAAACGTGGGACCTACGTACGCTTACTGGATATTTGATTTAGATGTTCCTGTAGGTTTAGCAGAGGGAGAAACTTTATCCCTAAAAATGCAGATTCGTGTCCCTGCTGCCAACAATGGGGATGACACTTGGTATGATGTTACTACTAACTCGCCAAAAACTGTACTTCGACATTATTCTTCCGGAACCTTAAAAGAATATTTCTGTAGTGGTTATGATAGCTACGGAAGATACTGGGACGGTTCAGGAGGCACTTATGATACTTTGCTAGAGTCTAATAGTGCAACTTGTGGATACGGTAACGTCCCGGATTCCTTTACTTTAGCAGATCAAACTGGTAAAGAGCCAGATGCTACCTACACGTCAACAAGTACTGTAACCGTAGCAGGCTTATCTGATAACAACATAACTATTTCAGCCTCTTTGCAAAGCACCACTTCCGGAGCAACTGCAGAAACTCGTGTACGTACTTCAAGTGCTGCCGCTTGGGGAGCTTGGAGCAGTTCATCTAAATCTGTTAAAAATGATTATCAAGTACAAGTAAGGTTAACTACTGGTACAGCATTCAGCACGTCTTACGAAACCACCTTAAATATTGGAGGCGTTACTTCAGTATTTTCCGTAAGTACCCGTGCAGCAAATACAACCCCTACAGTTGTAATGCCGGCAAATATTTCAGACAGTAATAAAGATATTACTTATGTAAGATCTTTTACTGTCTCCGGCCTAGAAGCATTAATTACTTTATCTGTAACTGGCGATGCTACTATATCTACATCGGAAACAGGCACCTATACTACTTCTATTGCAAGTGCAGGAAATGGTACATACTGGATAAAACTTACTTCAAGCTCTTCTGATAGTACCTCTGTAAGCGGTACTGTAGAAGGAAGTACTTGGACGGTTTCAACAACGGGTGCAACTACGTCAGTTACAGCAAATCGTACCTTTTCTGTAAGAGATTACACTACTACCGGCAATGACTTCGTATATGGAGAAACTTTAAAACTAGCTTTTTCCACTGTAGATTGGGGGTATTATGGATTTATCTCTAAATATTCGAGTGGTGTAAACGTAGCAGGGCTAACGCTAGACCCTACAGGAACCGCCCCAGGTGGTGAAATTAAAGCTATCTTTGGGGCAGGAACAGATCATAGTGAGAACGGAAGTGCTTGGCAGATTCAATTTAGAAATGGGGCTACCGGAGACTCGGGCGTAATATCTGGTAAGATATACAGTCCCGCTGTAGCCCCCACTGCTAATTGGGAGACTACTAGTTCTACCGCAACTTCAGCAAGTTTCAATGGGTCTTGGAAGCTCACAGATTTAGGCTCCGGATCCTCTGATGCCCAGTATGTAGTTACAAATAGTAGCACAGCTCCATCAGCTACCCATTCCAGTTGGACATCAGTAACTAGTACGGACACATTTACCGTTTCTTTGACTCGTGGTCAATCTTACTGGGTACATGTTCAGAGAATAGCAGGATATACTCTTTCTGGCGCTGCATTAAGCCGGTCTGTAAATTCGTACCCTTCCGGACAAATCGCCTATTTACCTACTACATCTAATATTACTGCTGCTGATAAGGCTATTTCAGCATCTGCCACCTCTGCAGCTATTTCGCTGAGTAGTAGTAACGCTACTCAAAACTACTATGGAGAGTCTGGGGGCACTTACTACGGTGGAAACTTAGGCAGTTTAACTATGCCTTCCGACACTCTGCCTGGCAAAGGCTTAAAGGCTACTTATAGTTTATATACAAGACGTACAACAGCAGAAGGAGGCAATGACGCCTACGTAGATACGACTGATAATTTTACAATCTACCGTCAGCCAGGCACCCCTCTAGATACTAGTTCTATTTCTTATACTGTAACAGAGACTTCAAGTTTTGATGTAACTGTTACTTGTAAAACAGATACAACTACAGGAACTTTTAATCAGTATGGGTTTTACACTCCTGGGACAGGGTGGGAGTGGCAAGACTCTGATACTAAAACTTATACTTATGCTCGTAACAGTGGGTCTGTATCTTACTATGTAGCCGTAAGAAACACAGATACAGGTAGTGTATCCTCAGATTCTAGACTCGCAGGCAGTGTAAATGTAGGCTACATTAGTCCTACAAACGCAACCTGGTCACGCCCTAGTAGTATAAACTATAATGCATCAAGCTTCAATGTAACCCTTAGCGTAGTACCAGACAATCATACTTACTTACTACAGTACTACAATGCAGGGTGGAAAGACTTAAATGCTTGGACTAGCGCAGATACTTTCACAGTAACAAACCTACCTGCAGCCGCCTCAGGGTCCAAAGAAGATTACAGACTACTGAAAAAACGTTCAACGGAGTCAGGTGGCGCTAATACTTACTTTCTGCAGGAACAGTGGCAAGTTACTCGGGGAGCGCCTACAGCGGTAGATAAAACAGTAACAGTGTCTGTAGACTCTATGGTCTACTTAGATACTTCGTTCACTGTAGACATTACAAATGCAGCTTCCGCTTCGAGTTACGATATACGAACAGATAGCTATACAGGAACAATTGTAGGAAGTTTTAAAGGGACTGAGTCTGATGTAGTTGTAAACCATCAGCCTTCGACATCAGGAACTACTTACTATATTACTGGATATGTAGCTTTTGCTGATAACGGGGACGACTCTGTATCGAATATTAGTACTTTTACAGCCACAAGGCCTGCAAAAGTATCTCCTGATACGTCCGTAGTAGTAAAGTACGAAGGCTCCACCGATACTGCTTTTAATAGGTCCGCAGGCGATACCACTGTAGTAACTTTTGACCTATCTAACGCAAACAGTAACGGGGTCACAGACTATCGAGTCTACAGAACTCTAGGAGCTGGAGTCAAGGATACATATACAGGTACCTCAACTACTTTCACTTTAGATACTGGGGAGTCTCTATCTGATGGAGACGATTGGATTTATATAATTGAAGCCCAAGTTCCTCGTGCGAATAATGGTGATGATACCTGGGCTTATGTAAAACGTATAGACTTCGAACAGCAGTTTGGAACTCCTACATTAAGTGTATCTCATTCAGGTACTGGCGAAAGCCCTACCGTATCTATGGAGATCACGGGAGCACCTGAAGGAGCTGAATGGGTATTTACATACAATGATGGCTCTAATATCGGAGCATTTACTGATCCAAGCTCTAACACTCACGACTTTACTACGCTAATTCGTGGACGAACTTATACTTTCGGAGGCTATTTCAGAGTTAATAATGTAGCTTCCGAAGTGGCGACTGTAACGGGGTATCAACTACCTTTAATTGCCCCAAATGCTGCAACAGTTACTTTAGGAACTGACGCTTCTCCAGATACGACTATAAATGTAAATGCAAGTGGAGGGGCCGGGGGAACTATAAAGATCGCAATAGATGGAGTAAACTTCAGCTACGATAATGCGACAAATATAGATGTAACCCGTGGGTCTGAACTAAATATTAAAGCTCGTAGAGACGGTCGAGACTTTAACTCTACGGCATACACTGTAAATAGCTCATATCTTGTACCTTATTTAGAGCCCGACAAAACTGTTAGCATTGCAGAAACAAATATATCTGTAGGCTCTAATACCGACACTAAAGTGCTCTCGTTTACTGGAGTGGGCTCTAACGAAGCTATACGTGTTATTAGTAGTGCAGAAACTGTAACAGGGTCTCTAGGAAGCGGTAATATTACTGTAACTTGTCCCGCAGATGGGGAAAGTCTAGAATACACCGTACAGATAAAAAGAGGTATATCTACTGGGGGTGACAATACTACTTGGTATGATACAAACTACATCTCTAGTAACCCTATTACAATTACTCGAACTGCAAACGCTGCTCCGATATTAAACAGTTTCATTGTAAGCCCTAGCCCTACAATAGGGGCACAAACTGTGACTATTACTGCATCTACAGAAACAGATACAGATGGCACTATTAACAGCATTGATATAACACAGGAATCTGGTACTTCAGTTAGCTTATCTGCAACTACTTATACCGCTGAGCTACCAGCAGCAAGTTCAATTGCTTCTAGAACTTTTACTTCCCCCAACGAAAATGGAGTACTAGAGTTCAAGGTTGTAGTAACTGATGACGACGGAGCAACTACAACTTCTTACATTAACTTATTAACAAATAAAGAAGGTACGGTAATTACTCCCCCTTCGGGAGATGGGTATGGCCTAGAAGTATACGGGCCTAATGGAGAAACCTACTTATCAGTTACAGACAAGCTAACTATTATAGATAGCTTACTAGAGAATATAAAAATTTTGTACCAACAAGAGTATAGCGCGAATATAACAGTTCCTAGTGATTACATATCTGCAATTAGGCTTTCCTTAACAAATACTGCAGGAGAGCCTCCTATAACTTTAGACGAAGTGGCCATTGAAGAAGTGGATGCAACTACTATAAGGCTTCGAAGACTAACAGGCTACGTAGATACAACTTACTGGCCTGAGATTTGGGTCGACCTGCTAATACTAAGGAGTTAAAATGGCATATGGACTAAAAACATACAATACTTCAGGCGCTCTAGTTATAGATAGTACTGAGTATGGTAGAATCTCTTACAGCTACCATGACAGCGGATCTTTTATCGCAAATGGAGGCACTTATTCAAATAATGGATACTATGAGGAAGCCGTATATGGTACTATAGATGTGCCTTATACTACTAATGCATCTAGTAGTGTAATTGTATTTGTGCGCCCTAAGAATACACCTACTACTATCTTAAGATTTTTCGCTTCGTTAGATCCTGCAGACTACAGCTATTTTAGATTTGCGGCAGACGAAAATTGTGATGGAGTAGAGTTTGAGTGGATATCCTTTCTACCCACTAATCAGTCGGGTACTCAATCCAATGCATTTTCTACGGGATATGGGCTAGAGGTACAAGAAGAGATATTAGATGCAAATAATAATGGCACAGGGAACTTTAGGCTTCAATTTTCGTCTAATTTTCTCTCTTGTCGACTGAGAGGAGTAATTTCTAGGGGCGCAGAGTTTACAGAGGCAGGCGCTTACATACAGATACAGCGAATTCTGTCTGGAAGATCTTTTAGGGCTGGATTCTATTCTCCTCCGAATCAGAGTTATTACGCAGAAGTTCAGCTATATGCAGAGGTATGTCAAGTAGATACTTCAAATACCTACACAGTAGTACAAGACTTAATATACTCAAATATAACTTTTGGAGGCACTCAATTTAGCAGAATTAGACAAACTTTTTCCGATGTTTCATCAAACACACTAATAATTGGAGGATAAAATGATAATTAAATACGCTATGATAAATATAGCAGACGGAACCATTCACGGGGTTATAGCGCCTTCCGACACTACAGCTTTTACAGATGGCTCAATAGTAAATGATAGGCTAATAAAGATTTGGCCGGAGGAATTTTACGGTATTAAGCCGTCCAGAAAAAGATGGAACGGGGCTTCTTTTGTAGATATGCCCGCACAGCCTAACGAGTTTTATATATGGGAAAATGCCGCGTGGACTTTCCAACAGGATAAATTTATGGACCATATGAGAACAAGTCGAGATGGAAGACTATTTGCAACAGACTGGACTCAGGTGCCTGACGCACCATTGACAGCAGAACAGGTAACAGCTTTTAGAAATTATCGACAAGATTTGAGAGATGTCCCAAATAATTTAACAGGGGCAGAGCGCAGTTTGGACGATATAGCGTGGCCGACTCCACCAGTACTATAGGTGAGAAATTTATACCTTGACATTGTAGAGTATTTTTGAGAAAATACGTAAAACAACTGGAGATTTCACAATGAAAAAAGCAATATTATCGTTGTTGTTGGTATCCAGTCTTGCAGTAGCACAAGTAGAAGATACTATCTATACAGATAGCACTACTCGGAGTACTGTCGACTCAAATACAACAACTACACTTAAGTCGCCACCACCTTCAGCAATTACACCAACTATCAACAATTACAGTAATGATTTGTGTACAGTCGGTGTAGCGGGTGCAGTGCAGACTCAAATTTTAGGTATTTCCGCAGGTTCAACGGTAAGAGACATGACCTGCGAAAAATTAAAGAATGCGAAAACTTTGTACGATATGGGCATGAAAGTTGCAGCAATTTCAGTAATGTGTCAAGATAAACGAGTCTTTGATGCGATGATGATGGCTGGAACACCTTGCCCGTATGATGGTATGATTGGAAAAGCAGCAAAAGATGCTTGGGAGCTGGACGTTGAGAATAGCCCCCAAAAAGAAGAAGGTATGAGCAATGGTACTAAGACACTTCTTGGTGGCGCTAGCGTTGCTAGCCTCCTCGTACTCTTACTGCTCTGATATTGTCTACGGCAGTACAAATAACGCGGCATCCACTGGTTACCAGTGGGTAATGACAAATGTATTACCACAGCAAGCAGGACTAGAAGTAACAGGAGTAGTCTACCGATATACTACTGTAAAAAATACAGAAGATCCCATGCTTGTCACAGTGCAGAATAAAAATGCATTGAGTACCGGGTATATTTTTCGAAGCACTGATGATTGGTCAGGGCTTCCAAGTAATACACTAAATAAGTTTGTGCCAACTTCCAGTATTCCTATTGAGTATTGGGGGAATGGAGAAATTGCGATTGAGGGTCAAGGCGAGGTAAAAGACGCGAATATAATATATAACTATCAGTATGACCCCTGTTTTGACCCTCAATCCAATCCTGAATGTCCAAGGTATATAAATACAGATTTTACTATAGCTACTACAGTGATAGAGTATATTGAAGAAGATCCGAATAAGCCCATAACTTATAAGGACGACGAACAAGAAGAAGCCGACAGTAAGAAGCGGTCAAAAGAAAAGAAAAAAGAGCGTCTAGAAGTCGCCCTACAGGTTGTTAGTGTAGCACTAATGACAGCAGAAGCAGTCGCACAGGCAGAAGCTTTATTATCTATGAATGCCCAGATTGTAAACTATGAACTAAATAATATACCGGGAGGTACGTACTTGGAGGATGCCTCCTACCTAAGTGCACAATTGCCTGATAATAATTCAGGGGCGCGAAATGGATTAGCGCAGCAAATTCTGCACAATGAGATGGTTGAATCTCAATATAAATCGGAGAAGTAAAATGAAAAAACTAGTAGCCTTGTTGGCTCTATGTAGCATGAATGCGGTCGCAGAAGGCGTACCAATTTACGGCACTGTAGAGTCTAAATGTGTAATTACTACAGATACCGTTGGCGTGTATGGAAACCCTACCCCTAACAAGCTCAGCACTACGGCTGCTGATGGCGGGGTCGAAGCTATTATCCGATACGATGTAATTAATGCAAACTACTATAAAGCTCGTATTACTTACCCAAATTCTTTCTCAACCTCCCCAAGCCTTACAGATGTTGTAAACTGGACTGGCAGTGTTTCTGTCGGAGAAGTTGGCGATGCTGCTATGTCGGCTTATGATACAAACAAAGTAGAATACAATAACGTATATGAAACTGACCTATCTATTGCAGGTAGTACTTGGTTCAAGGTAAGCTCTACAGCTACCTACGGATATGACAAGTCTTTCCCTTCTGGCAATTATAGTGCAGTTGTGGAGGCAGAGTGCGTCGCGTTGTAATTTTACTATTGTTAAGTTCATGGGTTTCTGCCCACGAACTTACTCCAACTTATCCTTCTTGGAGCGAGACTTTAAATCCTGAAGTACTCTCTACAAAGGTCACTCTCTTCAATAGGCGGCAAGATGTTCAGTTTTTTGCTGTTGGAATATATGACAACGATTGGCAAAAGGTACCCTTTGCAGCTAGCGATAGATTATTAAGAGTACCTTATTTAGAGGCTCGCGAGCTAAGAGTGTATATACAAAAAGAACAAATAGGACGGGCAGTGTATATCTGCACAAGATCTAAGATACTGAAAGGTATTCAGAAATTGAGTGCAGTTTCTTCTACTATTTGCTCGAAGACACGATGAAATACTATCTATTGATACTTACATTGCTTAGCGGTGTTGCTTATGGGCAGTCAAGTGCGCTTAACTTAAGCTTGCCTTCATCTGGCTCAAACTATCAATCAGATAAATTCCGTGCAGGAAACCTAGACTGTCAAAATGCGATCGGCTCGTCTACAAATGTAGAATTCGGAGTAGTAGGAATCATAAAAGAAGAAGACCCTACTATAAACTTAGGGGAGATGAATCGCGGCAAAGATGTTGGAGTATATGCAAAAATTACTATTCCGATTGGAGCGCCAAAAGAACGAATAGACTGTAGCCAGTTATATAAGTTAGAGCTAGAGGCACGTCGCTTAGAGGTGCAGCAGTTACGAATTGAGCTTATGAAAGCTCGTGGCCGTAACTTGGAATTTGAGAATTAAGATGGATGATAACATTACAGATGAGGACTATAAAGGCAGACAATTTTACGAAGAATTAGGACTTAGCGGCGAAGAGATCGCAGCGATTATCGAGCGCCGCAGCGGAAAAGACCGGCGAGTCGAAGACCTACCTTTCAGCGGAGAAGATCGCAGAGTTTCGGAAGACCGTAGAGAGCCAAAAGAAACCCAGTTCTCTTTTGAGTTTGCAGGCATGGAGTTTAGTGGCGGAATTGCCTTTGCAGTTCTTACTGCTTTATCAGGGCTTGGCGGCACTGCTTGGGCGGGGTTTGAGTTTTACAAAGACTATATGGATATGCGAGAAGTAGTACAAAACATTGATACTACTGAAATTGAGAATCGTAATAAGCAAATCGAGATTAAGCTCGATGAAGCCTTAGACTATTCTCGTTCCATCAAAAATGATCTTCGAGACGACTTCAACCGTATGGAAAAGAATATTGACCGTATTGAAGATCAGCAGCGGAAAAATGATGATAGAGTCAAAGAGATGGTCGACAGAGCTTCAGAACGCTTTGACACCAAACGAGAAAGCCTACAGTCAGATACGCAGCTAGCAATAGATGCCTTAGAAGACCGATTGAATAAAAAGATTCAGACGGCACTCGACAACCCTCTAGCAAATTAAAAATAATTCTTGACAGTTGACCTACGAAATTGTATACTTTGATTGTGAATAACTGTAAAGTGTAACGGAAATATAAAATGAGTAAAGAAGTATCTACTATTAGCCCAGAGGGTTTAGACATAGCTAACTGTTACTTACAATTCGGCAACATTCGTGCCGTATGTGAGTATACAGGCGTGCCAGAACATAAAGTAGTAGAGACTTTAAATAAGCGTGAGGTTAAACGTTACATTGATACTGTTTATCTAGACAGTGGATATCGAAACAAAAACAATATCGCAAGTCTCATTGATGAGATGATTGCATCAAAACTTGAAGAAGCCCAAGAATCAGGTATGTACTCTAATAAAGATCTAGCAGACCTGTTACAGATGGCGCACAAAATGCGTATGGATGAGATCAAGGCACAGGCAGATCTCTTAAAGGCAGAAAGTAGTAGCATCAAGAATCAAACAAATGTTCAGATTAATGAAGCACTTCCTTTCGGCCAAGGCAACTACGGAAAGTTGATGCAGAAACTCTTAAAAGAAGATGGAAACGGATAACGACTTAAAAGACTTACTAACCCAGCATATTACGAATGATAAAAATCGTCTAGACCGAATAGAGTCAAAGATTGATAAGCTTTCCGACACTGTAGTGGCCCTTGCCAGAGCAGAAGAAAAGCTGATAGGCTTGGAAGCGCATCGTCATCAATCTGAAAAACGATTCGAAGATATCGAAGAAGATATAGACGAAGCGTGGAAAAGGATTCGAGTACTTGATCAGACTGTAGGTACCGGCACGCGCTTGATATGGATAATAACCACAGCAGTAGTAGCGCTTGTACTACAGACACTATTAGGACTTTAAAATGATTTTTAAACGCAGAGCCCGTTGGATTTACGAAGATAATAAAGGACTTCGTAAAAGTTTTACTACAAAAGAAGAAGCTGAAAAGGCCGCAGGAATCTACCACGCTACAAAAGTGGAAGAGGTAGTCGAGGAGATCGAAGATGCCGAGGAAGAAAACTGGGACGAAGAAGCGGAAGACTGATTCTCGTTTAAAGAGAGCGGGAGTAAGCGGATACAATAAGCCAAAGCGTACTCCAGGACACCCTAAAAAGTCACATATTGTAGTAGCTAAAGTAGGTAAAAAAGTTAAGACAATTCGATTTGGTCAGCAGGGCGTAAGTGGTTCTCCTAAAAAACGGGGAGAAAGTAAAGCGTATGCTGCTCGTCGAAGAGCATTTAAAGCACGTCATGCGAAAAATATCGCCAAAGGTAAGATGTCAGCAGCATGGTGGGCCAATAAAATTAAATGGTAGAGTATGGTGAAGCATTGCAAAGCATACTAAAGGGAGTAGACAATGGCTCGTAAAAAAATTACTAAACCTCGTGGCCTTTGGGCGAATATTCATGCAAAGCGTAAGCGCATCAAAGCAGGCTCAAAAGAGCGAATGAGAAAGCCCGGAAGTAAGGGTGCTCCTACTTTGGCAGCTTTTAAAGCGGCAAAAGGCAAGAAAAAGAAAGGATCTAAGAAATGAGCGATTTTCATCCCGCAGACACTAACGGCGACGGGGTCGTAACAGATGAAGAGCATAAAATGTATCTTGAATTCAAGCGTAAAGAATTAGAAGATAAAGACGCTCAGCGTGATGCAATTCGCAAGATGGCATGGTTCTCCTTGGCAGGATTGTTAGTATATCCAGTAGGTATTGCGATTACTTCGCTTTTAGGAATGGACACCGCAGCTCAGTTGATTGCAGATATCGCTCCTACTTACTTTGCATCAATCGCAGTACTAGTATCAGCCTTCTTTGGAGCCGATGCTTTTAAAAAATAACAACTATCAGAACACATAAATGGCTCTTCAAATAAGACAGCTAATGTGAAGAAAAAGAAGTAAGCATAATAGAGGCGAAAGGGAGTAGCTACCCTTGTCCTTGCCTAATCAAGGCGCCTCTTTCCTATTAGGAGGAAGAATGAGAAGATTTTGGACAGAGAGCGACACTGCTTTCTTACGTACATATTACCCAGAAAAAGGAGCGGAGTACTGTTCTACAAAGTTAGATAGAACAAATCGGGCAGTCAGGGATAAGGCAAGAAAGTTAGGCTTAACCAGTAATAAAAGCAGGTTAGCAGCTAGCTCATTATTAAAAGCCGGTGAGTATGTCGAATCCTTGCGTAGTACAGACTATGAAGCCTTAGAGCCTTATGCCACTTCCAAAACCCCTATTTTGCATATGCATAAGACTTGCGGGTACAAGTGGGAAACTACTCCAGATAATATAAAAGTAATTTCTGGATGTCCGAATTGTTCTTCTTATGCAAACATTCAAGATAAACCAACCTACTTATATTTAGTATATTTTGAAAGCCTGGACTTATACAAGATAGGAGTTACTTTAAACTGGAATAAACGAAAGTATGAATTCGGAGAAAAGCCGACATTGCTATCTCTACTAGAATTTAGCTCAGGTACTTTAGCATATGCTTCTGAAAAAGTATTAAAGTATAAACTACAAAAACATTTTGTAGACTTTGGAATTTTAAACTCAGGCAATACGGAAACTTTTATATGGCCCTACAAATAAGCCGAGCCGATATTATCGGAGACTACCTAGCAGATTATCCTAAAGATAGTCGGTTTCTAAAACTCGACCCAGCTGAATACCTGAATTTGCTAGGAGTTGACGCACTCCCATCTCAGATGGCAATTATCAATGCTATCAATAACCCTAAGTACCGTTTCGTATGTGCGGCAGTCTCTCGTCGCCAAGGTAAAACGTATATTGCAAATATTATCGGGCAGCTAGTCTCTTTAGTTCCCGGCTCCAACATTCTTATCATGTCTCCTAATTACTCGCTGTCTCAAATCTCTTTCGATTTGCAAAGGCAGTTAATCAAGCACTTTGATTTAGAAGTTAAACGTGATAACGCCAAAGACAAAGTTATTGAGATGCATAATGGTAGCACGATTCGAATGGGCTCTGTGAATCAGGTGGACTCTTGTGTTGGCCGCTCTTATGACTTAATTATATTTGACGAAGCTGCACTTGCGGACGGACGAGATGCCTTCAATGTGGCACTTCGTCCAACACTTGATAAACCTGGTTCCAAAGCCATTTTTATTTCAACTCCTCGTGGACGTAATAATTGGTTCGCGGAGTTTTTTGATCGCGGGCAGAGCGAGGACTTTCCTGAGTGGGCGTGTATTAAAGCAACATATAAAGATAATCCTCGCATGACAGAGGACGATATAGCTGAAGCTCGTAAATCTATGTCTGACGCAGAGTTTAGACAAGAATATGAAGCAGACTTTAATACTTATGAAGGCCGTGTCTGGAACTTTGACTACGAAAATTGTATTGCAAATCTCGAAGATATTGAAACTCGTGAAATGGACGTATTTGCAGGTCTTGACGTTGGTTATCGAGACCCTACAGCATTCTGTGTTATTGGGTATGATTGGAACGAAGAAAAATACTATCTGCTAGATGAGTACTTTGACGCAGAGAAGACTACAGAGCAACACGCTCTCGAAATTCAGCGTATGATTCAAAAGTGGGATATTGATTACATTTATATTGATGCTGCAGCACAGCAGACTAGATATGACTTCGCACAACAGTACGATATTAGTACTATTAATGCAAAAAAATCGGTACTTGACGGTATCGCTCATGTAGCAGGAGTTGTGGACAATGATAAACTGATTGTAGACCAGAGATGCTTAGAGACTATCGCTTCTCTTGACCAATATCAATGGGACCCAAATCCGAATCTTATAAAAGAAAAGCCGAAACACAATAGAGCATCGCACATGGCTGATGCACTCCGATATGCTCTTTATTCATTTGAAACCTCTTCAAGCGGGTTTTAATGACAGGTATGAAAAATAGTTGTTGACTTCATAACTTCCACAAGATATAATTCTTCTATAAAATAAAGGAACGGAAAAATGTCCAAGCTAAAAAGGGATAAAATTAAATACATACGAGATAAGGCAAAATCTAAGTACGCAAAAGGCACAGAATGCTATATTTGCGGTTCAACTAATACTCTAGATTTTCATCATTTTTACAGTATGACCCCTTTATTAGACAAGTGGCTAAAAGAGAAGCAAAAAATCCGTCCTGAGCATTACACAGATGAGTATATTGTTATATGGCGAGACGAGTTCATTGAAGAATGCCATAAAGAAGTTTACGAAGATACAGTAACTCTATGTCACGCACACCATCAACAGTTACACAGTGTATATGGAAAAGACCCTAGTCTTGCTACTGCGAAAAAGCAGATGCGGTGGGTAGAGATTCAAAGAGAAAAGAATGGCTTGGTATAATTTTTGGAAAGACGAAAAAGCTCTCGATGTGGAGAAGTTAAATCCTGCTCAAACTCTTTTGGGCGGTTCAACTTATACTCCTCGTGAGCCTATCTATTCCTACCGTAGAGCCTACGAAGACTTAGAAATTGTAAACCGTGGAGTCAACATGATTGTTGATGATTCTGCGGAGATTAATGTACAAGTTGGCGACCCTCTGCCTATTGCTAGTGTAGTAAAAGGTATCAAGCGTTCAAAAGTTGATAAACTGTTGAATGCAGAGCCCAACTTGTTTCAAGATATTAACACCTTTCGTAGAAATCTAATTATTGATTTCTTGTTAGATGGTAATATCTTTATTTATTTTGACGGTGTACATCTGTACCACCTTCCTTCAGATAAAATGACAATTCATTCAAGTAAAACTACTTACGTTGAAAAGTATGTATATGAAGGTAAAATTACTTATACTCCGGACGAGATTATTCATATTAAAGAGAACTCGTTTGAAGATATGTACCGCGGCACCTCTCGCCTACGTCCTGCACTACGTACTATGGTACTAATGAAGAACATGAGAGAATTTCAGGATAACTTCTTCCGTAATGGAGCTGTTCCTGGCCTGGTACTCAAAAGCCCTAATACTTTGTCAGAAAAAATTAAAGAACGTATGCTCATGTCGTGGCAAGCGCGATACAGCCCTACGGCTGGAGGCAAGCGCCCACTTATTTTGGATGGCGGTTTAGAAGTTGACTCAATCTCGAATGTAAATTTCAAAGAGCTTGATTTTCAGTCTTCTATTACTGAGAATGAAAAAGTCATTTTCAAAGCATTAGGGATCCCACCTATTTTGCTTGACTCAGGAAATAACGCAAACATTCGACCAAATATGCGACTTTACTACCTTGAGTGCATTCTGCCTATAGTAGTAAAAATTAATTTCGCACTCGAACGCTTTTTTGGTTTTGAGATTCGTGAAGATGCTGTAGATATTCCAGCCCTTCAGCCAGAGTTAAGCGATCAAGCAAACTATTTCTCTTCATTAGTTAATAATGGTATTTTGACCCCTAATGAAGCACGAATTAAACTTGGCTACGAGCCTATCGAAGGTCATGATGACATTCGGGTACCTGCAAATATCGCTGGCTCAGCCGCTAACCCTTCCTTAGGTGGCAGACCTGCGGATACAGATGGAGACGATAATGCCGACAGTTAGACAAAAAGGTTCGGTCCTTACTAAGTTGTCTATTTACTTTGCAGGAAAACGTAAAGTATTGACAAAACATGAATATATGCATGCAGGAACTGTTCCTGTTCGTATGAATATTATTACCCGTGTGTTCGGAACATATGAGCGCATGGTTAATTGTTTGATGCAGGATCACCCATATCTAGAAGGTATGGTTGAAGCTGATAAAGCGGAAGCACCCAAACCGGCAGTTAAGAAGTCGGAAGAAAAGCCAGCTTCCACGGCGACTACTAAGCCTAAGCCAGTAAAAGCTGAGTCTAAGCCAGTAGTAGAGAAGAAAGAGAAGAAAGATGAATAAAATTTTCAATCTTACCTCTACTTTCAAAGCCCTCGAAGAAAACGACGACGGTTCGGTAATGATTCGCGGTATGGCAAGTACCGCGCATCAAGACCGTGCTAATGACGTTATCGAAGCGGCGGCCTGGGCCAAAGGTGGTTTGGAAAACTTCAAGAATAACCCTGTTATTCTGTTTAACCATAACTATGATAAGCCTATTGGCCGCGCTATGGGGTTGAAAGTAACTGAGAACGGTTTGGAGTTGGAAGCAAAGATTTCTAAATCTGCGCCCGATTCTGTAGCACAACTGATTAAAGAAGGTATCCTTGGAGCATTTTCTGTCGGCTTCCGGGTCAAGGATGCTGATTACATTAAGGAAACCGACGGATTGCTGATTAAGGATGCTGAATTGTTTGAGGTTTCAGTTGTTTCTGTGCCTTGTAACCAAGCAGCTACTTTTTCTGTAGCGAAATCATTCGACTCTATGGCAGAGTACGAAGAATTCAAAAAAACTTTCATTAATAGTGTTGATGAGACTTCGGAAGAAGTCAATGCTTCGCAAGAAGTCGAAGAAACACAAAGTACCACAGAGAAATCTGTCAAACAGGAGACTAAAATGTCTGATCAAAATTTTGATTACGAAGCTCTGGCAAAGAAAGTAGCCGAAGAAACTGCTGCTAAAATTGCTATGAAACAAGCTGAAGCTAAAGCTGCTAAAGAAGCAGAAGAAAAAGCTATCGCTGAAAAAACCGCTCAAGAAGAGCAAGTAAAATCTACCATCGAATTCGGTATCAAATCAGGTACTGAGCAATTGTTGGCTGACGTTGAAGCTAAATTGGCTGAGAAAGATGCTAAAATCGATGAAGTAGTTGCTAACTTCACTGCTCAGTTGAATGAGAAGTCTGAAGAATTGTCTAAAATGCGTGAAAGCAAGCGCGTATTCGGTGGCCGTGGCGACGGCAAAGTAGACATGGGCAAAGACTTGATGTACGCTCACGTATACGGCGTTGTTACCGGTAAAGGCATGAACACTGATTATGCTCGTAGCATTTTCGAAAAAGCTGGCGTTGACTACTCAGATGCTCCTTCTTACGATACCGATATTTCAACCGCTATCGAAAAAGAAATTCAACACGAGTTGATGGTTGCTCGTATGTTCCGTGAAATCCAAGTGAATGCACAGAACACCACTCTGCCCATCCAACACGATGTTTCATTGGCTGCATGGGCTGACCGCAATGTAACCAATGGCGTAGCTAACGCTAACGTAGGTAGTAACAATGCTGCTGCTAACGTTGTAAGCCCAAGCGAAATCACCTTGGTAGCTAAGCGTCTGTTGTCACAAACTTTCTTGAATGACGAGATCGACGAAGCTGTATTGATGAACCTGATGCCTATGATGGTTGAAGCTGTTGCTCGTTCACACGCTCGCGCAGTAGAAAGCGCTATCATCAACGGTGGTGGTACTCACATTAGCGGTCTGATCGCTGACGCTGGTACTGCTCTGACTGCTACTGGCGCTCAATTGGCTGCTGCTGACTTGTTGAAAGCTCGCTCTGGCATGGGCTTGTACGGCCGTAAGCCTTCTGACGTTGTTTACATCGTTTCACAAGAAGGTTACTACGACTTGTTGCAAGATCCTGAGTTCCAGAACTTGAACGAAGTTGGTTCAGACATGGCTGCTAAAGTTACTGGTACCATGGGTGCTGTATACGGTTCAAACGTTGTTGTTTCTGATGAAATGGCTGGCGGTGCAGCAGCTGTTAATGCTATCGCTGTTAACACCTCTAACTTCGTTATCCCACGTCTCCGTGGCGTAACTGTTGAGCGTGACCGTGAAGTTGCATTGCAACGCAACTTGATCGTTGCTTCTCAATCACTCGGCTTCTCTGCGTTGATCGCAGGTGCTGGGGTGAAAGCAGTAGCAAAAGCTTAATTTACTTGAGCAAACTGGGGAGGGATTCCTCCCCAAGTTTTTACTAATTGGGTTATAAATGACGAACAATCTTATTACATTAGCAGAATACAAAGAAGCAGAAGGCATTTCTACTCCTAAGGAAGATTTGCGCCTGAATGTAATTATCCCTTCAGTGAGTCAATTAGTAAAAACTTATTGCGGTAGTTCTATAGTAGATTTCTATAGTGTTCCAAAGGTCGAAGAACTTTCTGTAAACTGGTCCACTAAACTGATACAATTAACAGAAAGTCCTGTTATCGACGTAGCTAGTGTGGAAGTACGAGATACTTTTACCAGCTCTTATGAAGTATTGCCCACAACAGATTACTATGTTGATAAAGGCACCGACTCTATCACTAGAATCTCTAGAGACTGGCCCAAAGGTCCTGCATCTGTTAAAGTTACTTATACTGCAGGATATGATTATTGCCCAGAAGACTTAAAATTAGCAGTAATAGACCTAATTACCTACTACTTAAAAGATGAGCATAAAGAGCGTATGTCTATAGCAGGCGCCACTATGCAAAATCAAGCGAGCACTAGTCAACGAAATAATGTGGCTTTTCCAGACCATATAAAAAGAGTGCTTGATTTATATAAAAACTTTTAAATGAGTAGTAGCGGACTGACTAGAATGGCAGGCCGAATGCTGGCTAGGCTTGAAAAAGCTAATTGGCGAGATGAAGTTCAAGAGAGCGTAGGGCAGGTCTTTGTTTGGAATAGAGACTTATTTAAGAGTAGTCTACTTGAGCACACCTCCAAAGAAAACGTAGATGTTCTTGTAAATTTGTTTAGGTCTAAGTTGCAATCTCAAGACAAAAAAATGATGGCAACAAAACATAAAGCCAGACTTAAAGCAGCCAAAGCAAGTGTTATAGCAGAGCATATGGATGGTTACGCCCCTAGCAGCCACGAGATTTACGCAGTATTCAATTATAACAGTATTCAGAATATAAAACGCTTAGTAGGTAAAGAGTTTGAGAAGCTGTCTGGGAAAGACTCGAAAATTGTAACTGGACGTATTGATTCAGGAGAAAAAGTCTCTGAAACCGTAGGGTCTCATGTAGGACATGGAGAGTACGGACGAGCAGTAAGCGCTACAAAAGCTTTAGCTTCTGAATCGGTTATGAAAACAAAAACTGCATCAACTAAATATGGCAGTACACAAGCCTATAAAAATTTAGAAAGTCATTTAGAAACTTTCAAAAGATCCGTAGGGGTATCTCTAGAAGTAGATCATTATCAAGAGGTCACCGCTAGAGGCAAATTAAGTAAAGCATATACTGCTATATTATCAAACCAAGATACCTCAGAAAACATGAGTGACGCGGTAGATGAGCGACAGGCGCTGCTAGAGCTGAAAAAAGCCATTCAAAAAGAGTACAATACTCTTGTACAGCAAGAAGGGTCTCCATCTTTACTAGATGCTGTAGAAGCTACTTTACTTTTTAACTTATCGTCTTCTAAAAGAGTTAAGTATAAAGGGCCTAAAAAACCAAAAGCAAATGTAAGCTCAAAAGGTAAAGGTTCAAAGTCAGGTACTATCTCCTCCCAGAAAAGTACTAGAGTATCTTCAGGCGCTGGAGCTACTAAGCCAAAAAGGAGAGCTACAAGAAAGGGAGTATCTTCAAGTCCTTTATCTCTGTTTATGGCAATGAATAGCAGGCTCCCCGAAGTAGTAAAAGCAAATATGAGCTCTCCGGCACTGAATAATAGAACAGGTAGGTTCGCAGAGTCAGTACGTATTGTAGATGTGTCTGTAACTGCCCAAGGATACCCTAGTGTGGGATATACGTATCTTAAAAATCCTTACCAAACTTTTGAGTCAGGGTATAAGCAAGGATCCGCAGATATAGATCCACGAAAACTAATTGATAGATCTATTAGAGAGATAGCAGCTCAATATGCTATTGGACGATTCTACACTCGGAGAGTATAATGTCAGAACGTAATTACACAACTCGTCGTTTAGCTATTGTAGATGCTATAGTGGAAAAGCTGAAGCAAATAGATGGAACAGGCAAATATTTAACTAACTTATATCAGCAAGTTAGCCCTCGCCTAAAGTTTTGGGATGAAGTAGAGGAGTTTCCTGCTGTCCACCTCAATGCGGGGTCAGAAACTAGAGAGTACCAGGGCGGAGGCTATAAAGATAGATACTTAACAGTTACTTTGCGCTGTTATGTAAATGAAGAAGATGCTGTAGTGGCCTTAGAGTCTTTAATGGAAGATGTAGAGACTGTACTAGAAGAAAACTCTAGGCTTGCCTATACTGATAAACTTGGAGCTACGCAGTACACTCAACAAATCACTATAATCAGTATTGATACTGATGAAGGTGTACTTGAACCTTATGGCGTCGGAGAGATGTTAATAGAGGTTCGTTATTAGAAACGACTGACACGAATCAAAGGATTCACGATCAAGTCCTTTCAAGAATACATAGGAGAGAACTATGTCAACCTTACATTTTAGTAGAAATACTAAAGTATTTTTGAAGCAAGGAGCAAACGTTTGGGAAATTCCTGTATTAGACGGTTTTTCTTTCTCGCAGGCTACTAACGCTTCTGAAATCACTTTGAATGAAATGTCAAATGCCTCAGGCGATTCACGTCGCGCGCGTCAAATGTTCACGGACTCATACGCTCCTGCTGAGTGGTCTTTTGCTTCATACGCCCGTCCTAATAACGGTACTGTAGTAGAAGATGCTTTGTGGGCAAACTTTGTGGCTACTAACAGCTATACTGCTGGCACTTGGGCAGAAGGCGTAACTGTAGCAGATGCTACAACTACTTTTGACTTTAATTCATCGAACAAAACTGTTCTTGGCACTTTTGACTTGTACTTTGTACTTGGTGCTTCGACTGATGAGGATAATAACTTCTCAAGCGGTGCAAACGTAACTATTTACAAAATTGCCGATTGCGTAGCAAATGAAGCGGGTATTGATTTCGATATTGATGGTATTGCTACTATCAACTGGTCAGGTTTTGGTAAAATTATTACTGAAGAGGCTACTTTCGATGCTTCGGTCGCTATTGCTCGTGATGTTGCTAGCACTTCTAACTTTATTCGTAACCGTTTGACCTCACTATCAGCTACTTCTTCTGTTTCAGGTACCACTGTAACTTACGATCTTGTTTTGACCGGCGGTAGTATTACCTTCACAAACAATATCACTTACTTGACTCCCGAAACTCTCGGCGTAGTAAACCAGCCTTTGGGTCACGTTACTGGTACTCGTTCAATTTCTGGTAGCTTTAGCTGCTACTTGAACACTGCCAGTGATGCAAGTGCTGATCTGTTCGAAGATATTATTGGTGCAACCTCAACTGTAACCAATAGCTTCGACTTAGCGTTCTCTGTAGGCGGTACAAGTGCTCCTAAGATGGTAATTGACCTTCCAAATTGCCACCTAGAAGTGCCTGGCCACTCTATTGAAGATGTTATCTCGTTGGAGACTTCGTTCCACGCATTACCCTCTACCATCGATTCGGCTGACGAAGCCACAATTGCCTATACAGGCGCTTAATAAAAAAAAGCGGGCTTCGGCCCGTTTTTTCTTTCCCCTTTTCAAAAATAGTTCTTGACTTCTTATCTCCTCTCCACTATACTATCACTATAAATTAATTTAAACTTAAAGGAACTAAAAATGAGCAATACCCCTATTTCACTGGCGAGTCTAATGACCCCTAGCAAAACTGTAAGTATTGACTTTCCCGGTTTTTCCGGGTTTTCTGTGCAGCTGACCTATTTAGCTCGGGAAGAGCTGTTAAAGTTGCGAAAGAAATGTCTTACTACAAAGTTTAATAAAAAGACGCATCAGCCAGAAGAGCAATTAGATGAAGATGCTTTCTTGGCAGAATATGTAGGAGCAGTAATTAAAGGATGGGACGGGTTGAAGTATCGTTACTTAGAAGAGCTTCTATTAGTGGATACTTCCGAGCTTGATCCAGAGGATACTCTCCCCTTTACCCGAGAAAACGCAGAGTTGCTTATGAGAAACTCTTCTAGTTTTGACTCCTGGGTAACTGAAACTGTAGGTGATTTGGAAAATTTTACTGGTCGCAAGTAGCCGAAGTCCAAAGGCTACTTCAGCGCTATATTAAACAGCCAGACTCGTTTGATATAGAAAAGTACCTTAAAATTTGCGAACAGTTAGGCGAAGAACCCGACCTCGAAAAAATGCCACTAGCTGCTTCTGATTTTCCTCATGAAGTACAAGTGGCATTTTTTATATTTGATACTTTGTCGGACGTCTGGGATGGAATGTCTGGCAGCTACATGGGGAAGAACTGGACGGACGCTCCTTACGTAATGGAGCTGTACGAGGTAGAAACCCCTAAAGTAGTGTACTATTTTGCAAAAATGTACGAAAGGTTGTTAATGAGCTTTAGAGCAGAAGAAGCTGATAAACGGCGAAAAGCGGAAGAGCGTAAAGCAAAAGCCGCAAGCGGTGGAGGTAAGAACTTCACCCATAATGTGAAAGGCTAATGGCTAAGAATAAGGTATACATAGATATTGAAATCAACGGCAAAATGCAGAAAGTTGCCGTTGATGCAAAAAACCTCGGGAGGAGCTTAGAACAAGTTGGTGAGCACGCTCAGACTGCTGATCGCCGACTAAAAGGTGCTGCTCAAGCCTCTTCTAATGGCACTAAAAACTTTTCTAAGATGGCACAAGGTCTCACAGGAGGTCTTGTACCTGCGTATGCTGCTGTAGCTGCTCAAGTGTTTGCGTTAAGTGCTGCATTCAACTTCCTTAAAAACGCTGCCGATGTTCAAAATCTAAAAGCCGCACAGATTAGCTATGCAAACAGTACTGGCGTGGCAATGCAGTCTCTCACCAAAAATATACAAGCAGCCTCCGGGCAAATGCTAGGGTTCCAAGAAGCGGCTCAAGCAGCGGCTATTGGTGCTGCAAAAGGCTTTACGGGGTCTCAAATGGCCGACATGGCCACGGCGGCAGGTAAAGCAGCGGCTGCATTAGGCCGTAACTATCAAGACACATTCGATCGTATTGTACGAGGCGTGTCAAAAGCAGAGCCTGAACTACTTGATGAATTGGGTGTAACCCTTCGCTTAGAGAAAGCAACCAAAGACTATGCTGCTGCTATTGGTCAAAGCCAAGATAGCTTGACAGCAGCACAACGTAGCCAAGCAGTTTACGTTGAGACAATGCGACAGTTAAATGATAACTTTGGACAAGTAAAACAAGCTGTAAACCCTTTCCAACAACTTGCAGTAACAATGCAAAACGTAGCTCGAACTGTTACAGAAGCCTTACTGCCTGGCTTTATTGGTATCGCAGACTTTATCAATAAAAACGCTCAAGCGGCAGTAGTAGTATTCGCAGGCTTAGTAGGTATGGTACTTTTAAATATCACCGGCCTAAAAGAAGGCGTAAAAAGTATGTTTACTGGCATTGGCAGTTCTGCAGCCAGTGCAGGTACCTCTCTAAAATCTACGTTTACTTCTTGGACTGATTCGGCCCTGTCAGGTGCTTCTGCAGTTGTAGACAAAATGGAAGAAGTAGAGCAAAGCCTGAAAAGCGCAGCGGAATTACAAAAAGGCAAAGCGGGGTCAGCTGCTAAAGCAATGATGGATAAAGGAGCTTCGAGTAAAGCTCTCGCACGTGTCGCAGCCGGCGAAGACCTAAGTCCTGCTATGAAAGGCGCACTACTTAAGAATCTGGAAAAAGTTAAGAAAGAGTTAAAAGAAACTGGAGAAACTGCGTCAAAAGCATTTAAAGGTGCTACTCTTGAGAGTGTCGAAAAATTTGAAGAAGAATTAAAAGCAATAGGCAAGACAAGTCTTACTACTGGCCAAAAAATTAAGCGCAGTATGGGTAAAGTAGCCGTAGGCGCTTTAAAGAAAGTACGAAGCATAGCAAAACTCGCCGCTTCCGCTACAAAATATGTAGGCTGGGCTGCTGAAAAAGCGGCCAAAGGGTTTAAAATGTTAGGTAAAGCTACTGTTGTTTTGTCTATTATTGGTTACATATTAGAAGGTTTCGAGAAAGTAGCTAATGCGCCTGCAACAGCCATTCAAGGCTTTATTAACTTTGTTGTTAAGTTTGCCAGTATTATGGACAAACTAATCAATACGATCATTGCAGGGGTGAATAAAATACCCGGTATCAAAGTCGATGTAAAATCTGACCTAGCAGGTAAGGCAAAAGAAGGGCTAACTAGCCTAGGTAACGCTGCGCTAGAAGGTATGGGGTACACAGGCGAAAACGGAGAGACAGCCTTACAGACCGGTGTTCGCAGAGAGAAACAGGCCGCAGAGGAAAAACAACGTGTAGATGATTTGATTGAAAGCTACGCAGACTTAGGTAAAGAGATGGCGAACCTTGCAGAAGGTGCTCGTAAGAAAACTGGCTCTTCAAGAACTGCTGCTGTTGCTAACTCTATTGCTTCTTTACCGATTGCGGGTGCTATGAAAGAGGCTGCAAAGAGCCCTGAAGCGAAGAAAGCTTTCGATGATATGCTCAAGTCTATAGATATTGGAGCATTTGGAGCAGTATTTGCTTCTGCTGTAAAAGCTGGAGATGTAGCAGCTGTTGAAAAACTACAAACCGCAGCGGGTGTGTACACGGCTAGCTTGACCGAAATTAAAGATAAAACTAGTAATATTAAAACTCTGTTGAAAGATGGAGATCCTTTACAAACTCGTATATTCCTACAGAATCTAACCGCCGCCGCTGAAGCAGGCGATAAAGCAGCAAGGACTCTCGGAGAAGAAGCAGGTTTAGCAGGAATTTTAGATAATGAGCTAGGTGTCAGCGTAGATAGACTTACGAAAGATCTATTGGCCCTTGAAGCAAGATTCAAATCTATTAGTGCAGATAAGTTCGCACTAGATATGCGTAAAATTAGTTCTTCAGCGAATATGAGAATGTTCCAAGAAGAAGACAACCGCTCAATCGCTCTACAAGAAAAATCCCTAGAAATTCGTAGGAAAAGAGCGGAGCTAACTCAACTCGAAATGGTTGACATAACCGGAAAAACCGTAGCAGAACAAGAAGCCCACGGCCTAGAAGTTTTAGCTATGGAGCGTACAATTTCTTTAATGGAAAAAGAGAAAGATATTCTAGAAGATAACCTAAGTGTTACTTATCGGTTAGGCAGAATGATTGGGGATAGTTTAGGAAGTAACTTAGCAAGCGCATTTAACGCTCTAATTGACGGAACAAAAAACCTTAAAACTGCGTTCAAAGACATGGCCCTTGCAATATTAAAAGACATTGCTCAAATGATGGCTAAGCTAACTGCTATGGCTATTTTGAAGGCCGCTTTACAAGGCACAGGTTTCGGATCCTTTATAGGTGTTCCTGCAAAACGCTACGGCGGGGTTGTACAAGACGGAAAAGACTTGCCAGGCTACGCTGTAGGCGGGGTTGCTTCTGGCCCTCAATCAGGCTACCCTGTAATGATGCACGGAACTGAAGCAGTTGTTCCTTTGCCGAACGGAAAATCAATACCTGTTGAAATGAGGGGCTCAAGCCAAAATAACAGTGTAGTAGTAAATGTAAGTGTAGACGGCAGTACTCGTACTGAGCAGTCTTCCGGACAAAATGCAGCGGACTTAGGAAAAGTTATCGCTCAAGCAGTACAACAAGAGCTACAAAATCAAAAACGCTCTGGTGGTATTTTGAATCCTTATGGAGTAGCATAGTATGGCACTAGGATTTAGTACAACAGCAGCTTATGGCAATCTATGGGCAGCTCCAGATAAAGGGCTGTCCCGCCAAACACAGCATAGAGTTATTACCCAATCTTTTGGAGACGGGTATGAACAAAGGCTGTTAGACGGCATTAATACGCAGACTGAAAAATTGAATGTAAATTTTGCAAATCGTACAAAAGAAGAGATTAACGATATTGCAGGATTTTTAAATAGTACAAAGAATGTTACAGCTTTTAATTTTAATGTTCCTTTACAAAATGGAGTAGAAGGTGAAGAAACAATTAAAGTTGTTTGCGAGAATTTTTCTGTTAATTACCAATACGATAACTACTATAGTTTAACTGCAAGTTTAAAAAGGGTTTATGAATAATGAGTGACGTTATTGCAACAGATGCAAATAATTCTTCCGTAGATAGTGGACTTATAGAGCTTGTTGAAGTAAGTATCCAAGGAGTTACATACTACTTCTCCCCCGAAGCAGGTGTTGGAGAGGATATAATATTTGACGGAAATACTTATGTACCTTTTCCAATCCAAGTAACTGGAGTAGAAGTATCCTCGGACGGTGCGCAGAATCGTCCAAAACTTGCAATGGCAAATATTATATCTTTAACTACTTCCGACTCTTTAGGGCCAGACTTTGATTTTGATGACTTAATAGGCGGTAGAGTTACTGTTAGAACAACCTTAAATAAATATTTAGGAGTTGGAGCTACCCCACAGGAGTTCCCTAAGAAAGTATTTGTCATTGATAGAATCTCTGCTAAAAACCAGCTAATGATAGAGCTAGAGCTGAGCTCTCCGTTCGACCTGCAAAATGTAAAAATTCCAAGTAGAATAGTAGTAGGAAAATACTGTCCTTGGGTCTATAAGCAGCACGTATTAGGCAGTAATGACTCTAAAAGTGCTTGCTACTGGAAGACAAATTTCTTAAAAGATGCAAATGGCAATAAATACTTTTTGTTCTTTACAAAAGACGACGAACCTTTAATACATGAGACGCAATTAAGCGCTGTGAATTCTTATTATAAAGGACCATACTCAGCATCTTCTAGTTATGAAATGGGTGAGATAGTTTTTAGCTCTGGGTATTACTGGCAGAGTAAAGATTATGGTAACTCAGGAAATACTCCTGGAGAAGATAATGCGCTATTCTGGCAGAAAGTACGAAAATATAGTACTTGGAACAGTAGTACCACCTACCTCAGTGCAGACATACCAGAAGATAATGACTACGTATACTATAATGATAAAGTATATAGATGTATACAAAATAATGTAAGTGTAGCTCCGGGAACAAATAAATTATTCTGGAGAGAGGCAGATCAGTGCGGAAAACTCGTTTCCTCTTGTAAGGCGCGATATCAGGCTACCCTACATTCTACATCTGGAGCTGGTATTAATACTCGACCACACTACTTCAAGAATAGAGATATAACATTGCCGTTTGGAGGGTTCCCCGGCTCGCGGAAGTTTAGATGATACAGTATTTAAGAGATATACAAGAGCACTTTAAGAATGAATACCCGAGGGAAGGCTGCGGGGTTTTAGGAGTTGTAAAAGGTAAGCTAAAATGGTTTCCTTGCACAAATGTGGCCGAAGATCAGGAAAATTTTATTATTGACTCCACTGAGTACTTAAAACTTGTACAGACTAGCGATATTGTAGGTATTGTGCATAGCCACCCAGATAAGTCATCGGAGCCTAGCGAAGCAGATATAGCTGCTTGCAATTCTTTGGGGATTAAATATTATATCTTCTCTTATCCTAGCATGGACTTAACTGTACTTGAGCCTGTCCAGTCTGTAAAAGACTTATATGGTAGAGAGTATAAATTTGGAGAAGCAGACTGCTTTGAAGCGATGCGGGACTATTTAGCGACTCAAGATATTCATATAAGCCCAAGAGCAGCTTTTGAAGACGACTGGTGGAAAAAAGATTTAAATTATTTTACTCCCGAAGTTGTAAAGTTATGGGGGTTTAAAGAGATAAACCTTTCAGAATTACAGCCTAATGATATGCTAGTTTTTAATGTATTTAGCGAGGTTCCTAACCATTGCGGAGTTTATCTAGGTAATGAAGTTTTTTATCATCACGCAGTCAATAGACTATCGTGCAGAGAAAGTCTCTACCCTATGTGGATAGAATATTTAACAGGTGCATATAGACATGAAGCGTAAAGTTTATTTAGAAGGAGTTTTAGGCTCTAAATTTGGGAGTGGACATACAGTGTTCGCAAATACCCCTGCCGACGCAATGCGATGCTTAGACGCAAACTTTGGAGACCCTTTTCGTAAGTATCTTATAAAAGCTCACGAAGAGGGAGCTGGATTTATAGTAGAAGTAGCGGGCACATCTTTGAGTGTGGAAGAATTACTCATGCCAGTTTCTAAAGGCGACTTTATTATTACGCCAGTGCCTGCAGGTTCAAAAAGTGGTGGTGCAAAAATATTGGCAGCAGTAGCTTTGATAGGGCTTGCTATGTACTTACCTACACTCGCTACATACCAAGGTGTTTTAGCAGGGCAGGCAGTGACTGTTCAAGGGTCTTTAGGAGCAGCAATGGCAGGTCAACTGGGTACAGGGGCTAAAATAGCCAGCCTATTCGCTGTGAACATAGCAACCAGCTTAGCCATAACGGGGTTGCAGCAATCTATGGCTCCTGACCCTTCTACAGACTCAGATCAAAATAGCTCCTACTTATTTAATGGATCAGAGCAGAATATTATAGAAGGAGACCCTGTCCCAGTACTTTATGGAAGATTACGAGTACCCGGACAGCCAATAGCTTTTGAAGTAGTAAGCGGCAGTAAAGGCATAGGTTCTTCCGCAGTAGTATCTTCGATAGCATTTGATCCTGCTGCGGAAATAGTCGACGATTCTGCAGCTACGTACATAACAGATACAGGGCAGACGGCACCCGTAACAGTAACTACAAGTAGCGGCGGGACAAGAAAAGGCCCCGGCGGCAAAGGCTCATTAGCTTAACCACAGGAATAAAAAAATGGCACTAAAAGCATCAGACAGACGCAGAGCTTCTGCTAGTAATAATTTACTTGGCAACTACCGAATTGCTGGGAATGAGCAAACTATGCTCGTTCGGGATATTATCTCTGAAGGGCCAATAGAAGGGCTAGTTGCAGGAGGCACGTCTATTTATTTAAATGACGATACTCTCATGACTCAAGCCGAATCTCCTATATCTTCAGCAGGCGGACAATTAAAAGTGACAGGATCGGTAGGATCTAAAGTACTAACTGTGTCTAATCCTGGTAACATCGTAAATGCAAATAAACTAGATGCTGACTTTATAGTTATAAGAAATATCTTAACTGTAAAAGGTAATATTACTCTTGTAAAAGCAACAGATATCTCCTTCCCGGGATCAGATACTATCAGAATGAGCTATACTTATAAATTTACAATTACAAGTGGAGGCACTTTTACTACGAGTCTAGGCTCTAGCTTAACAGGCGGCAGTGTCCCTGCCTCCGGAGTAACGGATTTAATTGGCTCAGCAGTATTACCAGACGGTAGTGGAACTCCTCTACTAAATATTACTTCAACTAGTTTCGAGTTTATTAGTACAAAATCTACTTTGGACGAGTTAACAATGCCAGTAATTGTCACGGTTTCTCAGTTCTATAAAATAATAGGTACTACTACAGACACGATTACTCTTGCATCGCCTTTGCAGTACGCTGTAAGTAACCGTGATATTTCTGTACCAGGTAGAAAACCTGTAATAAAAGGCAAAGGATCCGCTAATTCTACTGGAGGAGATAAGAAGTATATAAATTCGTCATTCCAATTTTCCCCAGGTATCCTAGACCAAGCCCCTCATTCTTCCTTTTTCGGCTCTGGGACTAGTAGTTTTGAGTTGAGCGGTCCAGATATAGGTAGTAATCTAACTGATGATGCCCCACAAACTATACAAGGGTTAGGAGGCTCAGTAACTGCCTCTCAAATAGCTGCAATAGATAAAGCAGTTATAACTTTTCAGTACCCTAACGGTCTATATAGGGTTAATAAAGATCAAGGAAATGAGTACCCAGAATTTGTAGCCTATAGAATAGAACTAGCAGTACAAAGGACTACAGACGTAAACGAGTTGAATACTTTTGTCAAGCTGCCGGGAACTTATACCTATACAGCTTCTGAGCCTCCGGCTCAGTCCTACAAGGCTGTTCCTATTACTATAGGCGAGAAACTAACTTTGCACTTGGCAAAGACTAAAGACGCGTACCTGGTTACAGAAGTAGTAGACTTAGAGCCTTATAAACCTTTTGTAGATTTTCGTATTCGAGTGACTCGTGTAACTGGATCTGGAGAAAGCAATAATTCAGAGACTATGTACTCCACTCCTAATTGGAAAGACCACCCGAATAGTACAAGTATTCATACAGCTAAAATATCAAATGTTACAGGGCTACTTACGGAAAAATTTAACTATCCTTATACAGCTTTAGCCACTGTCACTTTTAGCTCTAAGAACTTTTCTAGCATGCCTACTCGTGGTTATGAGTGTTTTGGTATGAAAGTGCAAGTTCCTGATATCTATATTACAAGAGAAGAGAATGATGGTCTAAATGCTAAATACACTAGAGATCCTAGCAATGGAGGAGACTCCGGTATTATTCAATTTTGGAGCGGAGCATTTAGAGAAGAGAAAGTTTATACAGATAATCCTGCTTGGATTTTCTATGACATTGTTACTAATAATCGGTACGGTATCGGAGACTGGATGCAGAAAGAAGGGGACTCCTTTGTAGATATTGATATTTACTCTTTGTTTAAAATAGCTAAGTACTGCGATGAACTAGTTCCAGACGGCAAAGGGGGCTTAGAGCCTCGCATGCGTGGCAATTTCTACTTTACAAAAGCAACCGATTGCTATAAAGTTCTAAAAGACATAGCTACTTCTTTCCGTAGTATTTTGTACTGGGCTGACGGTAAGTTAATGCCAGTTATGGATGCGCCTCGCGAACCTGTGTATACCTTTACAAAAGGAAACGTAATTGGAGGAGAATTTAGCTACGAGTCTACAGGCAGCAAGACGCGAGCAAATCAAATCGTTGTTAGTTGGGTAAACCCTGCAAATAACTACAAGATGGAGCCTTTAATCGTAGAAGATCGTGATAATATTATAGATACTGGACGCATACTGCAAGAGGACGCTACTGCTTTTGGAGCTACTTCATACGGCCAGGCCCTTCGGTACGGTCGCTGGAAATTATGGACTGCTATAAACCAAACAGAAATTATAAGTTTCTCTACTTCTATAAATGCAGCGTTTTTGGCTCCCGGTGATGTAATTAACGTTCAAGATGCCCATGAGCACTCAATCGCATTTAGTGGGAGAATACTAGGAGTAGCAAGTGCTACTCGGGTTACTTTAGATCGTCAAATCCCAATTACAGTAAACGCCAATAACTCTTATCAAATAGCAGTGCTTTATACTGGTACTTTTGGTATATTAAATCAAGCAAGCGCCACTGTGAACGGGGTTGTATACTCTAAGGGAGACGTAATCCCTTCTATAACGACAAAAGAAGCCGCAGAAAATGTTGTAGATAGTACCACAGGAACCTATGTAGATATTCTTCTTTCGAATACTTCTTACGTAGTAACTAGAGATGTTGTTTCAAGCTCAGTAGACTCTAACGGTAAAACTGTGCTTGTTTGCGACCCTTTTGATACTAATCCTGCTGTAAATACTATTTGGGCTATTAAGCACTTGCAAGGGGGCAGAGAAGTCGCAACCTCATATAAACAGTATAAAATCATGAGCATTTCGCAAGACGAAAAGAGCAAGTATTCAATAGCAGCAGTAGAGTACTTTGACGAAAAGTTCCAGACTATAGAAACAGATTTTACTTTAGAGCAAGACGATCCTATATTTCCAGACGAAAGCACTTATGATGATGTGCCTAATGTTCAGGATTTACGAGTTTCAGTAGTACCGAAGTTAACTGAAGCAGGGGAAAACGTAGTTGTATACTGGAACGCCCCACTATCTATATACCCTACTACTAACTCTGTAACATATGAACATTTAAGAGGTTATGAAATTGAGTATCTTGACCAGGATGAAAGATATATAGAGGAAATAGGTCCAGATAAAACTTCTCACTCTTTAAATCTTAACAGCATAGACAGCTCATTATTTGTAGGGATTACTGTAATTTCCACAAATGGACGTAGATCTGAGCAAGTAACTGCTGCTTTTAACTTATCTGAGAATAAGCTAGGCACTGCGACTAGATTCAAGGGTCTAAGAGTAGGTGCATTGTCAGATACCCATATGTCATTAAATACAGAAACAGGCTTAATTAGTTTCATAAAACAGCCTACACTAGCTCCTAGCTCTATCGAATCTCAAGCTAAAACTATACTTACAGAGGTTTCTCAGGCCTCCAGCGATATAGCTATAGGTAGCTCTGCATATGTATTTGTAGACTATAGTAAAATGAGCAGTGGAGATGCAATAAAACTTATAAATTACTTAGATAATACTACACTAAAAGTACCTTACTGGTATGATATACAAGATGCTAATACTTTTACCACGAGGACAGGTACAGTAACTATTACTGCAAATTCTTCAAAAGTTACTGGGAATAATACTCAATTTACTGAAGTATTTAGTGAAGAGAAGCAAAATGTAATCAGGTTTACAAGCACAAAAGCAGCTCTAGTTAGCTATGTAGAAAGTGATACAGTGCTTTATATTGATAGAGTTTTCAGTACGAATACTGTATCAACTTATTCAAGTCCGTCCTTAGATCTTGACTATTCTCAGGACTTCTTAATAGCTAAAATTGATAGAGTAGAAGCAGATAAATATGCTAAAACTTCGTACTTAACTATTGATACTGATTTAGAAGCAGCAGGTATTTATTCGATTAAGACTATATATGCAGATGATGAACAGGGCTCTAACCCTTCTTTTGACCCAGAAGGTAAATCTTTTGTGTATTTCTATAGATATTTAGGAGAAGAGCCTTCCTTGGTATTTGAGTCTCAAGAGGAGTTAGACTTATCTTTCCCGCAACCAGGGGAAGAAGATGTTATCATATTACTTAGTGATATAAGCGGAGTTGTGTTCGCTAGGGTTCAGGGAGAGAGTGCTTTATCGGTAGTGATTAGCTCCAGCAATGAAGGGTTTATTTTCAAAAATAATGAGGGGGCCAGTAAACTGCTAACCGCCAAAGTTTACGATAATGCAACAGGCTTAGAAATAACTTCTGCAGAGACTACAATTTCTTATAACTGGACTATTGACGGAACGCAAGCCTATGTAGACGCAGATAATAACTTAGACCAAAACGCGGGTATTCCAGCTACTCAATCTACTATCTGGGTAGGGCCTGAAGACATAGTTGATAACGGGTCGAATCTTATTAGCTGCGAAGTTACAGTAGACTAGCTTTAACTGCGAAGTGACGGTATAATCCGTCACTTTCTTTAGGTGCTTAAAAAAAGTTCTTGCAAATTGTTTACATCTTGAGTATAATAGCAAGATAATTACAAAGAGTATTTACTCTATGCAGGTATTTAGAGGACTAACATGGCGCGCAAAGGCATAGGCTCAATCACAATTTCTGATATTAGCGATGGTGCAACAATCACTAGCGTTACTAAAGTAGGTACTACGACTACTGTCACCTTCAGCGATGATCAAACTTTTATTATTGAAGACGGGGCAGACGCCACTCCAAACGGGGTAACTGCGATTTACGCAGACAATGCTGAGGGTGAGGGTGCGAGCCTTACAGATGACTCGAAACCTTATATAAACTTCTATGAGTGGTCAGGCAGTGCTCCGACAGAAGCTCCTAGTGGGTTGACTTACTATAAGATTCAAGGTGACGAAGGGGGCTCTAATGGCGTAGTTGCGATCTACGCAGACGATGCTGCAGGCACTAACGCGACTTTTACCTACTCCAATCAAGAATACGTAAACTTTTATGAGTGGTCAGATAGTGCTCCGACAGCAGTTCCTAGTGGATTGACTTACGTTAAATTTGTGGGCGACAAAGGCGATAATGCCACGGGGCTATCATTATCCTCTACTAGTTATGTTGCTGCTTTCGATACTAATAATGCCTATCTTACAGGGGTAATTACTGTAAGTGCGAAACTGCAGAATATTTCTGGAGACGTTACTTGGAAGGTAAATGGAGTAACAAATGCAGGAGTTACTGGAACTTCTTTAAATGTATCAGACCAGGATATATCTAACGGGTCTATTGCTGTCCAGGCCTCAGTAACTTATAATAGTACTCTGTATACAGATACTTTGGAAATTGTACAACTAAATGCCCCTAAAGAGAACTTAGTAGTTTCCGTTACAAACTCGTCTCATAGTGTGCCAGCAGACTATGATGGCAAAAATAGTGTACCGGGCGGTTCGTCTACTCAGATATTTGTATATAAGGGAATAAACTTACAAAATTTTGTGGAAAAAGCTACTTATGACCAACTAACAGAAGAGGGTAAGAAAGCAACTTGGACTATTAGCTCTATTAGTGCCTCAACAGGGATTACCCTAGACACTTTAGCAGATCAGTTGTCAGTAGGCACAAATGCCCAAGCAATAAGTAAAGATATTACTACAATCTCAGACGCGTTTAGATCAGGTACTATTAGTTTCAATATACAAGGCGTAACTCTAGGAGGAGAGGCTTATACATTAGTCGCTACTCAAAGCATAACTAAAGTACTACAAGGGACCCCCGGTAACGATTCAACTGTACCAGGTTACAGAACCGCAACGGGGTATATTTACTATCAATCAGCAGCAAGCACTGCGCCCGCAGACCCTACAATCACTAATGTAACTTATAGCTGGTCAACAGGTAAGTTTAGTGGGGGTGTAATCGGCACTGAGGGTACAGACTGGAATCAGTCTGCGCCTACTTTTAATGCAGGAAATGCTAATAAGTATTGGTATGCATATTACACTGTAGTGGAGGGAGCTTCTGGAAATACTATTACATTTGGGGAGTCTTTACAAGGAATAGGGTTTAGCGGGTTAGTAACGTTTACTTCAGATGGATATAATATTTCTAACGGCTCCACTACATATGACCCTATTCATGCAATAGAAGGTAGTGCTACTGCTACTACAATTAACGGAGGAAAGCTGACTACAGGGTCTATTTCTGCTAATAAATTAAAATTAAGCTCAGGGGCTAGAGCTCTTAATTTTGACCCTAATTTTGAGGATCCTACAGTTTGGAGTAAGTCTTCCGGATTAACATATGGAACTTCTAGTTCTGTATTAATTAAGCCAGGCGCAACAGGTACTACATATCTAGATGGAGATACGTCTGCTCTTAATAGTATGATCACTTCTGCGAGAAGATACTCTATAGACCCTACTAAAGTATATACTTTGACAGCTAAACTTTTAGCAGAGACCGGAAGCTATAGAAATATGTATATTTTTGTACAGTTCTATGATGAGTCAGGAAATTATGTTGATAGTACTACGACAGGCTGGGGAGGCTCCAAGTCAGGGTACACATTTGGAGGGATTCCATCTCCTTTAAATACGTTTGTTCTATGCGGAGGGCAGTTCGGAGTTGGCACAGGAAGAGAAATACCTAGTTCAGTACGTTCGTGCGAAATAGGTATTTGGTTTCAATACTCCGGCAACTCAGGGTCAGGTACTTATGCTCAGTACGCTCAGGAATTAAGATTAGAGGAAACCGTGCCTGCATCTCTTATAGTAGATGGGTCAATAGATGCTAAACAGTTGGCAATATCTAATGATCCTTCTAACGCTACCTCTCAGGGAATATATTTTGATGCAGATAATAACCGTATAACAATACGAGACGCAACAGGGATCAGAGTAGTTCTAGGTAACTTAGTAGGAATATAAGACTAAGAAGGGGCGACAACCCCCTCTTAAAAATAAATCTTGACTAAAAATGTTCATATTGATATAATTTCAGCATAGGAGAATTCAGAATGACAGCAGCTACTTTTAATATTACCATTGATCAAGGCTCAGACTACGTTACTAAGCTAACTTTGTCTGAAGATGGCTCACCAAAGCCTTTGGTAGGCTATGAAGCGCGTGCTCAGATGCGAGAAAAGAAAACAAGTACTACTGTCACTGCAACCTTTGACTGTCAGATTTTGGATGAAGTCAATGGTGTCTTAAAATTCGGATTAGGGAATGCGATTACTCAAGGCATAGCTCCAGGTATATACTATTATGACCTTGAAGTCTACACTCCCAGCGAAGCTGTTGTTACTCGTCTTTTAGAAGGTACTGCAACAGTCACACAAGAAGTAACAAGATAATGGCAATTTCCATAGAAATAGTTCCAAATTATACTACGTTAGAAGTCAATCCTGCGGTTACAACTGTTATCGCGCAGGCGGGGTTTCCTAGTTTGGAAGCACGAGAAATTTTTGTAGAGTCTCACGGTACTATTACCGCTACTAATCTACAAGAAGTTTTGGAGCAACTTGCAGATCAAAATTTTCGGACTTCCGAAACGCCTGACCCGATTACTTCTAATATAGAAGAAGGGGATACTTGGTACAATACTGCTACTAATAATCTTTACACATACCGCGAAATCAGTAACGGAGTCTTTGACTGGGTGCCTATAATGATAGGTAACATCTCGCCAGATTCCGATACGATGGACGGAGGGGCTTTTTAAGCCAAATTTGGAGTATTTAAATGTCTCAAATTATTAAAATCAAAAGAAGTACGGTATTAGCTGCCCCTTCTTCACTAGCGAACGGTGAGTTAGCATATTCACAAGCATCCGAAAAATTATTTATTGGTCGCCCTGGTGGCGGTCTTGGCGATATCGATCAAATTGGTGGTAAGTGGTTTACCGACCAGCTCGCAAATGCTTTCGAAGATAAAGGCATCCTAGCAGCTTCTAGTGCTATTGTAGTAGACGCCGATAAGAAAATTAATGAGTTTTATGTTGATAATCTAAAACTCGACGGTAATACCCTTTCGATTACAAATACTAATGGTAATTTGGTTCTTCAAGCAAATGGTACTGGTGTAGTTGATATTAATTCTCCTGTTCAGTTCTCTGGCCTAACTGCGAATCGTGTAGCAATCGCAGGTGCTGACGGCACTCTTACCGATAGTGCTCAATTTACCTATACTGTTCCCGATGCAAGCAATATCAATGTTAAAGTTGTAGGCTTGTTGGATGTTGACAATGTTCGTATCAATAGCAATACAGTTTCTACTCAAGATGTAAATGGTAATCTAGTATTTGAGCCAAATGGTTCAGGTCTTGTTGTTGTAAACAAAACTACTGGCTTTAAAGTTGCTTCAGGCGCTGAAAGCTCTCGACCAGATGCATCTGTTGTTGGTAACGCTGTAATTCGTTATAATACTGATTCAAATCGCTTTGAAGGTACTGTAAGCGGTAACTGGACTGGCCTTGGCGGGGTTGTAGATGTTGACCAAGATACCTACATTACTGCGGAATCTTCATCAGACGATGACACTCTGCGTTTCTATACAGCTGGCAATCAGCATCTAGATATCGATGCCAATGGTGATATGACTCTTGCTACAGGTCTGACTTTTGACGCAGACAAAGTAGTAGTAAATCAAATTAGTTTAGACAACAACACTATTGATATTAATGGCTCAACTATTTCTGCTACAGGCGATACTAGTAATGGTGAGCTGATCTTAGATCCTGCTCCTGCTGCTGGCGATAATGGCGGATTGTTGACTATTCGTGGTAACTTGACCGTAACTGGTACAACTACTACTGTTAATTCTACTGTAGTTGAAATTGCAGACCCAGTTATTGAGCTTGGAACCGATACAGCTGTAGACACTTTAGATCGCGGTATTATTGCTAAGTACGGAATTGACGATGGGGCTGGTGGTATTACCGCTAAGACTTCATTTATCGGATGGGATCGCGGAGCTGCAAACAACTTCACTTTTGAAGTAGATGGCACTACTGCGGATGCTAAGTTCAAAGACTTAAAACTGACTGGCTCTATTCGTTCAGTCGACGGTGTAGCTCCTTCAGCAGGTCAATTGCTTATTGGTAACGGTACAGATACCGGTATGCAACTCGCAACTCTTACTCAAGGCGACTCATTAACTATCACTAATGGCGATGGCAGCATTGAGCTTGATGTAAACCCTGCAAAAACAAATGCTACTCAAAATATTAACAATGCCCCAGTTTCTGTAGGCACTTTGACAGTTGGGGTTTCTTACACTATCTACGAGCCAGGTGATACTGACTTTACCACAATTGGTGCAGCAGATAGCAATACAGGAACTACTTTTGTTGCAACAGGTACTGATGCAGGCACTGGTACCGTAATTCTCGCTTCAGGTGTAAGTAACACCGCCGTAGGCGACAACGTTCCACAGCGTGGTGCAGCATCCTTTGCTGCAGAGCAATTCAGTGTAATTGCCGGCCATGTCGCAATCATCGAACTCGATGGTGGATACTTCTAAGTATTTTTAACTGGAAACTTACAGCCTCCTATATAGGGGGCTTTTCCATATCTATAAGGTAAATACCTATGTCAGCAAATATTATTCTAAAAAGATCAGCTGTAGCTGGTCGCATTCCGACTACGGACCAACTTGAGCTTGGGGAAGTAGCAATCAATACCGCCGATGGTAAGATGTATATCAAAAAAATCACAGGCGGGGTCGAATCAATTGTTGTTATTAACGGCGCTCCAGAAGGCGTTTGGAAACAGTATTATTTCACAGCTACTGAAGGCCAGAGCACATTCTCTGGAATTGACGACAATTCAAAAATTCTCGGATATACCATAAACTTTTTAGAGGTATATCTTAATGGTATTCTATTAGATCCAGTAGTAGACTACGTAGCAAATACAGGGTATAGCATTGAGTTTGCTGAGCCTCTGACTGTAGATGACGTAGTTCAAATAGATACCTTTTCTACTAAAATTGGCCCAGGAGATATTGTAGTAGATACATTTACTGGGGACAATACTACTGCCTCATTTCAGCTTACTACAGACCCTGGCTCTGAAAATAATATATTTATTTACATAGACGGTGTATATCAGGAGAAAGATACTTATACTGTATCCGGCGAAACTTTAGTATTTGGCACTGCCCCATATGCGGGAGCTTCGATTGAAGCTATTATTGGCTCTCGAAACCTTACTATTACAGATATTAATGATTTAACTATTTCTGGAGACCTAAGTGTCGCAGGCAACGTAGGTGCAGCCAACTATTCGGGCACTTCGGCCACCCTTACAAACCAGCTATCCTCAGGAAGTATTTCTACTGGTACAATTACTGCTACCGGTGCTTTTTCAAGTAATAGCAATATTACTACAACTGCTGATACCTCTACAAATAACTTAGCAGTAACAAACAATGTTACTGTTACTCATGATGTTTCTGCTGAAAGTGTTACACTTACTAACTCCCCTGGCAGCATATCTTATAACACTATTACGGAAAGCTATGACTTTCCTTTAAATAGCGATGTAGTATTGCAAGTAGGCGAAGAAAATGTAATCCGTGGCAAAGCTACTGAAGCTATCTCAAATGGAGAGGTAGTGATGTTTGCTGGAGCTCAAGGAGACCACTTACTGCTAGCAAAAGCTAATTTCGCAGCGGTAGGATTCCGCCCAGAATGGGTTGTAGGTATTGCTACACAGGATATCGCTATTAATGATTTTGGATACGTTACTTCATTCGGCAACGTACACGGGTTAAATACTAGCACACTATCTGAAGGAGATATTTTATATGCAGACCCTTCTACGCCTGGAGCTTTGACAACTACCCGTCCTATATCCCCTAATCATGTTGTACAGATGGCTGCGGTTCTGTCTTCGAACCCTGCAGAAGGCGTAATTATAGTTCGTCCATCTCATTTCCCAGATACCGACGAAGTATTGGAAGGGCAGACCAATCTTTACTATACAGATGCTAGAGTAGGCAGCTATCTTAGCACAAATGGCTATGATACTACATCGAATATTATTGCAACAATTACAGATTCTGCGCCTACAACTCTTGATACTTTGAATGAACTTGCCGCAGCTTTGGGAGATGATCCTAATTTTGCTACAACTGTTTCAACTCAAATAGGCACTAAATGGACTCAGGATAATACAAAAATCTCTAACTGGGATACAGCTTACGGATGGGGCAATCATGCTAGTGCGGGTTATGCAGCAGCTTCATCACTAGGCAGCTATTTGCCTTTAGCTCAAGCCAGAAAGACCTATAAAGGCACTGCAACAATTAACAATTCTGGCTATACAACTATTGCAACCGTAACAGGTGATAGGCTTGGTAGTGCTGTGGAGCTTGTTGT
>Ga0102951_1000029_pt1 | contig 41305 bp, 42 predicted proteins | sample SalPonA_B_H2O_MG_FD_78507 | JGI IMG/M metagenome (GOLD analysis project Ga0102951, IMG submission 78507) | Water microbial communities from South San Francisco under conditions of wetland restoration - Salt Pond MetaG R2A_B_H2O_MG | ecosystem: Environmental > Aquatic > Non-marine Saline and...
ACAGCATCAATCTCGTCAATAAAGATAATGCATGGGGAATTTTTCTTCGCCTGCTCAAACATGTCACGCACACGAGATGCACCAACACCAACAAACATCTCAACAAAATCAGAACCTGAAATCGTAAAGAAAGGCACATTGGCCTCGCCAGCAATCGCCTTGGCAAGCAAGGTTTTACCGGTACCTGGAGGGCCAACAAGCAAAACGCCTTTTGGAATTTTACCGCCAAGCCGCTGAAACTTGCCCGGATCCTTAAGGAACTCGACAACTTCTTCCAATTCGGTTTTAGCTTCATCAATACCCGCCACATCTTCAAAGGTGACGCGGCCTTGATGTTCGGTCAGCAATTTCGCCCGCGATTTGCCAAAGCCCATCGCGCCGCGTGACCCACCCTGCATTTGCCGCATAAAGAAAATCCAGATGCCGATAAACAGCAACATTGGGAACCATGACAGTAAAATCGAGAAGAAGCTTGGCATGCCGCTATCTTCTGGGGTTGCAACGATACGAACATCATTTTCATCCAGAATTTTCACAACATCGGTTGATGGCGGCATCACGGTTGTGATCACCCGTCCGGCGCTAGATTTACCGCGCAAATTGCGACCATCGATCAATACTTCTTCGATCTGGTTGGTTTTGACTTTCCCCATAAAATCGGAATAGGCCACTTGATCGGCCGGTGTTCCGGTTGACGGGGTTTGGAACATATTGAACAGCCCCATAAGCGCCGCGCCAAAAATGAGCCAGATGATGATATTGCGAGCCAGATTATTCACCAGATTTATCCTATCAATGTATCTGCAAGAAACGTCGGACGTCTTGCCATCCCTAGGAACCGCGCCGGTATAGTGGCTGGCGATTGTGTATTTTCATACCCTTTTAATTGGGGATAAATCGACCCGCCGTCAAGGGTTGTTAACACAGGAATTGCCTGTCTGGCGCGATGCGGCAGCAAATGCCACCCATCCGGCATGGAATTGGCAGGCAAAGCAGCACCGGAATCACCCTGTATTCTGGGCGTATCAGCAAATCCATGCAGCATGCCCGCCTGCGCGCTTTTGACCAACCAACAACCGGCAAAAACCACCTCTTGGCCAGCGGCAATCGGCGTGGTAATCCGCTTGCGGCCCGTTTCGCGAAACAGGTGATAATTGGCCGCTGATGCGCGGCGCGGTGATGACGCGGTAATCGGGCTGAAATGACAGCCGCCAATCGTTGCCGAAACACCATCATCACAACGCTGGCGAAGCTGATCCAGCGCCATCTTTGCCGCCCCATATTGCCCGCCGCCAACTGCCATAATGAGCCGGCGCATGATAAGCGCCCAAAATGACTGCGGCAAATCAGCAAAGGCGGCCATGGTCACACTGGCATAACCCGACGGATGCCAATCAACCGCTTGGTCAATAATGTTATCACAAGCCTTGTCAGCCACCGCGCCTAGCCGCGCTGCGCCGGCACCAAGACGGCGCAACTGCCCCGAAGATAGCGCGGTATCAGCGGTTGCCGCATCTTGGCGATCAAGATCAGCCAGAAATTTACGGATACGAACGCGCTCAAACCGGTGATTCTGATTGCTTGGATCAGTTTCAAAATCGCAATCAAGATGATGGCAAACCGCCTTTAACTGATCGGGCATCCAGCCCAAAACCGGCCTTGCAACGACAACATCATGCTGCAATCGGTGGCAAGCAATCCCGCCAAGACCGTTTAAACCCGATGATTTCAACAAGCGCATTGCAACGGTTTCAGCCTGATCGCCGGCATGATGCGCAAAAAGCAAAGCGGCCTTTTTTTGCCGTGCCACTGATAATAGCGCTTGGTGCCGGTTGATCCGCGCCCATTCCTGCAATCCGGCTGTTGGGCGCGGTTCGGTAATCGGGATAATATCGCTGGCAACGCCAAAGCGGCGCAAACGCGTTTGCACCCTTTTCGCCTCATCACCCGAGCCATCGCGCAAACCATGATCGACAATCACCGCATGATGATGCTTGCCAGTTGCATCGGCATAGCGCTGCGTCAACAAAGCCAGCGCGGTACTATCGGGCCCACCCGACAACGCCGTGACATAGCCTGTGCATTGATCAAGCCCCAGCCCCGCCATGACAGCGGCGAAACGGGCGTCAAAATCAGCAATCAGGCTAGCTTTTACACTTGGCAGCATCACTAAGGGCGGCAAGCTGGGTCATGAAAGTTTCAGGTGGCGTATCAAGAAGCTTTGGCAAGGATGCATAGATTTCGCAAGCTTGTTCTGCCGGTGCGAAATGCGAAACTGACTCGGCAATCCACATGGTCGTGTCAACAAGCCGTGCATCATTCGGATAGGTGCTGTTAAATTCGGAAAATGTCATGGCGGCTTTTTCATATTCACCGCGCATGAACTGCACCCGCCCCAGCCAGAAAGTGGCATCGGCCTGACGTTCATGGTCTTTGTTGAAGACCCGAAATTCGGCAAAGGCCAATTCGGCTGTTTCCAAATCATTCTGCAAGGCGCGCCCTAACGCAAAGCGATATTGCTCTTCGGGGCTAACCGCAGGCAAAACCTCAGGTTCGGCAGGTTGCGCAGGAACAACAGGCGCATCATTTGCCGCAATATCAGCGTTAAGGGTGCCTGCATCGCCAGAAGCCGGATTATCAGCATTTGATGCGCTGTCACTGGCCTTCTCAACACCATCTTTGGCGGCGGCGGCATCGGTTGCGTTAGCTGTATCCAATGTCTCTAGCTCGCGGTTAAGCGCACCTTCTTCAACCGACCATTTGGTGACACCACTGTTGCTTTCGCGGGTCATTTGTACATTGGCTGGCGCATCGGCGGCGGTTGTTTCCTGCTGTGCTGCCGCATTGGCAAGATCACTGCCGCCAAGCGAGATCAGCGTTTGCACCCGCTTTTCCAGACGAAGCAAACGAAATTCGGTATCAGATGTGATTTCAAGCGTGCGTTCCATCCGGCGGCTAGTCATCGCCAATGTATCATTCAGCTTTTCCATCTCATTGCGAAGCGCATTCAGATCAGCCATCTGCGCGGTGCCAGCCTGTGCCGAGCTTGACCCAAGCTGTTCAACCTTAAGCTTGATTTCGCGAAGATCTTGTTCAATAACCCCGCGGATTTCTTTCAGACCCTGCTCCAGAATATCCATGCGTTGCTGTTGGCGTGTTAACAGCGCGCTGGCATTTGACGATATCGCATTATCGCTTGCCGCGCTTTGCGCCATCGCATTTGCTGGCAGCAGCAAACTGGCCAACACCAAAAAGACTATCCGTTTATTCATTACGTCAATTCCCAACGACAAAGAAAAATTGATGACTGCAATCATCTGTTGCAAACATACTAGAGGCGGTTTTAGGCAGAAATTAGGCAAAAAAAAGAGGAGCGATCGCCCCCCTTTTTAAATCAGATCAAACTGTCTAGTTCAGAACAGTCGCAGCACGGCGGTTCTTTGCCCATGCTTCTTCGTTTGAACCAGAAACCGCTGGACGCTCTTTACCGTATGATACGGTGCGGACGCGGGCGGCATTCAGGCCTTTGGCAAGAAGATAATCACGAACAGCCACGGCGCGGCGATCGCCAAGCGCAAGGTTATATTCGCGGGTGCCACGCTCATCGGCATGACCCTCGATGATAACAACCATGGTTGGGTTCACATTTAGAAAAGCGGCCTGACGGTCCAGAGTGGCTTGTGCCTCTCCGGCTAGCTCAGAGCTGTCAAATCCGAAATAAACGGTGTTGCCAACCTGTGCCAGCTTTTCAGCATCGCTCATCTGAGTTGCTGTTGTCGAGCTGCTTGCTGAACTGCTTGTTGATCCAGCGGCTGTTGCACTGCTTGACGAACTGCCAGAGGCACTGTCACCAGCAACGTTTGACGCGGTCTCACACGCGGTGAAAAGGAAAGCTACTGCGCACATAGCGAGAAGTCGTTGAAACATCTGTATGCTCCCAAATTGTTTGTCCGGCACACCGGATGGTTTCTCTTTCGCGTTATTAGGTGACCACATAAACAACTCGTCATCTAAATGTCACGGTAATTATCTAACGGACGCACCCACAAGGCTAGTCTTTGCTGGCCCAAATTATGAATCTTCAATAACGCAAATTCATTGTAATTGAAACCAAAAAATTGACCAATCACCTATAAAACCCCAATTTTTCGGAAAGAGCATCTTTCTTTTCGGCAATTAATATGGTGATGATTGCCTTGTCCAAACATCGCCAGACAAAGCAAAGCCTTTTTCGCAATGCCTGTTAACAGAGATTGTAAAATTTTGTTACCGCGCCAAATCCGTTTGGTTAGCGCAATATCGGCGACCATGCTGGGTCAGATGCATCCGATGGGGTAATGATACGCTTTTCATTAAATCCGGTAATATCGATCCGGTAAACATGCGTATCGCCACCACTGCCATCGGTTTCAAAGGGCTGTTGTTTGAAATACATCAAGACGCGGCCATTTGGCGCCCATGTCGGCCCTTCAACAAGAAACCCACTTGCAAGAAGCCGCTCACCAGACCCGTCAACATTCATCACGCCAATGTAAAATTGGCCATTCGCCATTTTGGTAAAGGCAATAATATCGCCGCGGGGCGACCAAACCGGCGTTGCATAGCGGCCTTGGTTAAAGCTAATGCGCCGGACATTGGCACCATCAGCATCCATCACATAAAGCTGCTGGCTGCCACCACGATCCGAATTGAACACGATTTTGGAACCATCGGGTGAATAGGATGGTGATGTGTCAATCGACGCCGATTGCGTCAGGCGGTTAATCGCTTGGGTGCGCATATCCATTTCATAAATGTCGGTCATGCCATTTTGTGCAAGGCTCATGATTAATTTATCACCTGATGGCGCAAAGCGAGGCGCAAAGGTCATGCCCGGGAACGAGCCAAGCCGTTCGGTGCGGCCTGTCGCAATTTCGAACAGATAGACATTTGGTTCATCGTTGAAATAGTTCAGATAGGCAATTTCATTGGCTGTTGGTGAAAAACGCGGGGTCAGAACCAGATCAGCACCTGACGTTAAAAATTGATGATTATGTCCATCCTGATCCATAATGGCCAACCGCTTTAAACGGCGGCTTTGCGACCCTGATTCAGCAACATAGACAACGCGCGTATCAAAATACCCTCTGTCACCAGTGAATTCCTCATAGACGAAATCGGCAATCTGATGCGAAATCCGGCGAACGGCATTTTGATCGGCATTGCCGCCACCGCCAGTGATATTGCGCTGGATCACCACATCCCACAGCACAAATTCCACCTGCAACATGCCCGCCGAATCAATATAGGCCGACCCAACAAGCAGCCCCTTGACCCCCAACGGGCTCCAATTGGTGAAATTTGGCCGGATTGAGGGCGCTTTTGGCGGCTCGATAAAGGCCGCGCTATCAACGGGCGCAAACAGGCCCGAACTTTCCAGATCTTCGGAAATAATCTGCGCGATTTGTTTGCCAACCTCGGACACGACACCGTCAGGGCCGGTAAAATTGGCGATCGCGATCGGTGTTGGCGCGACCTGACCTTCGGTTATATCGATGCGAAGCTGGGCATTGGCGATATTACCAAACAGACCAAAACAAGCCGCAACCACAGTTACCAATCGCAAAAACATCATCATCGCTAATCTATTCCTATCTTTTTACCTGCAAATATGCGCTGTGTAGCACAAACCATGTCACATCATTATCGTGTTAAAAATTTTGGATCAAACCCGAAGATAAAGCTTTTCCATTGTTCATATTTATCCAAAGGCACTGGCAAAGGCGAACATTTAAACATTGTGCGAATGGCCTCATCGGCGGCAACCCGGAATGTTCGGTCGGTGGCAAGTCGCATTTTATTGTCAACCTCGGCTGTCAAAACCTTTCCGTCTCTATCTAACGTGACAATTATGTCAACAATTAGCGTGTTTGCACCTGCCGTGCCAATTGGCGGCGACCAGCATGATGACACGTGCTGGCGAATACGATCAATGTCGGAAAGACCAAGCGGGCCAACAACCGGTTTTTCGGGCGCGCGAATGGCATTACCGGCCGCTGTTGTCAAATTACTGGTCAAAGTTTCAGCCGCTTCTTTGCGTTCTTTTTCGCGCCGTTTCTTTTCGGCATCTTCGGATACCGCCTTGGCCTTGGCAAGATTTTGCATCACCCCGCTCAACGCGTCTTCGCGCTGTTTTTGCAATGCTTTTTGGCGTGCCAGCTTGTTGATGCGTTTTGGCGGTGATTGCGGCAGGCGTTTTGGCGCTTTCAGCGTCGCGGTGGTTTTTGGCTTTGACTTTGGCGGTGCCGGTGGCTGGGCAATTGCCGGCTTTGGCTTGGGCTTGGGCGTGATTTTTTGTGGCAGAATTTCTGCTTTTGGATCAGGTGCCTTTGGAGCTGGCTTGGCAACGGGCTTTGGCGCGGGCGGTTTTGCACGCGGTGGGGCTGGCGGTGGCGGCGGTGGCGGCTTTTTTGATTTTGCTGCCTTTTGTTCCTTTTTTGCCGTATTCGGCTTATCGCCTTGCGTCAGATTTGTCGTTGGCACTGATTGCACCATTTCCATCACCACGATGGGTTGTTCGTCGGGAAGATCGCGCTTGATTGACGGCAAGCCAATCCACGCCAGTGTTGCAACACTGACGTGCAATCCAACCGAAATAATCAGCGAACGACGATCCATCTCTAGCGTTCCACGCAAATTTCCATCATGCGGCCATTATTTCGCTTCAGGAAGCTGGGCCACTAATGCAACCTTTTCAAATCCGGCTGCCTGAATGCGACCCATAACACCAAGCACATCACCATAGGTCACTGCCTGATCACCACGCACAAAAATACGAACATCAGGGTTGGCGTTGGAAATGGCCTTCAGGCGCGGGATCAAAACCTCGGCCTCAACCGCGGCTTCTTGCAAATAAAGGCTGCCATCAGCTTTGATTGAAACCACCAAAGGCGCTGCATCAGCATTGATTGCCCCAGCTTTGGTTTTTGGTAAATCCACTTCAACCCCAACGGTCAAAAGCGGTGCTGTCACCATAAACACAATCAGCAGCACCAGCATAACATCAACAAAGGGGGTGACGTTAATCTCGCCCATTGGACGATGCCGCCGCCCGCCGGTTGATCGTTTGACTCCCGCTCCCATTATTTGCCGCCTTCATCAAGCTGGCGCGCCAATAGCGTGCTGAATTCCTGTGCAAATGTTTCAAGCCGCGCGCCAAATCGTTCAAGATCACCAGCAAATTTATTATAGGCAATAACCGCCGGAATGGCCGCGGCTAGCCCAAGCGCGGTGGCAAAAAGCGCCTCGGCAATTCCGGGCGCGACCACCGCAAGGCTGGTATTTTTTGACTCGGCAATCGACTGGAACGAACTCATAATCCCCCAGACAGTGCCAAGCAAACCAACAAAAGGCGATACTGAACCAATTGACGCCAGAAGATTCATCCCGCGTTCCATGCGTTCCATTTCACGCGTGATGGTAAAATTCATCGACCGGTCAATCCGGCTAACCAATGACGCGCGCAAATCGGCGCGGCCAGCATCGGCAAGCCCGCGTGACGTTGCCCGTCGCCATTCACGCATCGCCGCAACAAACACAATCGACATTGCATCACGCGGATTGGCACCCGTATCATCATAAAGCTTGTCAAGCGACCCACCTGACCAGAAGGCATCTTCAAAGGCCTGCGCCAAACGCCGCTCACGCCGAATGATGGTGATTTTTTCCACCACAATCGCCCAGCACCAGACCGATGCCAAAATCAAAAGCAACATGACCAGCTTGACGAAAGGATCCGCCGCCCAGAACAACCCCATGATGCTAAGATCTGCACTCGAATGGGTTACCGTCAACTCCACAGAATTCATTTATTCACCCTCTGTTTTCGTCCAAATAGCATTTGCGTTCGCACCTTTCGCCGGTGCTGGTTATCCATCTGATAAAGCCAGATCGGAAAATTTGGCTTTGACCGCCGCCGGCAGCCGGCATATTTTTGGCCGCGCCCCATCGGCCAGCGCAACAAGCCCTATGTCTACGACAAGTCGGGCAAGAATATGGCGATTTTCGCGATTTATGATTTTTTGTTCTAATTTCAGCGATGCGCCGCCAAGCCGAAGTAAGCCACTTTCAACATCAAGAACATCACCAAGACTGGCAGGAAGATGAAAATCAACCTCGATCCGGCGCACCACAAAGGCTAATCCGTCATCGGCAAGCATTGCTGGCTGGTCAATGCCAAGACATCGAAGCCATGCCGATCGGGCGCGTTCGGCAAAGGCCAGATATTGCGCATGATAAACAATGCCGCCAGCATCGGTATCTTCATATTGAACACGAAGCGGGTAAAAATGATTGCCAGCGTCAAACCGGCCATCAAGCATGGCATCGGCACCGGCTGCCAGATTGGCATGATCGAGGGTTCTTTCCCGATTTTTTTGCCGATCACCCACCATCATACCCTATTCGATATCTGCCTCATCACCACCGATTTGCGTCAGAAGATCAAGCTGTTTGGCAGCCGATGCAGGCGGCGTCATGCCAAGATAGGCCCAGCCACCAACCGACAAGCAGCGCCCGCGCGGGGTTCGCATCAATAATCCGGTTTGCATCAAATAAGGTTCAATCACTTCTTCCAAAACATCACGCTGTTCAGACAATACCGCCGCCAGCGTTTCCACACCAACCGGTCCACCAGCATAGGATTCAGCCAAACAGGCAAGATAACGCCGATCCATCTGATCAAGGCCATTGGCATCAACTTCAAGCCGGTGCAAAGCGGCATCGGCAACCGCTGCGGTTACGGTTCCAGCGGCTTCAACCGCCGCAATATCACGAACCCGCCGCAATAGCCGCCCCGCCACACGCGGCGTTCCGCGCGCACGCCCAGCAATTTCGGCCGCCCCATCAGCGCCAAGATCAAGCCCAAGCTTGATCGCCTGTTTGGTCAGAATGAGTGACAATTCATCAGGGGTGTAAAACTGCATCCGCATTTGAATGCCAAACCGGTCACGAAGCGGGGTTGTTAATAGTCCCGATCTTGTGGTGGCACCAACAAGCGTAAATGGCGGCAAATCAATGCGTACTGAACGCGCCGACGGCCCCTCGCCGATGATCAGATCAAGCTGAAAATCTTCCATCGCCGGATACAGAACTTCTTCAACCGCAGGCGCAAGACGATGAATTTCATCAATAAACAACACATCGCGTGGCCGTAAATTGGTAAGCAGCGCTGCCAAATCACCCGCCCGCGCAATCACCGGCCCCGATGTTGCCCGAAAGCCAACACCCAATTCAGCAGCGATAATCTGCGCCAAGGTTGTTTTACCAAGACCCGGCGGCCCGTGAAGCAGGCTGTGATCCATCGCATCGCCACGATCACGCGCGGCATGAATGAATGTTTCAAGATTACGCCGTCCATTGCCCTGCCCAATAAATTCGGCAAGCGAGGTTGGTCGCAAAGCATTATCACTTCTCTCTTGGCTATCAGCGCCAATCAGGCGGCTGGCATCATCTGCTTGGGTCATGTTCCCATCTCCCGCAAGGCCGCCGCAATCACATCTGAAAGATTGTCGCCGCCAGCTTTTGCCTGAACCCGCATTACCGCGCTATGTGCCTCGGCGCGTCCATAGCCAAGATTGACCAGCGCCGAAACCGCATCACCAAACAATCCAGCGGCGGCACCATCAAGCCCGCCCGCCGCACCGCCAGCCGTGCCAGCACCCGAATCACCAATCGCCAAGGCGCCGCCAAGGCTGGTAATTTTGCCAATTTTCTCGCCAAGCTCATTGACCACACGCTGGGCGATTTTGGGACCAACGCCATCGGCACGCGCCACCATTGCCTTATCACCTGCGATAATGGCATTGGTTAAATCGCCTGGTGACAACACCGATAAAATCGCCATCGCCGCCTTGGCACCAACGCCCTGAACCGTGATCAAAAGCCGAAACGCATCGCGTTCAGCCAGATCAAGAAAACCAAACAGCGTCATGTTGTCCTCGCGAACCTGCATTTCGGTTAAAAGCGTAACCTCGCCTGCCATGGTGCCAAGCTGGCCTTGCGTGCGGCCAGAAATATTGACCGCATAGCCAACCCCCTGAACATCAAGAATGGTCTGCTGATCATCGGTTCGCACTATGGTGCCACGCAATTGCGCAATCATGTCTTGCCCCCATTGCTGGCATCATCTCGGGCAAGTGCCGCGGCGATGGCTGCCGACAGACCTTTGCCCATTTGTCCTTGGCTCATTTGTCCTTGGCTCAACTCTACCCCGACTGACGCCGCTGTACCAGCCTCATTGCTGGCGGCGATTGCAATTGCCAGCGCATCGGCAGCATCGGCATTTTGGGCCGTGACTGCCAACAGGCGCGTGACCATATCTTGGATTTGTTTTTTATCGGCAGTGCCAGTTCCAGCAACAGCCTTTTTGACCGCACGCGCCGAAATTTCGCCAACGCCAAGCCGATTGGCGCCGCAAGCAAGAATGCCAACGCCGCGCGCCATGCCAAGCCGAAGCGCCGATCCGGCTGATTTTGCCACAAAGATCTGTTCAATCGCCGCCTGATCGGGTTGGTGAAGATTAATCACCTCGCAAAGCCCATCAAAAATGATTTGCAGCCGCGCGGCATCGTCAAGCGTGGGTTTGGGCTGAATGGCGCCATTGGCAATATGCTGCAACCGCCCACCATCGAGGGCAATAACGCCCCAGCCAGTGCATCGCAATCCGGGATCGATGCCAAGAATCCGCATCATCGTCCCCACTTAGGCAAGCTTGGCAATGACGTCATCCGAAATGTCAAAATTCGACGACACATTCTGCACATCGTCATTATCATCAAGCGCATCAAGAAGCTTTAACAAGGTTGCGGCCTGCCCCTCATCAACGGCAATCAAATTTTGCGGTTTCCATGTCAGACCCGATTCTTCGGGCGCACCAAATACAGTTTCCAATGCTTCGCGAACGGCGTTGAAATCATCTGGCGCGCAAGTCACTTCATGCCCGTTTTCATCTGATTCCACATTTTCGGCACCGGCTTCAAGAACCGCTTCGAACATTGTATCGGCATCGGTCACATCAGCCGGATAGATGATTTGGCCAACCCGATCAAACATAAAGCTAACCGATCCGGTTTCGCCAAGTGACCCGCCGAATTTATTAAAGGCGGCGCGCACTTCTGATGCGGTGCGGTTCCGGTTATCGGTCATCGCATCAACGATCAGCGCAGTGCCACCCGGGCCATAGCCCTCATAGCGGATTTCATCATAATTTTCACCCTCACCACCCTCGGCACGTTTAAGCACGCGTTCGATATTATCCTTGGGCATATTGGCAGCGCGCGCCGCCGATAGGGCCGAGCGCAAGCGTGGGTTTGAATCAGGATCAGTGCTGCTGCGGGCGGCAACGGTCAGCTCTTTAATAAGACGACCAAAAACCTTGGCGCGTTTTTTGTCCTGCGCACCTTTGCGATGCATGATATTTTTAAATTTGGAATGGCCTGCCATGATCTCTTATTGCTTATCTGCTTGTTTGTCGGGTTTGCTTTTTTCGGCTCAAGCCAACGGCAAGACCCGATGCGCAAAGGTATAGCAGATCAAAGCTTGGGGAACCAGCCTTGCCACTCATTTTTCGTCACGACCATTATCGCTGGCATTATGGTTGGCATCATGTTTGGCAAAGATGCCGCATCAGCTAGGCTGGCGACAAAACCCCGCCACGGCGAAGCGGATAAATTGCGGTTGCAAGGCCGGTTTCGGCTGTTTCAACAATCACACCGCTCAGCGTTACCGGCCCAAGTGCGACCGAAAGACGGCTATTGCCGCGCCCAAGAAAGCGGTCGGTTGCCGCGCCTTTATCCATGCCAATCACACTATCATAATCGCCGCACATACCAGCATCAGTCTGATAGGCCGTGCCGCCCGCCAGAATACGGTGATCGGCGGTTGGCACATGCGTATGCGTTCCCACCACAAGCGACGCTCGGCCATCCGCGTAATGGCCAAGCGCCATTTTTTCCGATGTTGCCTCGCCATGAACATCAATCAAGATAAAATCGGCATCACGGCCAAGCTTGTTGCGAACCAGCGCATCATTCAATGCCGGAAAAACCGGATCATTTGCCGCCATGAAAAGATTGGTCATCAAATTCACCGCAACAAGCCGCTTGCCAGCGGCATTCGTCACCTGAACAATGCCTTTTCCCGGGGTGCCTTCAGCCATGTTCAACGGCCGCAGCAACCTTGGTTCAGACGCGATATAATCAATAATTTCCTTTTTGTCCCAAACATGATTGCCGGTTGTCAGAACATCAGCACCAGCGGCAAAAAGCGCATCACAGATTTTCGGCGTAATACCAAACCCGCCAGCCGCATTTTCACAATTTACCACGATAAAATCGAGCGCCAGTTCATCGCGAAGAAGTGGTAATTGTTCAATCACATCATTGCGCGCCGTCCGGCCAACAATATCTCCCAAAAACAACACGCGCATTACACTCTATCCTTACTCAATGCCGCTGTTCTGCAGCATTGCTTGGCATATCACGATCACCGAAATGATTACCGCCAGCAAACATCCAAAAACGGCAATCAAACCACGGTCATCAAATCAATTTTGCGACGGCACCGGCGTGAACAAACCGGTTGGGCACAGAACCGCATCAAGCGGCATGTCATAGGGGCCAACCGGTATTTTGTCCAGCTTTTGACCATCATAGGCAATGCCGATCACCGATAGATGATGCCCTGCGCCGCTGAGAACAGCAAGCGTGCGATCATAAAATCCACCACCATAGCCAAGCCGCCAGCCAGCCGCATCAAACGCCAGCATCGGTGCCAGAATCACATCAGGACGGCAAAGCGGCTGATCTGCAGGCGGTTGTTTGGTGCCATAAGGCCCATCATCAAGCCGATCACCGACCGCCCAGCGATGAAAGCGCAAAGGCTGGCCTTCGGCTGGCGTGATGGGCAATGCGGTCGCACAGCCCAAACCGGCAAGCCGCGCCATTAGATCAAGCGGCGATAATTCACTTCGGATGGGGAAATAGGCAGCATAAATGCCTTTGCCAAACCGATCAACCAGCTGCTCGGCATGCGTTGCCAGCAAGGTTGCGGCATCGGTTTGACTTGCGGCAAGGTGATTGCGGTTTTGCGCCGCCAGCTTGCGGCAGGCCGCTTTGGCTTTGGCAGGATCAAGATTGGCTTTGGACAAACCAGAGGTCTTTTGTGACATGCAAGCCTCATGGCCAATAGCAAGAAAGCGGCGACAACCACCTTAACCGTCGTTGTATCATCCTCTGTGACCTGCTTTGCAGGTGGGTGCCACATAACCAAACCACGGCTCGGCCAGAGGCAGCTCCCGAGAGAAAATTTATGGCCCCAGGGATTGAAAAACTAATCGCGAAAAAGCAGTCGTCGCCTAGGGCATCATTTAGGGTTTTGTCGTATCAAATGCAAGCTTTGATGTCAGCGTGGCAATCTTTGCCGCTGCATCTTCCAAAAGTGCCGCGGCCCGATCTTCGGCGGCGCTCGCATCATCGGCTGATGCGCTTGCTGGCGGGGCGGCTGGTGCCGCCGCATTGGATGCGCCATTTGCCGCTACGGCCGTGCTGGCGCGATCGGCCAGAATAAGAGCCACCATCGCCAGTAACCGCGCTTCGCCAATCTGGCCAACCGAACCGACAAGCGACTGCATGATCGATTCGACTTCAGCGCCTAAATTGGCAACATGATCTTCTTCACCAGCCCCGCAGCCGATCTGATAGGGGTGGCCGTTCAACCGAATGGTGACAACTGACTGGCTCATTCACTGGTTCCCATCACTGTCTCCGTTTCCGATGTCGCCAGCATTGCCCGCGTTTGTTTGCGCCGCATCAATATCGGCAATCACCTGCATGGCTTCGCCAAGCTTGGCCTCAATTCCGCTAACCTCGTCAATCAGCGCGGCAAAATCAGCCGTTGAGGGAGTCGGCGCAATGGCGCTTGATGCAGACGCCTCGATCGATGATTCAACTGCCGATTCCAATGCCGCAAGGGCATCGCTTAGCTGTTTTTCGGCATTTTGCAATCGCGTCATTACCTGCCAAATCTCTCTTACTAACCGTGCCTATTGTTTTCCTATGGCGTGCATTACCGCCAAAACAGACAAAACATTAGGCCGGTTTTTTCTCTAGAACATAATATGTTATGAAGCGAAGCTTGCCTGATTCACGAATCGAAATAAAGCGCAAAATATGACTTAACCCAGAAAGGCGCCCTGTTTGACCACAGTAATCTTGGCGTTGACGCATTGACGAACGCGCCCAACAAGGGCAAATTGCGGCTCATCAATTACTTGTCGATTATGCCCAAAAAAAAGGGGCATGATCTTGCCTGACATTCAAACCAGCAATCTTTGGAGGCTATCATGCCGAATTCGTCTCAACGTCAAACAATGGCAAATGCGATTCGGGCTCTTGCAATGGATGCTGTCCAGGCCGCCAATTCGGGCCATCCGGGCATGCCAATGGGCATGGCCGATGCGGCAACCGCGCTATTTTGCGACCATCTGAAATTTGACGCGGCCAGCCCTGATTGGCCTGATCGTGACCGGTTTGTGCTATCTGCCGGACATGGTTCAATGCTGATTTATGCGCTTTTGCATCTGACCGGTTACGAAGATATGACCATCGAGCAGATTCGTAATTTCCGCCAGCTTGGTGCCCGCACCGCCGGACATCCCGAATTTGGTCATGCCAAGGGCATTGAAACCACAACTGGCCCACTTGGTCAGGGCATTGCCAATGCTGTCGGCATGGCGATGGCCGAACGCCATATGGCGGCACGCTATGGTGATGATCTGGTTGATCACCACACTTATGTCATTGCTGGTGATGGCTGCCTTATGGAAGGTGTTAGCCATGAAGCCGCCTCGATGGCAGGTCATATGAAGCTTGGCCGGTTAATCGTGCTGTTTGACGATAATAATATTTCAATTGATGGCAGCACTGACCTGTCAACATCGGATGATACAAGCGGCCGGTTCGAGGCCTATGGCTGGCAGGTGCTAAGCTGTGACGGGCATGATATGGACGCCGTCTCCGCCGCGATTAGCGCCGCCCAAGCCGATGACCGGCCAAGCCTGATCTGCTGCAAAACCATAATCGGCCTTGGCGCGCCAAACAAACAAGGCACATCCGGTGTTCACGGTGCCCCGCTTGGCGATGCCGAAATTGCGCTGGCACGCCAAACACTTGGCTGGCCAGATGCGGCGTTTGAAATCCCCGCCGATATTCTGGCCGAATGGCGCGCTGTTGGCGCCCACGGCGCGGCGGCGCATCAATCATGGCAAGACCGGCATGCGGCAAGCCAAAACAAAACCGCCTTTGACGCCGCCATTGCCAATGATTTTGACAAGGATGTTGCCGCGGCGGTTCTTGCATGGAAAAACCAATTGGCAAGCGCCCCACAAAAACTGGCGACGCGCGTTGCCAGCCAGAAAGCCATCGAAGCCATTTTGCCAGCCTGCCCAACCCTATTTGGTGGATCGGCCGACCTGACCGGATCAAACAATACCCGGGTTGCCGATCACACAATTTTTGATCATGGCAATTATGGCGGCACTTATATTCATTACGGCGTTCGCGAACATGGTATGGCAGCAGCGATGAACGGCATTGCCCTTCATGGCGGTGCCATCCCTTATGGTGGCACCTTTATGGTGTTTACCGATTATTGCCGCCCCTCCATTCGTTTGTCGGCCCTGATGGAACAGCGCGTCATCTATGTCATGACGCATGACTCGATTGGCCTTGGCGAAGATGGCCCAACGCATCAGCCGGTCGAACATCTTGCCGCGCTTCGCGTGATGCCGAATTTATTCGTATTCCGTCCGGGCGATGCTGTGGAAACCGCCGAAGCATGGCAAACCGCACTTGAAGCCAAATCCACGCCATCAATTCTGGCATTGAGCCGTCAAGGGCTGGCGCAATTCCGGCATGGTGATATGGCTGAAAACAAAACCGCAAAAGGCGCTTATGTTGCAGTTGATTGTGACGGCACACGCCAGATCACTTTGCTGGCCTCAGGATCCGAAGTCGGCATTGCCATTGACGCGCAAAAACAACTTGCCGATAGCGGTATCAACGCTGCTGTTGTTTCGGTGCCTTGTCTTGATCTTTTTGCCATGCAGGATGCGGCCTATCGCGCGCAGGTGCTTGGCAAGACGCCGCGCATTGCTATTGAGGCTGGGCTGCGGCAAAGCTGGGATTGGCTGCTTGACGAGACTGACAGCTTTATCGGCATGACCGGTTTTGGTGCCTCGGCACCGATTGATGATCTGTATCATCATTTTGGCATTACCGCTGACGCTGTTGTTGCGGCAGCAAAACGCCAAATTGGATAAACAGACGATATAAAAACAGCATAATTTCTAGACAATATATGGCCAAACCATGATTGGTCAGCCGAAAAAATCAAGGAGATAGTCGCGTGACATTAAGATTGGCGATCAGCGGATTTGGCCGTATTGGCCGGATGACACTTCGTGCTTTTCAGGAAATGGGGCATCAGGATATGGAGATTGTGCTGATCAACAGCCCCGGGCCAGTTGAAACCTCGGCACATCTTTATGAATTTGACTCGGTTCATGGACGCGCTGTCGGCACGGTGACGCATGGCGACGATTGGATGGATGTTGGCAGTGGCAAAATCCATATGAGCCGCGAACGCGATCCAGCCAATATTCCGCATGCCGCACATGGTGTTGATATTGTTCTGGAATGTTCGGGAAAATTCAACAGCCGCGAAGCATCGGCCGCGCATCTTGCCGCTGGCGCAAAAAAAGTGCTTGTGTCCGCACCATGCAAAAACGCCGACCAGACCATTGTTTTTGGCGTCAATGACAGCCTGTTAACAGCTAATGCCGATGTGGTGTCAAACGCGTCCTGCACGACCAATTGTCTTGCCCCTGTTGCCAAGGTTCTGGCTGATAGCGTTGGCATTGAGGCTGGCTATATGACGACAATCCACGCCTATACTGGCGATCAGCCAACACTCGATTCAAGCCATAAGGATTTGCGCCGCGCCCGCGCCGCTGCCATGTCAATGATTCCGACCTCAACCGGTGCCACAAAAGCTGTTGGCGAGGTTCTGCCGCAATTACAGGGCAAGATGTCGGGATCGGCCATTCGGGTTCCAACGGCCAATGTTTCCGTTGTCGATCTGGTGGTCACGACAAGCCGCGACACATCACTTGAAGAAATTAACCAGCTACTCACCGCCGCTGCAAATGGCCCCATGAAAGGCGTTCTTGGCATCAATGAACGTCCGCTTGTTTCGATTGATTTTAACCATGACCCGCATTCTTCGGTTGCCGACCTGACCCAAACAAGCGTATTGAACAAGCGTTTGGTGCGGGTGCTGGCATGGTATGACAATGAATGGGGCTTTTCCTGCCGAATGTTGGATAATGCCGTCGCCATTGGCAAATTTTTGTAAACACGGATAGGCCTTTGCTGAAAACCACAGCGATGCGAACAAGGATTTAGCGATGAAACTCAACGGAAATGCCGTCAAACCCGGCAATGTGATCGAACATAATGGTCGTCTTTGGACAGCGGTAAAAGTGGCGCATGTCAAACCCGGAAAAGGCGGTGCCTTTGCCCAGATCGAATTGCGCGATATCCGCGATGGCACCAAATTGAATGAACGTTTTCGGTCATCAGAAACGGTTGAGCGCGTAATCCTTGATGAAGCTGCCTGTACCTTTCTTTATGATGAAGGTGACCATCTGGTGTTCATGCATTCCGAAACCTTTGAACAAATCAGCATCATCAAAGACATGGTTGGCGAGCGCGCTGCCTATTTGCAAGATGGCATGGTCGTGACCATGTCCAGCCATGAAGGTGATCCAATTTCAGTTGAGCTTCCCGATACGGTTGTGATGGAAGTTGTCGAGGCCGATGCTGTTGTCAAAGGCCAAACCGCATCATCATCATACAAGCCCGCTATTTTGGAAAATGGCGAGCGTGTTATGGTACCACCACATATCGAATCTGGCACACGCATTGTTGTGCGGCCGGAAGATGCAAGCTATGTAGAGCGTGCAAAGAATTAATTTTTAGCGTTACAGGACTTTTTATGGCAACCCGCTCCGCCCTCATCAATGTCATGCACAAGGCGGCCACCGCCGCTAGCCGCAATATGCTTCGCGATTTTGGCGAAGTCGAAAATTTGCAGGTTAGCCGCAAAGGGCCAGCCGATTTTGTTTCGCGCGTTGACACCAATGCCGAACGCATCATCAAGGCTGAATTATTAAAGGCACGCCCCGATTGGGGATTTGAGATGGAAGAAAGCGGCATCACCGCGGGTGCTGATCCTGATGCGCCTTGCTGGATTGTTGATCCGCTTGACGGCACCACAAACTATCTTCATGGCATTCCGCATTTTGCCATTTCGATTGCCGTTCGTGACAAGGGCAAAATCACCGCAGCCTTAGTCTTTGACCCGCTTCGCCATGAATATTTCTTTGCCGAGGCTGGATCAGGTGCCTATGTCAATGATCGCAGATTGCGCGTTTCCGGACGCCGCCAGATGGGCGAATCTATTTTTGCCACCGGCATTCCATTTATTGGGCGCGGCAGTGATGAAGACCATGCGCTTTTTTCCCGCGAATTATTCAACATCATGGGGGTCAGCGCTGGCGTGCGCCGGTTTGGTTCGGCCGCGCTTGACCTTGCTTATGTCGCCGCAGGGCGGTTTGACGGCTATTGGGAACATGGGTTGAAAAGCTGGGATATCGCCGCAGGTATCCTGTTGGTTCGTGAGGCTGGTGGCTTTGTGTCTGACTTTGCGTCGCGCGACCGCGTTTTGCAAAGCGGCGATGTCGTTGCTGGCAATCCGGCGATCCATGCTGAATTGCTAAAGCATCTTGCCAAAGCGCGGGCATAGCCCCTTTTGTGATCCTGCCAGATTTCGGTACGCGGCCAGAAGCTGCTTGGTATTTGCTGTCCAGAACCAGCGTGATTTTCGCGCCGTGATTGCAATTTCACCCAGCAAGACTTGCGAATATTCACAATCCTGCCATTGTTTGATGGCAAGAATTTACGCTATGTGGATTTTCGTGCCTGTCTGACAATTGCGATCATCCGCAAAAAACTGCCGTGACCGACCATGCCTAGGAGATAAGATCATGGAAACCAACCCAAGACGTTATCTTGTCAGAATGTTCATCTTTTTGCTTGGGGTTGGCATTATTGCCGCGCTTTTAGCCGCGCCGTTAAAAGCCGCCTTTATGGGAAATCCAGCATTAAATGGCGTTATTCTTGGCGCGTTTGGCATTGGCATTCTCTATATCATCCGGCAAACCCTGCGGCTGATGCCCGAACGCAATTGGCTTCTTGCGGTGAAATCCACTGGCAAGCTTGATCCACCCGAACGCCGGCCGGTTCTTTTGGCAACCGTTTATGCAATGCTGGCAGATTCACGCCATGATGCACAGCTATCGGCATTGTCGCTGCGTTCAGTTCTTGATGGCGTGGCTGCCCGCCTTGATGAAGGCCGCGAAATTTCCCGCTATATGATTGGCCTTTTGGTCTTTTTGGGTTTGCTTGGCACCTTTTGGGGGCTGTTGCAAACCATTGGCGCTGTTGGGAATGTTGTGAGTTCAATTGACACCAACAGCAATAATTTCGAGGCGATGATGGGGCAATTGCGGATTGGACTTGATGCGCCGCTTTCCGGAATGGCAACCGCATTTTCATCATCCTTATTTGGCCTTGCCGGTTCTTTGATCCTTGGGTTTCTTGACCTTCAGCTAGGCCAAGCCATGGGGCGGTTTTTTAACGAGCTTGAAGATTGGCTATCGGCCTTTGCCCGGTTTAATGATAGCAGCCCATCATCAAACGCCGGACAGAGCGCGCTTGCCAGCGGCATGAGCGAAGAAGCCGCCCGCGCAGTTATGGCTTTGTCGCAATCAATTTCAAATGGCGAGGATAACCGTGAACGCCTGCTGGAACAGGTTTCACAATTGACTGGCACGATGGCGCATTTGAACGAGGCCTTGGCCGATGACCGCCGCATTCGAGACCATCTGGCACAGTTAAACGCCAATATCATGCAGTTATCCGAAGATTTGCGCGCTGATCGAAACCGGCAAGCCGATATTGTGGCCAGTGAATTGCGCGGCTTGTCCTCATCAATCGCCGCGATGATTGATGTCAAAACGCGGCGTGGCAAAGGGGAATAGCCACAATGGCGCTGGCACGAATTGGCAATGCGCGACGGGTCGAAAATTTTACCTGGCCCGGCTTTGTTGACGCCTTAGCAACCTTGCTGATGGTGATCATTTTCGTGCTGATGGTCTTTGTGTTGATTCAGGTGAATTTGGCCTATCGTGTTTCGGGTCAAGATGCCACCCTTGGCGAGATGCGCCAGCAATTAGCCTCGCTTGGCGAGCTGTTGAATATTGAACGCCGTGCAAGCGCCGATCTTGCCGCCAATCTGGCGCAAATCACCAACCAGTTAAATGCCAGCAATGCCAATCGTGACGAGTTGCAAGCCCAATTGGCAAACGTGCAAGCCGCCATTGCGGCGCGGAATAGCCAAATTGCAAACCTGACAGCAAAACAGGCCGATACCGAGGCCGCCCTTGCCGCCGCGCGGAACAGTCTTGAAGACCGGTTGGGCGCGCTGCAGCTTGCCGAAGGGCAATTGGCAATGGCGCAAGCCCAGAACCAAAGCGCCGCCAATCGCATTGACGCGTTGCGCGCCGAAACCACCGCGTCAAAAGCCGAAATCGCACAAATGACCGGCGCCCTCGCCGCCTTGCGGCTTCGTATTGAAGAATTAACCAGCCTTCTTGCCGAAAAAGACCGGCAGGCAACGCAAGACAAGGTTGCCATTGCCAGCCTTGGGCGGTCATTGAACAACGCCCTGGCAAGCCGCGTTCAGGAATTACAGCGTTTCCGGTCGGAATTTTTTGGGCGGTTGCGCGACGTATTGAAAGGGCGCGACGATGTGCAGATTGTTGGCGATCGTTTTGTCTTTCAATCTGAAGTTCTATTTGCCCAAGGTCAGGCCGAAATTGCAGCCGAAGGTCGCGATCAGCTTGCCAAGCTTGCGGTTGCCCTTGCCGATATCGCCACCAAAATTCCCGAAGACATCAATTGGGTTTTGCAGGTTGACGGCCATACTGATGACATACCGATCCGCGCTGGCCGCTATGCTGATAACTGGGATCTTTCAACCGAGCGCGCGTTATCGGTGGTTCGCTTTCTCAATCAGCAAGGCTTGCCAGCCAACCGGCTAGCCGCCGCTGGGTATGGTGAGTTTCAGCCACTCGATGCCGCTGATAATGATGATGCCCGCCGCAAAAACCGCCGTATTGAGCTGAAAATCACCCAGCGTGTGGCGGTAAAATAGCCCCGCCCAAACGCCAAACAAACATCAAAACGGCATTGATGCTGACCCGTCGCATTGCCCCTTAGCATCTTTAAGTCGCATCATTAAATCGCATCACCAATTAGCAACGCCAACTAGCATCATTAGGCAACGCCGCTGCCGCATAATTGCGCCAAATGATACTTTTCGGCTATCCTTTTGGATATGTGCACGCCCCCCGACAGATGGTCACTGCCACTGCATGTGACCCGGCGGCATCAAAGGGGGCGTGTTTGCGGCCTTTTGACCGCTTTGATCATCACAACAAGCAGTTGTATATCCACTGGATTCAAACCGGAAACGCCTGGTAAGGACGCACCTCAAACAAGGTTTCAACACACCATGGCGGCAGTGGCGGTCCCGCCCATGCCGAACACGGCTTTTGAGCCGCAGATGCTTACTTTTCCGAATATTGGACACGCAATCGCCAAACCCTCTGATTTTATGGCGCTGGATTTGCCGGCGGTCGAAACGGCGGTTTTGACGCGTCACGATTTTAACCAGCTTGTTGGTTTCAAAGCCGAACTTCTGTTACCAGATATCAATAATTTGCATTTTGTCTATCCCGATCAAACCCATCTTCACTCAATCAACAAAATCACGCTTGAAGCACAATCCCTGCCGTCGATTGGCTTTTATTCCCAGCAAATCATCATGCCGATTGTAGAATTTTTAGAGCCGTTGACGACCAGCCTTTACCGGCCATTGTCGATGCAGACGCTGTGCTATTGTTTTGGATCTGAAAACCCATCACGTTTTTCCGGCACTGGCATGATTAATGTGGATTTCACGAATCAAACCGCCAATGTCCGCGAGGTTGATCTTCGCGATAACAATATGCACAGCCTTCGCGGCAACATGGCATTTCAGATCAGCAATCGAACCAACAGCTTTTTAGATGAAAGCGCCACGATGATGCTGCGGCTGGATCAACACGGTGAAAGTAGCTGGGACACCCGCGTGATTGGCGCATTTCAAAACCCCGAAACACCCGTGATCAACGGCCAATTTATCGCCACTTCAACCGCAGATGAGGCGATGATGATCGGGCATTTTACCAGCCAGTAAACGGGTTATTTTGGACATTACCCGACTTTTGGAATTGAAAACTGCAATTCAGCAAGCGTGCGATAGAGTGCCGATTCAACCATTAGCGATTCATGCGTTCCAACCGCCAGCAACCTACCCCGATCCATCAGCAAAATACGATCAGCGCGAACAATTGTTGCCAGACGGTGCGCAATCACAAGGCTTGTGCGATCAGCCATCAGATTTTCCAGAGCATGCTGAACCGCTGCTTCGGATTGTGCATCAAGCGCGCTTGTCGCCTCATCGAGAAGCAACAGACGCGGATTGCGAAGAATCGCGCGGGCAATGGCAATCCGCTGGCGTTGCCCACCTGAAAGCCGAACGCCCTTTTCGCCGACAAAAGCATCATAGCCGCCATCAATGGCCATGATGAAATCATGCGCTTGTGCCTGTTTTGCTGCGGCGATAATGGCCACATCATCGGCATCTGGCTGGCCAAAGGCGATATTTTCGCGAAGCGTTGCCGAAAACAGTGCCGATTCCTGCGGCACCAAACCGATATGGCCGCGCAAATCAGCAAGCGACAAATCACGAAGATCAATCCCACCAACCCGAACCGCCCCGTTCACCGGATCATAAAATCTGAGAAGAAGATGAAAAATCGTTGATTTCCCTGCCCCGCTTGGCCCGACAATCGCCACACGTTCGCCGGCCTTGATGGCAAAGCTTACATCGCTGATTGCTGGCCGGTTCACCGCGGCCGGATAGGCAAATTGAACAGCGGCAAATTCACATGCTGTGGCAGCCGCCCGATTGATCGGTTGCGGCGATGCTGGGGTGGGCAGGCTTGCCTTGGTGTCCAGCAATTGCGCAATGCGTTCAGCCGCACCCGCCGCCCGCTGTAAATCGCCAGCAAGTTCGGATAGAAAACCCGTCGAGCTTGCCACCAGAAACGCATAGAAAATAAAAGATGACAGATCGCCAGCGCTAATCCGTCCCGCCATCAAATCCTGCCCGCCAATCCACAGAATGACGCCAATTCCGCTAAAGACCAGAAAAATCACAATGCCACTTAACAGACCGCGAAGCCGAACTCGTGCAAGACCAGCGTCAAGCGACAGATCAACTGCCCGTTCAAAATGCCCTTTGACGTAATCTTCGCGGCCAAAGGCCTGCACCGTGCGGATAGCGCTAACCGTTTCTTCGGCTTCAACCCCGACATCGGCAAGGCGATCTTGTGCTAATCTTGAAGCAGCGCGTAACCGGCGCCCCATGAAAATCAGCGGCAACACGACCAGCGGCACAACGATCAACACCACAAGCGACATTTTCGGACTGGATAGAACCACCATCACAAGCCCGCCAATCAAAAGCAGGAAATTACGCGCTGCCATTGACAGGGTCGAGGTCATGACCGTTTGAACAATGCTCGTATCGGTTGTGATTCTGGATAATACATCACCGGTTCGGGCATTTTCAAACCATCCAGCCGATAAGGTAATGGCATGGCCAAAAATAGCACGGCGAATATCAGCCAGCACCATTTCACCAATTTTATTCACCATGCTGGTGCGAAGGTAACTGCCAAAGGCCAGAACCACCGCAATCATTGCTGTTGCCATCACCGCGCGATCAAGCAAGGCAGGGTCGCGTTTGCCAAGCCCTTCATCAACAAGATAGGCAAGCCCGCGCCCCATTCCAAGAAGCGCGCCAGCAACAAGCACAAGCGCCAAAATGGCAAGCGCGATTCGGAGACGATGTGGCTGAAGATAGGGCCAAAAGACGGCCAATAGCTGGCGGCTGGTGTAACGGCGATTTGTTTCCAAGGTCTGATCCGCCGGAAATGCTGTCTGCTGATCAGTTTTCTGCCCGTTATTCATTCATCAACCCCAATTTTCGTTCACCCAACCCGCGAACCATTTATTTTCTACGTCGGGGGGCTTGCTTATCATCGCTATAGGGGATATACCACCAGCGCTGTTTGTTGGCGAGGATCATTCTGCCGCATGGCAAATCTAGCATCACGGACAGGCAGTTAAGCGTAAAACCGGAGACCGGCATGAAAAAAGATATTCACCCAGATTACCACGAAATCACCGTTGTAATGACCGATGGCAGCGAACATACCACGCGCTCGACTTGGGGAAAGCCTGGCGATGTGTTGAAACTCGACATTGACCCAAAGACCCATCCAGCATGGACTGGCCAGCATCGTATCCTTGACTCAGGTGGTCAGGTTGCCCGCTTTAACAAGCGCTTTGGCGGTCTTGGCATCAAATAAGGCTGTCCCAGCCCGATTTGAAACCCAAATCTACCCATCGACAAAAGCCAGCAATTGCTGGCTTTTTTCTTGTCTTATCACTTTTGATGGCGAAATGCCTCTTTTGATGGCAAGGGACCGCACCGCAACTGAACCGGCGGCGCTTTTGCAGCGGCGGCTTATACCGATAACCGGCAAGGTTTAATCGGTTTGGCGGGTTTTGATCGTAGCCTGTGCTGCGGCAAGACGCGCCGCAGGAACGCGGTAAGGCGAACAAGATACATAATCAAGACCGACCTTTTCAAAGAACAGAATTGAATCGCCATCGCCGCCATGTTCACCGCAGATGCCAAGCTTGATATCGGGACGGGTTTTGCGGCCACGCTCAACCCCCATTTCGACCAGAGTGCCAACCCCTTCAAGGTCAATCGACACAAACGGATCAACCGGATAAATCTCTTTATCAGCATAATCATGCAGGAAAGATCCGGCATCGTCACGGCTGATGCCAAGCGAGGTTTGCGTCAGATCATTCGTCCCAAAGGAAAAGAATTCGGCCTCAACCGCCAGATCAGCCGCACAGATTGACGCGCGGGGCAATTCAACCATTGTGCCAACAAGATATGATATCGTGATACCGGTTTCCGCCATAACCGCAGCCGCAGCCGCGTCAATCTCGGCCTTGCAAAGCGCAATCTCCCGTGCCGTTGCCGCGAGCGGAACCATCACTTCGGGAATGGGTGACTCGCCAGTGTTTTTAGCAACAGCGCAGGCCGCCTCAAAAATAGCGCGGGCTTGCATCCGGCAGATTTCCGGATAAGTCACCGCCAAGCGGCAGCCACGATGGCCAAGCATCGGGTTGGTCTCGGCAAGCTTGACCGAGCGTTGGCGTGCCGTCTCGATTGTGACGCCAGCGGCGGCGGCAACTTCGGCCAATTCATCGGCCGAATGCGGTAAAAACTCATGCAATGGCGGATCAAGAAGCCGGATGGTGACTGGCAAACCAGCCATGATGGTAAATAATTCTTCAAAATCACGGCGCTGCATCGGCAATAGTTTGGCAAGCGCCAATTCACGGCCTTCAGTATCGGCAGCCATGATCATCTGGCGCATGGCAATGATGCGGTCAGCATCAAAAAACATATGTTCGGTTCGGCATAGGCCAATGCCCTGCGCACCGAAATCAAGGGCAACACGTGCCTCGGTCGGGGTTTCGGCATTGGTACGCACTTCCATGCGGCGCACCTCGTCAGCCCAACCCATAACGCTGGCAAAGGCACCTGACATTTTCGGCTGGATCGTATCGACTTTACCGGCATAAACCTCACCGCTGGTGCCATCAATGGTGATAACATCACCTTCGACCAAAACCTGATCAGCGATAAAGACCTTACCGCTTACCTCGTCAAAGCGCACATCGCTTGCACCCGAAACACAGGCTCGCCCCATGCCACGCGCAACCACCGCCGCATGGCTTGTCATGCCACCACGCGCCGTCAGGATACCGGCAGCAGCATGCATACCGTGAATATCTTCAGGGCTGGTTTCAAGGCGCACCAGTATCACCGCCTCGCCGCTAGCCGCCATTTCCTCGGCACGATCGGCATTCAGCACAATCTTGCCGCATGCAGCGCCCGGTGATGCGGGCAGACCGCGTGCCAGAATGACCTTTTCAGCATCGGGATCTAGCGTTGGATGAAGCAGCTGGTCAAGCGCGTTCGGATCAACCCGACATAGGGCTTCGTCGCGGGTGATTAACCCTTCATCAGCCATTTCAACAGCCATGCGAAGCGCGGCTTCGGCAGTGCGTTTTCCGCTACGGGTTTGCAGCATATATAACACGCCCTGCTGGACGGTAAATTCAAGGTCCTGCATATCGCGATAATGCGCCTCAAGCGTTTTGCGAACCGCATCAAGCTGATCAAAGGCCGCCGGCATGGCTTCTTGCATCGACAAAGCATCACCGCCGCCTTTTTCGCGGGCAGCCGCCGTTAATGGCAATGGCGTGCGAATACCGGCAACAACATCTTCGCCTTGCGCATTGATCAAAAACTCGCCGTAAAAGCTGTTTTCACCGGTTGATGGGTCACGCGTGAACGCAACACCGGTCGCGCAATCATCACCCATATTGCCAAACACCATGGCCTGAATATTGACCGCTGTTCCCCATGCGGCAGGAATGTTATTCAGCCGCCGATAGGTGATGGCGCGGGTATTCATCCAGCTGGTAAATACCGCCCCAATCGCGCCCCAAAGCTGTTTCCACGGGTCTTGGGGAAAGCCGGTGCCAGCCTCATCTTGAACAATGTCCTTATAGCTGGCGACAAGTGCTTTTAAATCATCACCAGTCAATTCAGTGTCTTCATAAACGCCGCGTTGAAGCTTCATATCCTCAAGCGCATCTTCAAACAGGCCGTGATCGACCTCCATCACGACATCGCTATACATCTGGATAAACCGGCGATAGCTGTCATAGGCAAAACGCGCATCATTGGCGCGGTTGGCAAGGCCTTCGACCGTAGCGTCATTCAGCCCAAGATTGAGAACCGTATCCATCATGCCCGGCATCGAGGCGCGCGCACCTGACCGCACCGAGACAAGAAGCGGGTTAGCGGAATCGGCAAAACGGGTGCCGGTTTCGCTTTCGATTTTCGCAATGGCGTCACGCACCTGCTGATCTAAAGTGTCAGGATAGGTTTTGTCATGGTCATAAAAATGCGTGCAGACATCGGTACTAAGGGTAAATCCGGGCGGAACCGGCAGGCCAATGCCACTCATTTCGGCAAGATTAGCGCCCTTACCACCAAGAAGATTGCGACGCGATGCATCGCCATCGGTTCCTGTTTTGCCAAAATTATAAACCCATTGTGTCATGTCTCTATCTAGCCTTCTATTTTCGTGAAATCGGCCACAGCCAACATTTTTTCACGAATCATTGCCAATAGCCCAAGTCGGTTCAGGCGGATCGCCGGATCATCGTCATTCACGACGATTTTTTCAAAAAACAAATCAATGGGGGAACGCAGCGCACCAAGCGCGGCAAGCTGCGACTCAATATTGTCTTGATTCACAGCCATTGTCGATAGTGGATCAAAAAGTGCTTTTTCAGTTTCGGTAAATAGTGCCGGATCAGATGTTGCGGCAAAGGCGGTTTTGGCCTTTTTTTCCTCAGCAGCAAGGATGCTGCTGACCCGCCGCCAACCAGCCATCAACCCGGTGCCATCGGCAGCGGCCAAAAAGCCAGCAAGCGCTGATGCGCGTGTCGCCATCAAATAGATATCGTCACCATCATCATCGGCCAAGGCCGCGGCTACCACATCATGCCGCATTTTCTGATCACGAAGATAGCCGCGAAGCCGGTCACGAATAAAGGGCAACAGATCGGCATCAACTTTGGCAAAGCCATAGCCGCTGGCACTCGCCTGCAAAATCTTGCCAAGCGGGATGGTTAGCTGTCCATCAACAATAATACGGATAACGCCCAAGGCCGCACGGCGAAGCGCAAACGGATCTTTTGAGCCGGTTGGTTTGGCATCAATGCCAAAAAACCCGACAAGCGTGTCAATCTTATCCGCCAGCGCAACAACCATGGCTTCGGGTGTTGCTGGCAAATCATCGGCCGGGCCTTGCGGCCGATAATGCGCGGTAACGGCATCGCAAACGGCTTTGTCCTCACCGCTGGCAGCCGCGTAATAGCCGCCCATAATGCCCTGCAATTCAGGAAATTCACCAACCATACCCGTGACAAGATCAGCCTTGGCAAGACGGGCAGCGCGTGATGCGGCTTTTGGGTTGGCAGATGGCATATGCGGCGCAATGGCGCTTGCCAGCTTTTCCATCCGGATTGCCTTATCGTGGATCGAGCCAAGCCCCTCATAGAATGTGACATCGCCAAGTGCGGGAAGATAGCTTTCCAACTGGCGTGCCTGATCCTGTTGCCAGAAAAATTCGGCATCGGCCAATCGCGCCCGCAAAACACGCTGATTACCGGCGATAATCACCTTATCGCGTTCCGCATCGCCAAGCCGGTTTGATAGAACGATGAAATGTGACGAGAATTTTCCATCAGCATCACTCAGCGTGATGTATTTCTGATGCGTTGCAATTGTGGCTTGTAGCAATTCTGGCGGCAGCACCATGAACCGGTCTTCGATCTGCCCCATAAGCGGCGTTGGCCATTCGACCAAACCAGCAATATCGGCAAGATAATTGCCAAGCTGAGCCTCATTGAGATGACATGACTGGCTGATGGCTAGTTTTTTAGCTTCGCTGATAATCGCGTCATGGCGTTCATCTTGGTCAAGCATCACATAGCCAGCCCGCAATCTGGCCTTTACATCATCAAGGCTGATAACGCCGGCAAGGTCAATATCGTCAGGGGCTTCAAAATAATGGCCGCAGCTAGTCGCGCCAAAAGTGATTGCATCGCCACCACCCAGATCCAGCGCACCGGCAAGCGGTTTGCCATCAAACAAAATATTGATCCGGTGAAGCGGGCGCACCCAGCGGAATTTACCGCGACCCCATCGCTGGCTTTTTGGCCATGGAAAATGGGTCAGAATATCAATAATGATCGGCGCCAACAGCGCGGCCGTATCACCGCCGGTGATTTCGCTTCGTGAGAATAAGAACCGGCCTTTTGGCGTATCTTCTTCGACAAGCTCTTCGCGGCTGACCCCGGCCGATTTCAAAAAACCGGCAATCGCCGCCGCGGGCGCATCAACACGCGGCCCGCGTTTTTCGATGATGCGGTCCGGCTGCGATGCGGCAATATTGGTGACATAGGCAAGCAAATGACGCGGCGCACAAAGGCCGGTTGCCAAACTGTTATCATGCCAGACGCCAAGCGTTGTGAGGGCCGATTCAATAAGCCGTGCCAGATCACGGCCAGCACCAGCCTGCATGCGGGCAGGAATTTCTTCTGAGACAAATTCAATTACCAGATCAGCCATTGGTTGTGGTCTCCGTTATTCCCATCCATGCCTCGCAGCATCCTTTGGCCAAGTTCCGAACACGCCCGATATAGGCGGCGCGTTCAGTCACCGAAATCACCCCACGCGCATCAAGCATATTAAACAGATGGCTGGCTTTCATACATTGATCATAGGCTGGCAATGCGAGTGGCGTCTCCAACCCCAGCAAGCGGCCACATTCAATTTCGGCATCACGGAAATGCCCAAGAAGCATATCCGTATCGGCATGTTCAAAATTCCAGCCGGAAAATTCAACCTCGGCGCGTTTGAAAATATCGCCGTAAGTTTTGCCGCCTTCGGCAGCTGGCACACCATCCCAATCAAGGTCATAGACATTTTCAACGCCTTGAATATACATCGCCAGCCGTTCCAACCCGTAGGTAAGTTCAAGCGGCACCGGATTACATTCAATCCCGCCAACCTGTTGGAAATAGGTGAATTGCGAAATTTCCATGCCATCACACCAGACTTCCCAGCCAAGACCCCATGCGCCAAGCGTTGGTGATTCCCAATCATCTTCGACAAACCGGATATCATGCTTGTCAGGATCAAGCCCAATTGCCTTTAGCGAGTCGAGATATAGCGCCTGCGACTCCGCTGGTGATGGTTTGAAAATCACCTGAAACTGGTAAAAATGCTGCATCCGGTTTGGGTTTTCACCATAGCGCCCATCCGACGGCCGCCGCGATGGCTGAACATAGGCCGCGCGCCAAATATCATCGGGGCCAAGCGCACGAAGCGTTGTTGCCGGGTGAAATGTACCAGCGCCAACCTCCATATCATAGGGCTGCAGGACAACCGCGCCCTGCTTTGCCCAATGGCGTTGTAAATTCAGTATTATCGACTGGAAATCGGTTCTAATTTCGTCGCTTTGTGATGTTGGCATCAGTCACGATTCCTATTGCAAAAGATGCACGGAAATTAGCCGGAAACCGCATCAAAAGGCAAGCTGTTGCTGCCGCTAATAGGGACAGTTTTCCCGATCACAGGTCTCGCCGCTTACCCATGCCCCGCAAATTGTGCATTCCTGCAAATCAACCGATGCGTCATTCGGGTCTTTTTTCGCTGCTCCCGCCGTGTTGCCATTTTTGTCTAATGGCTGATCAGCACGGTTTTTCTGGCGCGCCTCGATAAACCGAAATGCCATCCAGACAAGCCAGATCAGGGCAAAAAGACCAAGGATTTTCGGAAGTGAGAGAACCATTATTCAAGCGTCCTTTAAAGGCGTAATCCGACATGCGTAATGCAACCGGCGTGATGCTGGATTTTGCGGAAAGCCAGCGATTGGTCTGCCAGCAACGGCGAATATGACGTTATCCTGACATAACCGGTTTGACTTTTACAGCCCGAACCGCGAAAAATAAGCGCGCTCAATCGCAAGATCGGCGGTTTCCTGCACAAGATGGCTGCTCATTGCCGGAAGTCCAAGCGGCAGGAATTTGCGCTTTGGCTCAACAAACATCACATCAGTGTCATCACCAAAACGTTGAAGCAATGTTTGGCGACATTCACCAAGCCCATCAATCAATCCCAATTCAAGCGCACGTTGGCCTGTCCAGAACGCGCCGCTGAATAATTCATCATGCGCGCCTTTCAGCCGTGACCCACGACGCTGTTCGATATGGCTGATAAATTGTTTGTGAATATCGGCCTGCAACCCTTTCAGCCGGTCAATTTCTTCATCGCGTTCAGGCTGAAAGGGGTCAAGCGTCATTTTGGCCTCGCCAGCGGTGTAAACCCGCCGGTCAATGCCAAGCTTGGCAATGGCTTTATCAAAACCGAAACCGGCCGATATCACCCCAATAGACCCGATCACCGATGCCGGATTGGCATAAATCTCATCGGCTGATGCCGCCAGCCAATAGCCGCCACTCGCCGCCACATCTTCGCAAAACGCCAAAACCGGCACATCGGCGCGGTTGGCAAGGTCACGAATGCGCTGGCCAATCAATGATGATTGCACCGGCGAGCCTCCAGGCGAGTTAATGATGATGGCGACGGCCTTGGCACGCTTGACCGAAAAGGCCTTTTTCAATTGCGGTTCAACCGATTCAAGCGATAGGCCGCGCCGTCCAAGACTGCCCGATTGCGAGATTACACCGCTTAACCGCACCACCGGCACAACCGACCTGCGGCGCCGCCAAAACATTATTTTGGACAAAAGTCCCATTTCGCCTATTTCCCTTCATCTGGCATCACTGCCAATCACATCCTGCCAATCACACCCTGCCAATCACGCTATGCCGATCATCCACTGGCAATCACGCCTAGACCCTGCGGGCAGGATGCACCATATACAGACCTTCACCATTCATAATGCGGCTAGCGGCTTCGGTAAAGCTGCCATCATCATTATGCATGATAAGACCGGGTAAAATCGCGCCCGGGCCAGACACCGCCTTGCGCACCTGAATGATCACCCGCCCAGCCGGCACCATTGGCCGCGGCCAAAGCGGGAATTGCAGAATTTCTGAAGCACCCGCCATGGTAAAAAGATGGATCAATTCATCCGCCCGATCAGCCCGGCAAATAAAGCTGATCCGTCCACGCGGTTTTGCCGCCCAGATTGCCGATTTAACCCAATCACCAAGCGCCAATCCTTCGCCGATATGCGCCAAAGCCCGCCGTTTGTCGCGCGGCCTTGTGCCGGTTGCGTAATGATAGGGCGGGTTACTGACAACATGATCAAAACTGCCTGCTAGAACGGGTGGCATTTTGGCAATATCATCGCGCAGAATACGAAGCCGGTCATCAAAACCATTGGCCGCGACATTTCGTTGTGCCAATGCCGCCATCACCGGATCAATCTCAATCGCGGTGATCTGCACCGCATCAAGCCGCCGTGCCAAACACAGGCTGATCCCGCCAACCCCTGCCCCCATATCCAAAATACGGCCACGATTAACCCCAATCGCCGCCGCCAGAAGCACCGCATCCGTGCCAACGCGAAACCCGCTTTTTGGCTGCATAACCGACACGGTTTTGCCAAGCAAATGATCATGAGTTACCGCCAGATCATCAAGGCCATCAGGCGGTGCGCCATCGCCGGTTTTGGCATCATTTCCGATTGTCGGATCTTGGCTCATGTTTTTGTCACCCCTAGCAGGTGCTGGCTCGGCTGGTTTTGCTGCCAGCCGCTGGACAAACGTCCATGATCAATCATCATAAAATTCATTTGCATCCTCAAGCAGCGTTTTTGCCGCCAAAAGCCGTTTCGTTGGCACCATAATCCGGCGCGGAAAAGCCCCAATGCCAGCCTCAAGCGCCGAAATATTTGCATCAAACACATGCGCCTTAATGCCCGCATCACGCAACAGCGCCAGCAAAAATGACAGGCGCACATTATTGGTTGTGCTAACAAGATGTTCCATGAAGCCACATCATGCCGCATTTTTGGCGAATTACCAAGCATTGCAACGACAAAATCCGCCGTGGGCTGGCCTTTTTCCCTTGCTAGTCGGTGATGTGGCATCGTAATGAATGGGAAAGATTTTAGACACGCCATCCATGCGCGCCGCCAATGGTCGGCGCGATGACGCTGTCGCCAAAAAGCCAAACGGCTTTAAATTGCGCAAAAACATATTTCCTTTAGGAAGATGGCAAATCGCCATTTAATAGGTTGAAAGAATGAGTGCTAACCCTGCAATCAAGAATCACGGCGAACTGGTTTCGCTTGACCCGCTGGTCAATCTGCTTGCCGATGATATGAAAGCCGTCAATGCAATGATTTTGCAACGGCTTGCCAGTGACGTGCCGTTGATTCCCGAATTGGCCGGACATTTGATTGCCGCTGGCGGTAAGCGCATCCGCCCGATGATGACCCTTGCCGGCGCGCAAATTGCCGGTGGCAGCGCGCATGCTGTGGGGCTGGCAACCGCCGTCGAATTCATCCATTCGGCAACGCTTCTTCATGATGATGTGATTGATGAGTCGAATTTGCGACGTGGCCGCGATACGGCAAATGCGCTTTGGGGAAATGAAGCGTCGGTTCTGGTGGGTGATTTTCTGTTTGCCCGCGCTTTTGAATTGATGGTTGAGGCTGGTGATATTAAGGTTCTGGGCCAGCTGGCCAATGCGTCGGCGCGGATTACCGAAGGCGAAATCAAACAAATGACCATCGCTGGCATGCCCGACACGCCGCAAGATGCCTATTTCGATGTGATTACGGGCAAAACCGCGATTTTATTCGCCGCCGCTGCCGCCGCCGGTGCCAAATTGGCAGGCGCAAATGATGATGATGTTGCGGTGATGCATGATTACGGGCTGCAGCTTGGGCTGGCATTCCAGATCATGGATGATGCAATGGATTATGGCGTCAGCAGCAGCGCGATGGGCAAAAATACCGGCGATGATTTCATTGACCAGAAAATCACCCTTCCGGTCATTCTGGCATGGCAGGATGGCGATGCAAATGACCGCGAATTCTGGCAACGCACAATGGGTGATGGCAATTTTGCCGATGGCGATCTTGCCACCGCACAGGCCATTCTTGCCAGCCATGATGCCATTGACCGGTCGATTGCGATTGCCGGTGATTATGCCAATGCCGCCATTGCCGCGCTGTCACGGCTGTCATCACCGGGTCAAAGCCAGATGCCCATCATCGCCGCGCTTGGCGCCGCCGCCAGGTTTTCAGCAGCACGGCAAAATTAGGCACCCAATCTATCCGCGCCCAATCTATCCGCGCCCAATAAACCTCGCCCAATAATCCGCAGCAAATAAGAGGCATGTTTTCGCGTCATTTTTACGGCTTATGCACGCCGCGAAGTCGGGCGGCAATATCGGTGGCGCGGTGCCGTGTTTGACGCGCCCAAAGGCTGTTTTCGGCTTCATCAGCCGCCCGTCACCGCCGGGTATTTTCATTCTTGATGATGGTGTTGGCCTTGTTGCCAAACGCATTGAAATTATTCCCAGCACGACACCGCAGATGCTTCGTATTTCGTCGGAAAATTCGGCCTATAGCAGTTACCAGCGGCGGATTGATGAGGTACATATCATCGGGCGTGTGGTATGGTTTGCGCGTCGCCTATAATGAAGCATTTTAACTAAGCGTTTTGAATTGGGCGTTTTCTCTCTTGCGCATATAGCGCATGTCACATTTTACCAATAAGGGCGATCAGCAAATGGCACGCCAATCCAACCGAAGGCCAAGCAAGAAACGGTCGGCAAAATCGAACCAGATGGCTGGCCGCCTGCCCCGCAATGCACCACCAATCGAAGTGACAATCAGCCATATTGGCGGGCGCGGCGATGGCATTGCCAAAGCGCTTTACACCCATAATTACAGCGAAGCCGAACATGATGTATTCGTTCCGGCCAGCCTTCCGGGCGAACGCTTGTTGGTTCAGCCGCTCTCGCTGACGTCACAAGGCATCAAGGCGCGCATTATCGAACTTTATACGCCGTCACCCGATCGCCATTCACCGCGCTGTGATGCCTTTCCAGCATGTGGCGGCTGCCGGTTCCAGCATTGGGATGAAACCGAAATCAGCAGCTGGAAAAGCGCCCTTGTTGCCAACTTCCTTGATCGCGCCAAAATCAAGGCTGGCACGATAAGGCCGCTTTACAGCTCGCCGCTTAAAAGCCGAAGACGCGCCAGCTTCCATTTGAAATGTGTTGCTGGTGGGGCGATTGTCGGTTTTCGCGAACATATGGGTCAACATATTGTCAGCCCTGACGGTTGCGCTGTTCTTCACCCAAACCTGTTGGCTCTGCAAGACGCCTTGCAGGACTTTGCCAGCGCCCATCTTCCCGCTGGCTTTGCCGCAGATGCACATGCCAACCTTCTTGACCGCAGCACCGGCAATGCAGACGACAGCAATATCTGTCTTTACATTGAGCCAATTTCAGGGGCGCAGCCTTGGAGTCCGGATATGCTTGCCAAATTGGGCGATTGGGCGGCAAGCATAAGATTGGCAAGGCTGTCAGTTACTGATCATGGCAGTCCGATGACGCTTTTCGCCCCTGAAATTCCTGTGGTTGAGTTTGGCAAAATCGGCGTTTCACCGCCTCCGGGTGCTTTTCTGCAAGCGACCCGTGATGGCGAGGCTATGTTACAAAATGCCATTGCTGAAATTGCGGGATCAGCGCGCCAGATTGTCGATCTTTTTGCCGGATGCGGGACGCTTAGCCTGCCGATGCTGGATAATATCACCAATCTTCTGGCGGTTGAACAAAGCGAAGACGCTCTTGCGGCGTTGAAATTTGGCGTTGATGCTGCAGGCATTGGCGGGCGAGTAAAGACCGCCAGCCGCAATTTGTTTGACGCGCCATTAATGCCTGACGAGCTGGAAGGCTTTGACATGGCCATTCTTGACCCGCCGCGAAGCGGCGCTGCTGCACAATGCCAGATGCTGGCGCAATCGGGCATTGCAACAATCGCTATGGTGTCATGCAATCCGGCAAGTTTTGCGCGGGATGCGGCCATTTTGACAGAAAGTGGGTTTCAGCTTGAATGGGTTCAGGTCATTGATCAATTCTCATTCAGCAATCATCTCGAACTGATTGGCGCTTTCCGCCGTTAGCATCAATCGTCATTGGCGGCATCGCAAATCTTGGCCACGGCCGCATTGCCAAATGCCTTTGCCAAAAACGGGTTTGCCAAAAACAATCTTCAAAGCGCATGATATTACGATGATGATCAAGCGATCCATGACCATTCACGGACACCGGACAAGCGTGTCATTGGAACAGCCTTTTTGGGACATGCTGCAAGATATTGCAGCCAGTCGCGGGCAATCGCTTGCCAGCCTTGTGCAAAAGATTGACCGTAAACGTGATGGCGGGCTGTCTTCGGCCTTGCGGCTATTCGTTCTGGCCGAATTAAAAAAAGAAACTGCCGTTGTTAAGACAGATATAAAGCCGCTGGATCACTAGCCTTTTCCGGATTATAAGTCGTTTTGGGATCATAGGTTGTTTTGGGTTAGCATTTTAGTGCCGCGGATAAACGAGCCCTGCGCATAGATAGGAAGCATCACATATGCATATCGCAATTCTTTTGGCCGGTCATACCAACAAGGCAATGCCCCAGCGCTTTCATGATTATAATGATATGTTCAGCGATCTTTTTGCCAGCCTTCCGCTTGGCAAAAATTTCCGCTTTACCACATTGGCCGTGGTCGATGACGTGTTTCCGGCGCAAATTGACGATTATGACGGCTATCTTGTTTCGGGTTCCGCCTATGGTGTTTATGACGATGCGCCATTCATTCCAAAATTAATGGATTTGCTACGCCAAATCTATGCTGCCAAAAAGCCGCTGGCGGGCGTTTGTTTTGGCCATCAGATCATTGCGCATGCGCTTGGCGGTCATGCCCGCAAATGGGATAAGGGCTGGGGTCTTGGTGTCAAGGAACTGGCCTTAACCGACCTTCCGGACTGGATTGAAACAAGCCATGAGAAAATCAATCTGATTCATGTTCATCAAGATCAGGTGACCAGCCTTCCCGATGGGGCGCGGCGCATTGCCAGCGCCGACCATTGCACAAATGCGGCTTTTGTCATTGGAGATGATGTTTTTGCCATTCAGGGTCATCCCGAATTTGACGCTGACTATACCGATGCGCTTTCCAACCTGCTGGTTGATCGAGCCGGCACCGATTGCGTCAATGAAGCGCGTCAATCACTTGCCACACCGCATGATGGCAAATTGGTTGCAAGCTGGATTTTGGCATTTTTTGCCAAACATGCGCCAACGGGATAGTCGCATTTTACGGTGGTCGGCGTAATTTGCGATCTGGCACCAAACCAAAAGGAATAATCGCATGTCACTTGTAATCGGCCTTGATACTGGCGGCACCTACACTGATGCGGCGCTTCTTGATGTTGATCGCGGTGTTGTCTTGGCAACTGGCAAGGCACTGACCACACGCGATGATTTGTCGGTTGGTCTTGGCGGTGCCATTGCCAAAATTCTTGCCGATTTTGACGGCACGCCGGATGATATCAAAATGGTGTCACTGTCAACAACGCTTGCCACCAACGCTGTTGTCGAGGGTGTTGGCGGGCGTGTTGGCCTGTTTTTGATCGGATTTGACGAGGCCGCGCTTGAACGCGCCGATCTGGCGCGCGCCCTTGGACAGGATCCGGTTTATTTCATCAATGGCGGCCATCGCCCCGATGGCGGCATTCAGGCACCATTGGACATTGCCGCGCTAGATGCCGCTGCAAACAAGCTGAAATCCGAGGTTTCGGCCTTTGCGGTTGCTGGTCATTTTGCCACGCGAAACCCGCTTCACGAGACCGAAACCCGCGATTTGCTTCGCGAAATAACCGGCCTTCCCATCACTTGCAGCCACGAATTATCGTCATCGCTTGGCGGGCCACGACGCGCCCTGACCGCGGTGTTGAATGCCCGCCTGATCAATCTTCTGGAACGGCTGATTACCGCCACGCAAAACATTATGTCACAACAAGGCCTGACCTGCCCATTGATGGTGGTCAAGGGTGATGGCTCGCTGCTTCATGCCGATTTTGCCCTGTCGCGTCCGGTTGAAACCGTTTTGTCAGGTCCGGCCGCCAGCCTGTCGGGCGCGGCGTTTCTGGCTGGTGCCAAATCAGCCTTGATTGCCGATATTGGTGGCACCACAACCGATATTGCCTTTTTGCATAATGGCACGCCGCGTTTAAAAAAAGACGGTGCCTTTGTTGGCGGCTGGCAAACCATGGTCGAGGCCGCCGAGATACGAACCTGCGGGCTTGGCGGCGACAGCGAGGTCACGCCAATTTTGCGCGGCAGAACGGGTGGGCTTAGCCTTGGCCCAAGGCGGGCAACGCCATTGTCTTTGCTGGCGCTGCGCTGGCCGACATTAAAAGACCATCTTTCGCGCCAGCTTGATCTTGCCGTGCCAATGGCAACAGATGCACGGTTCGTCTTTCCGATCATGCCTGATGGCGTTCCGCAATGGCTTACGCGGTCGGAAATCAGGCTTGCCGAAAAGGCCATTGCCGCTGGCCCCGCACCGGTTGCTGAATTGGCGGCAACGCAATTGGCGCTTGGCGCGGTTGACCGTTTGATCAGCCGCGGGCTTCTTGGCCTGTCCAGCTTTACCCCCACCGATGCGGCGCATGTCACCGGTGCCTTTACCGAATTTGACGAAGAGGCCGCCATGCTTGGCGCAAAATTAATGGCACGCCAGCGCAATGGTGCCGGCATTGCAATTGCGGCAACGCCGCTGGATCTTGCCGAAATGACGCTTGACGAATTGCACCGGCGGTCGGCTTTGGCCTTGATGGATGCGGCCTTGGCGCATGAAGGCGGCGGCGAAGCGGCGGTTTCCAGCAACCCGCTGCTCGCACAATCATTTCGCAAAACACCGGCCAGCAACGACCCGCTTGTCTCGGTTGGGGTGAAATTAAATACCGGCCTCATTGCGCTTGGCGCATCGGCCGCCACCCATTATCCGCCAATCGCCAACATGGTGGGGGTTGCGCTGACGGTTCCTGATCATGCCGATGTTGCTGGCGCGGTTGGCGCAGCGGCCGGATCGGTTCGCCAGCGGGTGATGGTGTCGATTACCCAGCCTGCCGAAACAAAATTCCGCATTCATCTTGCTGATGGCCCGATTGATAAATCCAGCCTTGACGACGCGCTTGCCGCCGCACGGATTGCCGCCAAACAGCTTGCCGAAGCACGCGCCAAAAGCGCCGGTGCCACCAAAATTGATCTTCATCTTGAAGAGGATATAAAGCTGGTGCCATTATCATCGAATAAGGATTTGTTTATCGAGGCGCTTATCTATGCCACTGCCGAAGGCCGCGCAACGTAAGGCGCGCTTGCCCGCTAAAACAAACGCTGGCGCATCACATCACAATCAGCGGTGAATAATTTATGGTCGCTATAGCGTTTCTTGATGCTTCGAATGGCACCAAGCGGCAAATAATCACGCACCTCATGCCAATGCCAGTCAACCTGAACACGACCCGAAACGCGGTTTAGCCGAATATTCATTTCATGTGCATTGGTTGGCGTTTCAACATAGGGATCATCGCCATTAACGGCAAAAACCATCGGGCCTGATTGCGAAACCTTGCTGATCCATAAATCATCTTGGCTTGTGGTAAAATCAATCAAATCACCATTGGCTGGCTGTGGCATATTTTTGATAAAATCCAATGATGACATGCGGCGGTTTCGTTCAATCGGCACCATCTGCACGCGCGACACATCACCGCCATCAAGCTCAACCGTTACATAGACCGAGCCGTCAAATTGTTCGGTTTCGGTGATTTCACCGCGCATCCGTTCAACATCAAACAGGCCATTGCAAACCATCGAAACCGTATTGGCCACAGCTGGCACGACCGAAAATAGCAGCAACAGCAACAGCGATAAAAGCCATAAGTCGCGGCGCGCCAACATCACCGGCCTCGTAATCATTTGGCGGTTTTTTATCTTTTTCATAAAGCCTCCTTTGCCACGCGCCAGAAAGACCGGTGCATAGAACATAAGGAACAGATTAATTACATTAAGCTTTTAAACAAAATGATGGTTTGTTTGGTGGCATAGGTACCGGCAGTCAGGCGGCGCGGTCCATGAAATTAGGGGGCGTTGTGGCATTGCTTGAAACGCGAACTTAGAACCAGCTCTTTGATTGCAGAGATTGTTTCAGCCTTGGGAGTCTTAACCGCAAAAGGCATGCCGCCCTGCTGTATCACCTGAAACAGGTATAGGCGCATAGTTTCAGATGAGGACAGGCTTTACCAAGCCTTCCTCAGAAATAAGAAGCTTTTTAAATGGCAAATATTACGCACTAGCTTGCAATTCTTTAGAGGTAGTTTTGGGCTCGGCTTTGCTCACAATGATTTGCACGTCACGGTCAAGGTTTGTTAGAAGCGTCATTAAGCGTTCCATTGAATATTGCCGGAAGTCGCCGCGGAGCAAGCGTGAGATATCGGGTTGTGAAACGCCAAGTCTCTGAGCCGCCTGAGTTTGCGTTAGCCTCAAATTTTTGATGGCCACACCGATCTGGCTAGCAAGCTCTGCTTTTGCAAGATGAATCGCGGATTCAGCCACGCCAAGATCGTCAAAAACATTGCCGCTACCAATTTCGATTTTTATATTGGTCATTTTGCTCACCTAACCCTTATTGCCAGCCTCATTTTGATGGTGGCGTTCTGCAGCTTTTAAGTGGCTCTTGATTACCGCAATATCCTTTTTGGGGGTGCTAACACCCTTTTTCGATTTCTTCTGAAAGGCATGGAGGACATAAACGATATTACCAATAGCAACCGTGTAGACTGCCCGATAGCTATCCCCATCATAATCATCACAAACTTCCAGAACGGGCGGTATTATGCTCTTTAATCGCTTTGTCTTCGGGTGCTTTTCAGACCGCTGCGCCAAGAATAACGCATACCCAAAAACATCTTTTACAGAATCAGGGAATTTCCGCAGATCATCCTTGCTCGACGCCACCCATAGAACTTTCTTATCTGTCATTTACCACCATTATGGTGAATTTACCATATTTATTTGCATTCTGTACGCGAAGCCTGAATATCTACGATCTCTTTGGCCTTTTTGACGAGAAAATCAATTGCAGATTGATTGTAAATATAGGCTTCTCCAGATGATATGGTTCCATTCTCATTAAATTTCTTTTGCTTGACCGTAGATGTGTAACGTACAGATGAATAGGCGCGATTAGTC
>Ga0102951_1000037_pt1 | contig 38313 bp, 36 predicted proteins | sample SalPonA_B_H2O_MG_FD_78507 | JGI IMG/M metagenome (GOLD analysis project Ga0102951, IMG submission 78507) | Water microbial communities from South San Francisco under conditions of wetland restoration - Salt Pond MetaG R2A_B_H2O_MG | ecosystem: Environmental > Aquatic > Non-marine Saline and...
AGGATACCCGCTTCTACTTTGTCCACAGCTACCATGTTCATCTGGCCGACAAAAGCTTGGTGGCGGGTACCTGTGAGTATGGCGTGCCGTTCGATGTGGCGCTGGCCAAAGATAACGTCTTTGCCGTGCAGTTCCACCCCGAAAAGAGCTCTAAGGCTGGCCTGCAGCTACTTCAGAATTTTGTAAATTGGAACGGCCAGCAGTAGGTCCCGTTCAAGCGTTAGGAAACTAAGTTCAATGCTGATTATCCCTGCGATCGATCTAAAAGATGGTAAGTGTGTACGCCTGCGTCAGGGCCGTATGGATGACTCGACAGTCTTCTCTGACAACCCTGTTGATATGGCTGCTAAGTGGGTTGATGCCGGCTGTCGCCGTTTGCACCTTGTCGATCTTAACGGCGCATTTGCTGGTAAGCCCGTTAATGGCGAGATCGTGCAGGCGATCGCTAAAGCTTACCCAGATCTGCCCATTCAGATCGGGGGTGGTATCCGCTCAGCTGAGATCATTGAAGCCTATCTCGCAGCGGGGGTAAGCCAGGTGATTATCGGCACCAAAGCGGTAAAAGAGCCGGACTTTGTCACGCAGATGTGTAAAGCCTTCCCGGGCCACATTATTGTTGGTTTGGATGCTCAGGATGGTCGCGTAGCGATAGATGGCTGGGCTGAGGTGACAGACGTGATGGCGGTTGATCTGGCGAAGCGCTTCCGTGATGACGGCGTCTCGTCGATCGTCTACACCGACATCGCCCGTGACGGCATGATGCAGGGTGTCAACGTTGAGGCCACTGTTGATCTTGCACAGCAGGGCGGCATCCCGGTGATCGCTTCGGGTGGCGTAACTAATATCGAGGATATCCGTGCACTGGCAGCAGTGGCTGATAAAGGCATTTTTGGCGCCATCACTGGCCGTGCCATCTACGAAGGTACACTGGACGTTGCTGAGGCTCAGGCGCTCAGCGACCAGCTAACCGGTAACTAATCAGGACTCAAACATGGCACTGGCTAAGCGCATTATCCCCTGTCTGGATGTCGAAAATGGTCGCGTTGTTAAGGGCGTGAAGTTTCTCGATATCCGTGATGCTGGCGACCCAGTCGAAGTGGCTCGACGCTACGATGAGCAGGGCGCGGACGAGATAACCTTCCTCGATATCACCGCCAGCCACGAAGGGCGTGACACCATGGTCCACACCGTCGAGCGTATGGCTTCGCAAGTGTTTATCCCGCTGACCGTTGGTGGTGGTGTACGTACCTGTGATGATATTCGCACGCTGCTCAATGCCGGTGCCGATAAGGTTTCAATCAATACGGCGGCCGTATTTAACCCAGAGTTTGTAAAAGAGGCGGCTGAACGGTTTGGCAGTCAATGTATTGTTGTTGCGATCGATGCCAAGCGCGTCTCCGCATCGGATGAGCCAGGGCGTTGGGAGATCTTTACTCACGGTGGCCGCAAACCAACAGGGCTTGATGCGATTGAGTGGGCGTGCAAGATGGAAGCGCTTGGTGCGGGCGAAATCCTCCTGACATCGATGGATCAGGATGGAGTGAAGAGTGGATATGACCTTGGGTTGACCCGTGGTGTGTCAGAAGCCGTTAACATTCCTGTGATAGCCTCAGGCGGTGTAGGTAATCTTGATCACCTGGTAGATGGTTGCATCGAGGGTAAGGCTGACGCTGTGTTGGCCGCCAGTATTTTCCACTTTAACGAGTACAGTGTTCCACAAGCCAAGGCTTACATGCGTGAGCATGGCATTGAAGTTCGCCTGTGAGAGGCACAACTCACGAGACTCTGGAGAGCCGTATGATTTCAGAAAACCGATTTGAACAGCAGATACGTGCGTTAGAGCCTTGGCAGCAGATGCTCTTTGCGACAGCACTGACTGAGCGTATGTTCCTGAACTTTGCTCTCTTCTCTCGCCTGATGAACTTCGGTGACCTAGATCGCATGGGTAACCTTTTGAACTCTATCTGGGAAGAGCAGACACAGCGCGGCACTAAGGTGAATTACGAAGTTCAACTCAATCATGTCGAAGATAACATCGTCGATTTAGACGAGTATGACATGTTTGGTGCGATTCCTGCGCGAGATGCCATGATGGCTCTCTTCTCTACTATTGTGTTGAAACTCGAGCAGGAGAGCGATGAGGCTGTCGCCGTTTCCAACCTCTCGTACGACACGATCGGCGCCTACATCGAGTTTGCTGAAGCGGATGATCAGATGTCGGACGAAGAGTTGGTGCGACTCATCAATATGCATGATCTTATGCAGGACGAGGACGCCTTCCAGGAAGAGCTGCTGGAACGTCTTAAAGGTGCCAAATTCAAGCCGGCTCTGGTTGAAGGGATCCGCGAACTGGCGGAGAACCAGGGTGTATCCAATATTGGGATTAGTGACGAAGAATAATGCTCAAGCTCGGCCTCACCCTTCTTATTGTTCCAGCCGTCGCTCTGATGGCGGGCTATATGTACGAACAGAATCAGATTGAAGCTTGCGTACAGGCTGGTGGTATCTGGAACTGGGCCGCTGAGCGATGTGAGGCCTCCGGAGATTACCCATTTGTCCCGTTCATGACGCGCTACCCCTACCTGGTGAATGGCGGCATGACGCTAGTGGTGATGGGGTTGCTGGTGACGCTGGTTGGGCTCTATCGTCCCAAACCACCCAAGAGAGAGTCGTGAAGAAGTTTTTTCTAACGGCTCTACTCTTGTCATGCGGGGCCGGCTTCGTCTGGTTTAAGTTCTACAGTGATGCATGGCTGGCAGAGTTTAACAGTGAGCGCCAGACTTCTGCCCTCGCGTTCCGCGAGAAGGGACAGTCATTCGGTGCTCAGACGACACAGCAGGGCTGTTTCGACCAGGCGCTGAAAAGTGTCGAGGATTGTCGCTCACCCATTTGTATGGTTGATTCTGGTAACTTCCTGCGCGGTTGTTTCGAAACCAGTGCCCCAACAGTGGATTTCTGTGAAGGTGTACCCGCTTATCAATCAAAGATTACAGAAGAGGAGAAGTCCTGGGCACGCTACGGTTGCTGGGATATCAAAAATAAAAGTGATGGTTGTCGTCTTCTTAAACGCCAGCAACAAGCGCTGTGTAGCAATATTGAAGTTGAGGTGAATTGATGAACCAACTGCTCTTTACTGTCGAGCCTTTTCTCTTCTGGGGTGGGCTGGTGGTCTACATACTGTCTGTACTGATGTACGGTAACCGAACCAGTGACTGGAACGCGATTTTGCGTTTCTGGCAACCGATGATTCGCTTCAGCGCGCTGGAGTTCAAGATCAACCGCTCTGGCCTGTCCTTGATGATTCTGGCTGTTGTGATTCGTATCTACTTAAACTTTTTTGCATCATGAATGGAAACAATCCGGTTGCGGGTAGCGCCTACTTGCTGCGTGGACTCGCCTACTTACCAACCCCTGGTATTCGCTCGTTCGTCATCATACCGTTAATGATCAATCTGGTGCTGTTTGCGACAGCAATCTATCTGTTGTTCAGCAACTTCTCCACTTGGGTACAGTTCCTGATCGACCTGTGGCTTCCTGAATGGGATTGGCTCAGCTTTCTGGAGTACCTTCTTTGGCCGCTGCTGGCCGTGCTCGTGGTGATTGGCGTCTACTACGGCTTTTCGGTGGTGGCCAATTTTATTGCAGCACCCTTCAACGGTATCTTGGCAGAAAAGGTGGAGCAGCAGTTAAGGGGACAGGTAAACTCTAACTTGGATAGCTGGCAGTCGGCTCTGAAAGTGATTCCACAATCACTCGGCCGCGAGTTGTCGAAGTTAGCCTACTACCTGCCACGGCTAATACTACTCTTCGTTCTGAGTTTTATTCCGATACTCAATTTGGCTATGCCATTTATCTGGTTCGCCTTCGGTGCATGGATGATGGCGATTCAGTACTGTGATTATCCGATGGATAACAACCGCGTGAGTTTTAAGCAGATGAAATTGCTGCTGGCACAGCGCCGTTGGTCATCCCTCGGCTTCGGATCGCTGGTACAGATGGGAATGCTGGTACCGCTGCTCAACCTATTGTTGATGCCGGCTGCGGTCATCGGTGCAACGATTTTCTGGGTTGAGCAATATAGAGACTAGCAACGGGTCACACGATCCGCAGGGAAGGTGACACTGAAGCGGCTGCCTTCACCCACTTTGCTGGAGACGCCAAGCTTAGCGTTGTGTCTCACCAGTACATGTTTGACGATTGCCAGGCCCAAGCCGGTGCCGCCGCTGGCGCGGGAGCGCCCTTCATCAACCCGGTAGAAGCGCTCTGTGATGCGTGGTATGTGCTCTGCAGCGATGCCCTCACCCGTGTCGGCTACTGTGAATAGTGCACCTTGTTCTTGCGCGGCGACACTAATATCGATACACCCCTCGGCAGGGGTATAACGTACAGCATTGAAGATCAGGTTGGAGAGAGCACTGCGAATCTCGGCCTCGTTACCGAGGATATCGATGCCGGGTTCAACACTGAGGCTGATCTGGTGATTCTGTTCTGCGGATACCTCTCGCGCCTCATCGCAGATGGCCTCTAGCATTTCAGCCAGGTGAATGGGTTTGCGGCTCTTGTTTTCGGCACTGGTCTCCAGACGCGACAGTGTTAACAGGTCAGCAATCAGTGCAACCATACGGTTGCTCTGCGACTGCATCGTCGATATCGCCCGAGCGATAGGGCCCTGAAGCTCCTGCCCCTGAAGTGTCTCGAGATAGCCATGAATAACAGTGATCGGCGTGCGCAGTTCATGTGAAGCGTTCGCCAGAAAGGTCTGCCGCATCTGCTCGAACTTCTCTTGTTCAGTAACATCGCGTGCAATCAATACACGCTCACCCTTACCGAACCAATGAACACGATACTCCAGCATGCGTTTGCCGTCGGGAGACTCAGACTTCAGAGGCCTATCGCTTTGAGAGTTCTTATAGAATTCGAGAAATTCTGGCTGCGTGAATATCGTCTCCGGATGTTTCATCTTTTGAGCGATGCTGAGTTCGAGAATATCGGCTGCTGATCTGTTCCACCATTCGATACGATTTTTTTTATCGATAATAACAACAGCGTCTTTCATCGCCTCTGTAGCTGCCTCGAACTGGTTCATATCCTCGTGGACTTCATCAAACTCTGCATCTGATTGGTCGCGATACTCGCTTAGGTAGTGAACCAAACGTCCGAGTTCTAAGGGAATGTCAGGGGTCGGCAGACTGAGCTGACTTTCAGCCCATTGACTCAGTTTCGAGAGCCAGAAGATCGTCAGAAGCGCCCAAAGAGTGAGTCCTGCAAGCGTACCGTAAACTGGATCAAATTTGATACTCAGTGCGATCAGCGCGCCAACGCCGGCAAAGATAAACAAAGTGATAAGTTGGCGTAGGAGCGAGCTGAGAGATATCAAGGGTTAGGCCTTGGTAGAGAAGCGGTAGCCTGTGCCGCGGACTGTTTGGATGAGTTTTTCGTACTCCTTCCCGACAGCTTTTCGCAAGCGACGAATATGGACATCCACTGTACGCTCCTCTACATAGACATTTCCGCCCCAAACAATATCAAGTAGCTGACCGCGGGAGTACGCACGGTCCTGGTGGGTCATGAAAAAGTGCAACAATTTAAATTCTGTGGGACCGAGATTGAGTGACTGTCCAGCAGCATCAGAGACCCGGTGAGAAACTGGATCGAGGATAATCCCACCAATTGAGATCGCACCCTCATCTGCGTCGGGAAGGCTGCGACGCAGCACCGCTTTGAGTCGGGCAATCAGCTCCTTGGGAGAGAACGGCTTGGTAATGTAGTCGTCTATCCCCGCTTCAAGTCCTTGCACTTTGTTATCTTCATCGGCCTTGGCCGTTAACATGATAATGGGCAGGTCTTTGGTAGTTGGATCTGCACGCAGACGTCTTGCGAGTTCGATACCGCTGGTGCCTGGCATCATCCAATCAAGTAACATCATGTCCGGCTTTTCGTCGATGACCATCGCGTGCGCGGTCTTGGCGTCACTTGCCTCGAGTGTATCGTAGCCGGCCAGCTCAAGTGCCATAGCAATCATTTCACGAATAGCGGATTCATCATCAACGATCAGTATACGTCGTGCTCTACTCATGCTCATTCTCTGATTAGTTTTGATTGCACCATTTAATAATGCTTTTGTTACAGAAAAATGACAATTTGAGTTACCAGTATGACGCAACTAATCCTAAAAGCACGGCCAATCCAGCCTGATGGTTGTTTAAGAATGCTTTGAAGCAGCCATCACGACTCCGATCTCTGATCAGCCAGTGCTGGTAGACAAACAGAGCAATAGCAACACCTAGGCCAAGGTAAAAGGGGAGGCTCAAGCCCTCGAGTATACCTACCCAGAGCAAAATCGCGATTGCGAGGATCTGGAGTATGCCGATAGCCAGCCGGTCGTAATGGCCGAAGAAGACAGCGGTCGACTTGATGCCGATCTTCAAATCATCGTCCCGATCGACCATGGCATACTGAGTATCATAGGCGACGGTCCAGCTGATCTTTGCCAGATAGATGAGCCAGCCGGTCAACGTGACCTCCTGCAGTGTTGCTGTGAAGGCCATTGGAATGCCCCATCCAAAGGCCATTCCCAGCACCACCTGAGGGAAGTGAGTGTAGCGCTTCATAAACGGGTAGCTAAAAGCCAGTAACAGGGCGACCGGTGCGAGAAGAATAGTCTCTCGATTAGTCAGCAGTACTAGGCCAAAAGCGATCAGCATGAGGACAACAAAAAGAGAGATCGCCTCTGTACTACTAATGCGACCTGTCGGCAGTGGTCTTGTGGCAGTGCGCTTAACATGGCCGTCCACCTTACGGTCAGCAAAATCGTTGATTACGCAGCCTGCGGAACGCGTCAGCCAGACACCCAGAGTAAAAATTACAATTAGATCCCAATGAGGAAAGCCGCCGGCAGCAATCCAGAGCGCCCAGAGTGTGGGCCACAGGAGAAGGTAGGTACCGATGGGTTTGTCCGCTCGCATGAGCTGCCATGCGGCCTGAAGTTTATCTGCACTGATCACGGAGTAGCTCTGAGAATGAACATCCCCGGTAGTATGATGCGGGCGTTATGTGAAGACAACCAATCGGCCCGCAGATATTCGGCTTAGAGCAGTTCCGATCAGTCGCGGACGATCTCTTTGATCTGACCGGTATCCATGTGGCGTACGTCAGCGCCGCTAACCTGATAGATAACATGCTCAGCCAGATTGCAGGCGTGATCGCCAATGCGCTCCAGTGAACGAAGCACCCAAATCGTCTTAAGCACATTACTGATTGCGCGAGAGTCCTCCATCATAAAGGTGATGAGGGAGCGCATGGCGGATTGGTACTCCTGATCAACTTTCAAGTCACATTTCACCACTTCGTAAGCAGCCTCGGTGTCGCTATCAGCGAATGCTTTCAGCACCTTGTTGAACATCGCTTTGATCAGTTCGCCTATGTGACGAATCTCTTGCAGTCCTTTGGTGCCGTTATCGCTGTTGACCAGATCGAGCGTCTGTCTGGCTACGCGGGTGGCCTCATCTCCTATACGCTCAAGGTCAACCAATGCACGTGTGATCGATATAATCAGGCGCAAGTCGATGGCTGCCGGCTGACGCAACGCGATGATCTGCGTACAGTCCTGGTCAATCTGTCTCTCATAATCATTGGTTTTATGGTCGAGTTCTAGGACCTCCTCCGCGAGCTGCTTGTTCTGCGTTAGCAGCGAGTCGAGTGCATCTTTGATCTGCCTCTCTACCAGTTCACCCATTTCGAGAAAGTCAGCCCGTAGCTTACTCAGCTCTTCGTTATACTGCTTAGAGGTGTGTTGAGAGTAAATTCGGTCCGTATCTTTCATTTGATTTCCTCGTCCCAAAGTCCGGGTAATTGACGTTTCAAAGTAGTATTTCACTCAATTGTTAGAGTTTTATTACAACGTGCGCGCTGGGTAGCATAAAAGTCAACGAGTGGATTCTGGGCGTTGGGCTAGGCTAAGGTAGAAGGAAAGAATATGATAGTGATTCAACTATCCTGATCCGGTAGGTCTGTGATTTCCAATCCTTTTTGGACGATGCGATGCAATTAAACGAGAAAGAGTTGAGTTGGCTCTCATTCAATGAGCGCGTCCTGCAGGAGGCTGCGGATGAGCATGTACCAATCATTGAACGAGTTCGCTTCCTCGGTATCTACTCGAGTAACCTCGATGAGTTTTTCCGTGTTCGAGTAGCTGACCTGCATCGTCGTTTACGCCTCGAAAGAGCAGGCGCTGTAAAACCCTCGGGGATGTCGGCTGAAGAGCTGGTACACCGGGTAAATGAGGAGGTACAGGAGCAGTCTGTTCGTTTCCACAATATCCAGATTGAGGTGATCAAAGGTCTCGCTCGACGAAAAATTTTCCTCGTCAACAACGATCAGTTGAATGAGAAAGAGGGTGCTTGGCTGCGAAAGTACTTCAGGGATGATGTTTTGCATCACATCACACCTATCCTACTGAAAGAGACAACGAAGCTCGCCGACGTCATGAACGACGAAGATGCCTACCTGATGTGCGCATTACACAAGGAATCCGCAACTCAATATGCACTGGTACCCATCCCGTCGGAGCAGACCAACCGCTTTGTGCAGCTACCCCGTATTAAAGGGCAGCGTCGAAAGTCGATCATCGTGTTGGATAATGCGATTCGCTACTGTATCGAAGATATATTCGACGGTTTTGTCGAGTTTGACACGGCCGACATGTACTCGGTTAAAGTCACTCGAGATGCCGATTACGACCTTGAAAGGGACGTTGAACTCTCCCTGCTGGAGAAGATGTCACAGGGTATCAAGCAGCGTGACACTAACCGCCCGGTTCGCCTCGTCTACGACGAGATGATGCCTGAAAACATGTTTCAGTATATGTGCGAAAACTTGGGTCTGGAGGCAGACTCGGAGACGACAGCAAGTGGTCGGTATCGAAACTTTCGCGATTTTATCGGTTTTCCAAATGTTGGGCCGCGCTACCTTGAGAATGAGAAGCTCCCAGCGCTCAACAGCACCCAGTTTGATCAGGCTGAGAACGTCTTTGATGCAATAACTAAAAGCGATATCTTGCTGCACTACCCCTATTATAAGTTCCGTTACCTGATCGATTTTGTGCGTGCAGCCTGCTTTGACCCGGCCGTCATCCAAATTCAGGTGACCGTTTACCGCGTGGCCAACAATAGCCAGATTCTTAAGGCGCTGATTGAAGCGGTGAAGAATGGCAAAAAGGTGATCGTCATCGTAGAGCTCAGTGCACGCTTTGATGAGGAGGCGAACATCGAGTGGGCACGGGAGCTAACGGAGGCGGGTATCGTAGTCGAGTTTGGTGTCGCATCCCTCAAGTGTCATGCCAAAGTTATTCACGTTCTGCGACAGGAAGCTGAGCAGCAGGTTGCCTACGGTTACATCAGTACAGGGAATCTCAATGAGAAGACTGCCAGGACCTACACTGACTTCGGGCTGTTCACCAAACACCCGGAGATAACCGCTGAGCTTGCGCAAGTTTTCGACTTTATCATCAACCCCTATAAAAAGTTTGCTTTCAATCATCTGTTGGTGAGTCCTAACTTTAGCCGTGAGCCGATTTATAAACTGATCGATGATGAAACTGAGGCAGCGCGTGCCGGGAATCGGGCGGAGATTTTTCTTAAGGTCAACAATCTGGTTGATGATGGATTGGTCAACCGGCTCTATGAGGCGAGTCAGGCAGGTGTAAAAATTCGCCTGATCGTACGAGGGATGTGCAGTCTGCTCGCTGGGGTACGGGATTTGAGCGAAAATATTGCCATCATCAGTATCGTTGACCGATTCCTTGAACATGCTCGTGTCGCACTCTTTTATGCCGGTGGCAAAAGGCTGACTTACATCACATCGGCGGACTGGATGACTCGTAATATTGATCATCGAATAGAGGTTGGCTGTCCAATACTGGACCGCAATCTTCGCAAACAGATAAGAGATCAGATGGATTTGCAGTGGCGTGATAACACCAAAGCTCGAGTGTTGGACCCACAACAGCGTAATGCCTACGTTACCCGTGGCAACCGCAAAAAGATCCGCTCCCAAATAGCGATCTATGAGTATCTCAAGCAGTTGGAGAAGTCACGTGACTGACAAACCGGCAGTAGAGCCCGATTCACAGCACTTCGCTGCGATTGATCTGGGGTCGAATAGTTTCCACATGCTGGTCGTGCGCAAACTGCATGATGATGTACAACACCTGTTCAAACATAAAGAGCGGGTGCGCCTTGCTGAGGGGCTTGATGCGAGGCATAACCTTTCGGATGAGGCGATTGAGCGCGGGGTTGCTGTACTGAAGACCTTTGCGGATCGATTGAAGCCATTTGAGAACTGTGTTGTCAGGGTTGTGGGTACTCACACACTGCGAATCGCCCGCAATCGCAGCGAGTTCTTGTCACTGGCAAGACAAGTTTTTCCCTACGACATTGAGATTATTAGTGGTCAGGAGGAGGCGCGCCTGGTGCATTTGGGTGCCTCAAGCTCAGAGCATCTTGCGGGTAATACGCTGGTGATCGATATTGGCGGCGGCTCCACAGAGGTGGCTCTTGGTACCGAGCGCAATATGGAGCTGGGACGGTCTCACACCATGGGATCGGTCAGTTTTACCGAGGCATTTTTCAAAAAGGGTGTCGATAAGACCGGTTACAAGCGGGCAAAGCTCTATGCCCAGCAGCAACTGGAGCGTTTCTCGGCGCAGTTTTGTGGGCTCGGCTGGAAACAGGTCAGGTGCACATCCGGTACGGCTCAGGCGATTGCTATGGCGGGCGAAAATCTTGGATTTGAGCCGAAGCAGATTAGCGCTGAGTCGGTTAAAGCGCTGCGAAAGTTGGTAATAAAGGGTGAGTTGTCGGGTAAAGTGCTCAAGGGCATCAGCCCGCAACGAGCAAGCATCTTCGCGGGTGGTTTAGCGATTCTGGATGCCGTTTTCTCAAGCCTCGAGATCAACGAGGCTCTCTTTTCGACCAGTGCTCTGCGAGAAGGACTGCTAAGCGAGTTTATTGCATCCAGTGGTCAGCTTGATACGCGTACCCGTTCAATTCGTTCGCTAATGGCGCGTTATCATGTTGATGTTGCGCACGCCGAACGGGTTGCAGAGAGCGCACTTAAACTTTGGCGCCAGGTAGCGCCGGAGCTACGGCTGCCGCTTTTCACTAAGCGCTATCTACAGTACGCGGCTCTGACACATGAGATCGGTCTCAATATCAACTCGAGCGGACTGCAAAAACACTCGGCTTATATTATTGAGCACTCCAATCTGGCGGGCTTTAGCTACGACCAACAGCGTTTGGTCGCGCTGATGGTGCGTCTTCATCGCAAAAGGCTCAAACGTTCTTTGGTAACCAATCTTGGGATTGTCTCAAAAAAACATGCCATAGCGCTTATTCTGTTATTACGCATGGCGGTGTTATGGCACCTCAGCCGCAACCCGGATACGCCAGAGGTGCCTCGTATGGAGTTTGATGGTGACCGCCTGACGCTGTTTATCGATGCAAATGTCGGTGACGAACACCCCCTGTTGATTGCCGATCTGGAACGCGAGGAGGCCTACTGCGATCAGTTTGGCATCTCTACACGACTGGAGTTTCTGCTCTGAGGCTTTAGCCAAATCGACCCGTGATGTAATCCTGCGTCAGCTTGTGGGCCGGGTTGGTAAAAATCTGCTCAGTCTTGCCAACCTCAACCAGGTCGCCCAAGTGAAAGTACGCGGTGCGGTCGGAGACTCGCGCGGCCTGCTGCATCGAATGCGTGACGATAACGATAGTAAACTGCTGCTTCAGCTCTTCGATAAGCTCCTCGATCCTGGCAGTTGCAATAGGATCCAGTGCAGAACAGGGCTCATCCATCAGAATCACCTCGGGACTAACGGCGATGGCGCGGGCGATGCACAAGCGCTGTTGCTGCCCCCCTGAGAGACCTGTACCTGGCTGGTTAAGACGGTCCTTCACCTCACCCCAAAGCCCCGCTTTGTTGAGCGAACTCTCAACTATCGCGTCCAGTTCCGCCTTGTTGCGGGTGAGACCGTGGATACGGGGTCCATAAGCGATGTTGTCGTAAATCGACTTAGGGAAGGGGTTAGGTTTTTGAAACACCATGCCGACTCGCGCGCGCAACGGCACAACATCAACAGAGGGTGTGTAAATGTTCTCACCGTCCAGCGTGATCTCGCCCTCTACGCGACAGATGTCGATGGTGTCATTCATACGGTTCAAACAGCGCAGGAACGTTGATTTACCGCAGCCCGATGGGCCTATAAACGCAATCACTTCTCGCTCACCAATGTCGATAGTGACGTTATTAAGCGCTCGCTTTTCGCCATAAAAAACATTGACCTCACGTGCTGTCATTCGTGGTGAATCAACGTAGACGTTACCGACGGTCTGGGATACATCTTGGGTATCGATCATCTTGTTATACCTCTGTGTTACCAACGACGCTCAAGCTTCTTACGAAGCATGATCGCAGCGGCATTCATGATAATTAGGAATGCGAGCAGTATGATAATCGCCGCACTGGTTTTCTGAATGAACATACGCTCAGCGAAGTCGGCCCACATAAAGATCTGTACCGGTAGTACGGTAGCCGGGTCCATAAAACCCTCCGGTATATCCACAATAAATGCGACCATCCCGATCATCAGTAACGGGGCTGTTTCACCCAGGGCCTGCGCCATACCGATGATGGTGCCGGTCAGCATTCCTGGTAGTGCCAGTGGCAAAACATGGTGGAAGATAGTCTGCATCTTTGAGGCACCTATGCCTAAAGCAGCGTCACGGATACTTGGTGGTACTGCGCGAATGGCTGCACGTGAGGAGATGATGATGGTTGGAAGGGTCATCAGCGCCAGAACGATACCGCCGACCAGCGGGATAGAGCGAGGCATACCAAAGGCCACGATAAAAATCGCCAGACCCATAATGCCAAATACCACAGAGGGAACCGCGGCCAGATTGTTGATATTGATTTCGATGATTTCGGTAAAGCGATTCTTCGGAGCAAGCTCCTCCAGATAGACCGCGGCTGCCACACCGAGTGGAAAGGCAATCGATATACAGATAAACAGGGTCGTTAATGATCCAATTAAGGCGCCTTTTATACCCGCCATCTCGGCATCGCGAGAGGCTGAACCGAAGAACAGGTAGTCACTGAGGTGATAGCTTATGAGTCCCGCCTCTTGCCACCGGTCCACAATCGAGATGGTATAGTTATCAATCCGGCGATCCTCCTCGGGCGTCTCACGTTGGATGAAACCGCGCATAAAAGAGTCGATATCATCATCAACGGCAAATTTGATCGACTGGGTGGTCCCTAACTGGTCTGGGTTTGCCTGGACGTACTCGATCAGTCGAATACCTGAGCCAGAGGAGTACATTTTGCGCAGTGCTCTTTTCGTTTTTCGCCCCCCCTCTTCGCCAATGGAGCGCAGAGCAGCCTCCAGGATTAGTGCGTCCGCATCACCCGAATAAAGTGACTCGACTGAGAGATCTCCCTTGGGGTCCAGGCGTTCCTGATTCAGCTCCACATCCAGCGTTACGTAGTACTGAAATAGCCCCGGTACGCCTTTATGCAGGATGCCACCGAATAGTACAACAAGGAAAAGAAGCGCTAGCCCGATGGCCGAGGCACCCATCAGTCGAAAGCGAGACTCTTTCGCTTTACGCAGCTTCAGAGAGGCCTGTACACGGGCAGTTGCCTCTTGCGGGGATAATCCTTTGAATGCGTTATCAGTCATATTGTTCTCTGTACTTCTTAACTATCTGCAGCGCGAAAAAGTTTAGGCCCAGCGTGAGAATGATCAGCATGGTTGAGAGGGCAAAGGCAGAGAGTGTCTTAGCCGACTCAAACTCCTGATCACCCACAAGAATTGTCACGATTTGTGAGGTCACTGTGGTTACTGCATCCAACGGGTTAAATGAGAGGTTGGCTGCCAAGCCAGCGGCCATTACGACGATCATGGTCTCGCCGACGGCGCGTGATACCGCTAGGATGATAGCGGCCACGATGCCGGGCAGTGCTGCTGGTAAAACCACCTGACGTGTCGCTTCACTTTTAGTGGAGCCCAATCCATAGGCAGCATCGCGCAAGGATTGTGGTACTGAGTTGATAACGTCATCCGCGAGTGAAGAGATGAATGGGATGATCATGACTCCCATGACCAGACCTGCTGCCAATGCCGACTCTGAGGCGACGGTTAGCCCGAGGGCTTCGCCTATGTTCTTGATCATCGGAGCGACGGTGAGCGCTGCGAAGAAACCGTAGACGACGGTTGGTACCCCAGCGAGTATCTCTAACAGGGGTTTGATGGTGGCGCGGGTTTTGGGTTTGGCATACTCGGCCAGGTAGATAGCGCTGGCCAGTCCCACGGGGACGGCCACCACTAATGCAACGGTTGAGATAAGGAAGGTGCCGACAAACATTGGCAACATGCCGTAAACGGCCGTACCGCCCCCTGATCCGGCTCGTTCAGCTCCTTCGAACTGCGGATTCCACTCGGTGCCAAAGATAAACTCCGTGGGTGGTACCAGTTTGAAGAAGCGAATAGTTTCGAACAGCACTGACACCACAATCCCTAGCGTTGTCAGAATAGCGATTGTCGATGCAACAATTAACGCGCCCGCAATGATGCGCTCGACACCGTTGCGAGCCCTGAAGTTGGGACTAATTTGACGATAACTAAACAGGCCGCACCCGAGCGCCAGTCCTATTACAAAGAGACTTTTCAGCCAGGTCGAAGTTGAAGACCAGGTCATCCATGCATCACTCGCCTGAACCAGCCAAGCTTCAGGTTCGCCAAAGCGCACGCCCGCAACAAGATTCTCCACCTTAGCCAGTGCGACAACCTCTTGCGAACCACCGGCGGCAAGTACTTCAGCCGGGTAGAAGTCACGTACCCAGTGCTGGAAGAGCTGGATATCGACAATTGACCAGACCAGTAACACCAGCGTGGCCGGTACTAGTGCCAGCAAACCGGTCCAAAGTCCGTGATAATTTGGCAGCGAGTGAAAGGTCTGACCTGCAGCGCGGGCGTGATCAACCCGTCTCTTGCCGGCAAAATAGAAAAGTGCACCAATCGCTATCAGTAATAAGAACAGTGATGAGAACGCCATTAATCGATTCCGGATAGTCAAAATCCGACCTGCTAAACAGAGGTCGGATCGGTTTTAATGCGCTGAGGATCAGTCCAGAGTATCGGCTGTAAGCACAGGCAGGTTGACCATGCGTTCGGCCATCTCCTCACGTTCAGCCTCGGACATCGGAATCATCCCAGCATCGGCCAGAATGCCATCCTCGTCCCAGTGTTTGGTCCATTCGTTCATGTACTCCTGAATGCCGGGGACGACGCCGATATGCTGGTGTTTAACGTAGAAGTAGAGCGCGCGTGCCGCTTTATAAGATCCATCCGCGATCGCATCAAATGTGGGTAAGGAACCGCTCAACTCAGCGCCGCGAAGAGAGTCGGAGTTCTGGTCTAGGTAGGAAAATCCAAAGATACCGTATGCGGTAGGATCCTCCTGCAGCTTCTGAACGATCAAATTATCCTGCTCTCCCGCCTCAACGTAGGCGCCGTCAGTACGCATCGCTCGACACTGCTTCTTCTCCATACCAGAGGCTTTCAAAGCAGCCAACACATCCTCGTCATTACTGCAGTATCCTTTTTCGTTGACGATCTCTGCGTAGGAGGCGCGGGTACCTGAAGTTGTTGGCGGACCATACACCCGAATAGGTACCGCCGGATAAGCCGGGTTGATGTCAGACCACTGTTGATACGGGTTGTCCACCATCTTGCCATCAATCGCCACCTTAGCGGTCAGTGCCTTACCCAGATCTGCAAGGGTCACCTTTAGCTCAGGTCCTCTCTTAGCGTTCGCAACCACAATACCGTCATAACCGACTTTGATTTCGGTCAGCTTTACGCCGTTGTTTTCGCAGTACTCCAGTTCGCCTATTTTCATGCGAGAGGAGGCATTGCCGATGTCGATGAACTCAGTACCAATGCCGTCACAGACCCCTTTCTTACCCACCGATGATCCGCCCGACTCAACCACAGGCGTGTTGAATGCAGGGTTACGACCTAGACGCTCGGCAACGATAGTTGCAAATGGGAGTACAGTCGATGAGCCAGAGATGCTGACATTGTCTCGCGCCAAAGCTGGGGTGCTCAGAAGAGATAAGGTTGTAACGCTTGCTGTTGCGACACGAAGAAACATTCCGGTCTCCTTAGTTATCGAATCGATCCGTAGATCGGTTATCTGATCTTGTGGAGACTATTAGAGATTCTTTGTGTTACAGCTCTGTGACAGGGTTATGACAATTTAATGATGTGTATAAGACGAAAAAAGCCCCACAGGAGGGGGCTTTTTATCGGGGAGGAGGTCAGATCAGACCATAACACCGCGGATTACGAAGAAGAGAATCGCCGCCAGTGTGCCGGACGCTGGAACAGTAATGATCCAGGCCGCCGCAATTTTGTAGACTGCTGAGCGTTTCACCAGCTCCTGCTTGTAAGCCTTCTTGAGCTGTTTACGCTCTTTTTTGCTCAGCTCAGCAGACGCTGTTTTTTTCTTCAGCTGCTTCAGCATTGCACCTTTCTCTTCGATAGAGGCGGTCTCAAACGCTGCCAGAAACTCTTCAACCTCCTCCTGATCCGCTCCCTGATGGTGAGCTTTGATGTCGTTGATCATGCGCGCATGGCTCGATTTGAGGTACTCACGCAGGAAGCCGACACCGAATACACCCCCTACAGCGATGTGAGTTGAGGATACAGGCAGACCCAGCTGCGACGCGATGATGACCGTGATCGCCGCCGCCATAGCGATGGAGAAGGCACGTGTCTGGTCGAGTTCGGTGATCTCAGTGCCGACAGTTTTGATCAGTTTGGGACCGAACAGGGCCAGACCTAGAGAGATACCCAGGGCACCGATCACCATTACCCACAGCGGGATGGCGGCTTTGGTGGAGACACCATGGTTCAGAATTGCATCGTTGATCGCTGCCAACGGACCCACCGCGTTGGCCACGTCGTTCGCACCGTGTGCAAAGCTCAGAAGTGCCGCGGCAAAGATCAGGGGGATGGTAAAGAGTTTGTTAACACCTGTCTTATCGTTGTCCAAACGGTCAGCCGCTTTGGCCACCAGTGCTTTGACCACGAAGAAGACGGCAACGGCAATCGCCAGACCGATCAGCGCAGCTGAGACAAAGTCCAATTCGATGATCTTCTTGGTGCCCTTGAGTGCGAGATAAGTGCTAAATGCCCAGGCCATCAGCATGATCAGAATGGGCACCATCTTCTTAGCGGCGATGCGCATGTCCTGTTTGTACGTGATGGTGCGCTTGATGAGATACAAGAAACCGGCGGCAATTAAACCACCGAGTACAGGGGAGATAACCCAGCTTGCAGCGATAGCACCCATCTTGTCCCAGTTAGCGATACCAAAACCGCCGGCCGCGATACCCGCGCCCAGAACGCCTCCCACGATTGAGTGCGTGGTGGAGACCGGAGCGCCTACGTAGGTTGCGAGATTCAGCCAGAGAGCACCTGCCAAAAGAGCGGCCAACATCAACCAAATGAATGTATCAGAGTCGCCAATCGCCTCAGGGTTGATGATGCCTTTCGAGATAGTGCTAACAACATCACCACCTGCAATCAACGCGCCTGCTGCCTCGAAGATCGCAGCGATGATAATTGCGCCTGTCAGCGTCAGAGCTTTTGACCCTACTGCCGGACCGACGTTGTTGGCCACGTCATTGGCACCGATGTTCATCGCCATGTAACCACCGACAACGGCAGCAACGACAAGGATGAAACCGCCATCCACACCCTCTATATGTGTGCCGATGTAGAGAATGATACCGACCATAAACAAGAGCGCGTAGCCGATGCGCATTATGTCTTGGCGACTGGAGGCTGCTGCTTTCTCCAGCTTATTCATCTGTTTAATGTCCAAGAGAATCTCCTCTTGCTTGGTTTAGCGGGTTTGCCTAGATAAGTAGCCATCTACTCAAGTGCGCGCTATTAGATGATAGTTTTGTTACAGAAATGTTACATGGCTGTAATTTTACCTTCGGCATTTTGAAACATTTACACCGGCCACCGCCAACTTTTGGTCATGAATTGTGCGCATGAAGAGGTTGGCGTATCCGCAGGTGCACTTTTTCCTGAATAAATGTTGGCGTTCAGATAGGGATGTTGAGCGGCGTGATGACTTGCAGTTGCTGTGGCTTTTGCATCGCTTGTGGGAGTCGGATTCCCTGCAGTTTCAACAGTTGCTCACAGGCGAAGCGCATATCGATGTTGAGATCATGATAGAGGACTGCGCTCAACCGCTCCTGACGCAGCAGGGTGAGGTTGTCTCGATCGAGATCATGACCGATAAAGCTCTGTATACCTCGTGCCGCTGAGTCGAAGGCATCTAGGATTGCCTGATTGGCACCACCGACAGAGTAGACTGCATTTATATCCGGCACTGCTGCCAGTTGCTCTTTGATTGCAATGAATGTCTCATTATACAGCCCAGCACCACTGTGGAGTCGGGTAATCTTTGCTTCTGGTCGGCGAATGTTCAGCGCCTCAATAAAACCAAGCTCGCGCTGCTCTTCGCCATGAAACCTCAGGCTACTCACCGAAATTAGTGCATGGAGCGGCACTTCGGCTGAGATCCATTGATCGGTCAGGTAGGCTGCTGTTGCACCGGCGCGGATGTTGTCCAGGCCGATGTACGCGTCTCGGCTGTCGGGATCAAGATCGGTCACCAGAGTGACGACAGGCACGCCCTGACCACGCAGGCGACGGACCATGTCATTTAGCGGCTCTGTATTGGGGACTTTCAACATCAGACCCTGACTGCCCTGTTTAGCGAGTCTATTAAGCGTGTTTAGTAGCGCCGTTTCGGACCACTGCTCAGCGAGATGGTACCGAACCCGCACCACGGCCGGTTGTAAGCTGTTGAGTTGCGACTCCAGCGCAGCGGTCACAGCATCGCTGAATCGTCTGGGTGTCTCCATCACTAGGTCGAAAATAAAGCGCCTGCCTTTTAACCCCAGAACCTGTTCTTGTTGAGTGAGTTCATGCAGCGCCTGCTCGACACGCAGTCTGGTCTGTCGACGGACGCCGGGGCGCTGGTGAAAGACTCGATCGACAGTCGCCAGACTGACCCCCGCCTGTTGCGCGACCTGTTTCATGAGAAATCGGTGGGCCATGCTGTTTCCTGAGGTGTTTTTGAGGTTTTTTATGCTACCCACAGGTTGATGTGAAGCGCAAGATAAGTGGAGCAAAGGAGTTTCATATGCCTAACTACAACACCTACCTCGACCATCAACAGATTGACTTGCAGCCTCTGCGCGATCTTCTTGCCACGCAGACGGATATTGAATCTCTACCCTTTGCAAAGAGCATTGAGTCTCAGGTTGTCATCTACTCTGCGCCGGCGCTTCGCCGGATAATTCACGAGGCGCCTGAGACGCTAGCGCAGATAAAGAGTGAATGGCATTGGGTCTGGCAAGAGGGCCCCGGTGTTATGGTCATCAGAGACGCCTTTGACGCTGAGGTTGTGAATGAGGCGACTGAAGCCTTTCGGCTTCTCATAGCACGTGAGCGGGGCGACGCTCGGGGTGATCACTTTGCTAAACCAGGGGCCAATGATCGCGTTTGGAATGCGCTGGAGAAGCTAGCGTTGCTTGATCCCGGGCTCTTCGCGAGATACTACTCAAATGATATGCTGGCCTGGACGTGCGAAGCCTGGCTGGGTCCCGCCTATCAGATAACCTCACAATTAAACTCGGTTAATCCGGGTGGTGAAGCTCAGGTAGCTCACCGTGATTATCATCTGGGATTTATGACACCCGCGCAGGCAAGTCTCTATCCTGAGGCGGTTCACCGTCTCTCCCCTCATCTGACGCTTCAGTCGGCGATTGCCCATGTCGATATGCCTATAGAGAGCGGACCGACTCTGCTGCTGCCGCATTCACAGAAGTTCGCTCAGGGTTATCTGCTAGCCGACACCCCTGAGGCGCAGGATATCTTTAGTCAGCATCGCGTGCAGTTGCCACTGAAAAAGGGCGACCTTCTGCTCTTCAGTCCAGCGCTCCTTCATGCCGCCGGTTCCAACATCAGCAAAGATATCAAGCGCATGGCCAATCTGCTGCAGATCTCATCTGCCTTTGGCCGAGCGATGGAGACTGTGAACCGTTTGGCGATAACAAGGCTGGTCTACCCACAGTTGTTGGCGCTTAAACAGGCGCAGACTCTGAGTATGCAGCAGATTCAGTATGCGGTCGCTGCAACGGCAGAGGGGTATGCATTTCCGACCAATCTTGATCGCGATCCGCCGATCGGAGGATTGGCGCCAAAGAGCCAGCAGGCGCTTATGATGGAAGCACTCGAGGCAGAGTGGAGTACGGAACAATTTGATCTGCTGCTAGATGAGTATGCTGAGCGGCGTTTGACAGGCTGAGTGTTGTTAAGAACTTTTGGGTCTGCTTGATGTGTGACTCTTTTAGCTCTTTGGATTTTACAAATAAAAAAGGGGCCCGGTCGGGCCCCTCCGTCTGTACAGGGTTTACAGACTGACGCGAATTACATCAAACCCGCTTCTTTGTAGTACTTCGCTGCTCCTGCATGCAGAGGTGCAGATAATCCATCCTGAATCATCTCTTCTTTCTTCAGGTCAGCGAAGGCTGGGTGCAGTTTTTTGAAATCATCGAAGTTTTCAAATACTGCTTTTACAACATGATAGATCACGTCTTCGGGTACTGCTGTAGAAGCGACGAAGGTTGCGCCAACACCGAAGGTGCTAGTGTCGTTGTCGCTACCAGAGTACATGCCTCCAGGAATGGTCGCCTTGCGGTAGTAGTCGTTTTCGTTGACCAGCATGTCTACTGCAGGACCTGATACTTCGACCATAACGGAATCACAAGAGGTGGTAGCCTCTTTGATAGAGCCACTCGGGTGACCGACAGTGAAGACCATCGCATCGATCTTGTTATCACACAGCGCTTTCGACTGTTCAGACGATTTCAGCTCTGACGACAAGGAGAAGTCGTTCATAGTCCAGCCCTTAGCCTTCATCAATACTTCCATCGTACCGCGCTGGCCAGAGCCTGGGTTACCTACGTTAACGCGCTTACCTTTGAGGTCGTCAAAAGTCTTGATGCCTGCATCGGCGCGAGCTACGACAGTGAATGGCTCGGGGTGAACCGAGAAAACTGCGCGTAAATCTTCAAAAGCACCGTTTTCAGCAAAGCGATCGGTACCGTTGTAAGCGTGGTACTGCCAGTCTGACTGCACGACACCCATATCCAACTCACCCGCACGGATCGCGTTGAGGTTGTAAACTGATCCGCCAGTACTCTCGACTGAACAACGGATACCGTGCTCTTTACGATCCTTATTTACCAGACGGCAGATAGAGCCACCTGTAGGGTAGTAAACACCTGTAACACCACCGGTTCCGATAGTGACGAAAGTTTGAGCCTGTGCTGGTGCTGCGCTCAGCATGGCGGCCAGACCGGCACCCATCAGGGATGTGCGAAGTTTAGTCATATTTACGTCCTCTTAGTTGAGCTTTGCTTGTTGTTGTTCATTATTCGATATTGGTTGAAGAACCAGGCTGCGTGCCTGTGCTGCAGTCGCTGGTGTCTGTCCCTCGGTTACTATAGCTTCGTGCAGTGCCGCCACCTGACTGGCATTGCTCTTGGCCGGTTCTCCGTTGGCTGTGAGTAAGTTGTTTTCAAAACCGATACGTGCGTCGCCACCCTGGCGGATTGCTGTTTTGAGACACTCCAGCTCCTGTGAACCAAAAGCGCAAACAGCCCACTTCGCCCGTAGACCTGTGCTCTGCGCCAAGAATGGATCAAGGTCAGTTGGACTCGATTGCTGGCCTTTTGCATAGCGCCCGAGTACATACAGCAGATGATGTCTATCGTGCGGGAGGACACGTAAATCCAACAACTCTTTATAGAATAGTAGATCTTCAGCAGAGTAGAGAATGTACTGAGCGAGAATGCCCTGGTCAGCAACCCAGTGGAAAAAGTCGCTAGCTTCGGCGATGGAGGCCTTGCTTGGAATCAGTTCGCGCAGGCCGAAAGAGGCCGCTTCAGGCTTGAGCACGTTGATTAGGTGCATCTGTTCTTTGGGCTGGTAGAGTCCTATAGCCTCAGTAGTCATCTGTACAATCAGGCGATCGCCTACAACGTTTTTCACTGCGTCGTAAGTACGGCGGTTATCATCGATTTCCAGTGAGTGGCGGCCTTGGGCGGTGCGCGCGTGCATGTGAATCATCGCAGCACCGGCGTCGGCGCACTCTAGCGCTGTCTGAGCAAGCTCAGCAGGGGTAATCGGCAACGCCGGGTGATCCGCTTTCATTCGCCGAGCACCGTTGGGTGCGACGATGATCAATGGGCTATTCGTCTCAGGATGCATTAGCAAACTCCCGAGTTACCTGGGCAGTCTGGCTATCGATCGACTGGCCAAGCTTCGCGACCAACTCATCTATCTCGTTTGGCTCAATGATGTAAGGCGGCGCTAATAAAATATGATGTCCACGTTTGCCGTCAATGGTGCCTGACATGGGATAGCACATGAGTCCCAGCTCCATCGCTGCGCGTTTTATTCTCGTGTCGAGTTTGCTAGCGGGATCAAAAGGCTGTTTAGTCCTACGATCCTGTACCAACTCGACACCTATAAACAGGCCTCTGCCGCGGATATCACCCACATAGGGGTTGTGTTCAAACTGATCATGCAATCGCTTCATGAGCAGTTCTCCGGTGGGTGTAACCCGCTCTAGCAAAGCCTCTTTCTCGAGTGCATCCATCACTGCCAGTGAGCCAGCCATCGCTGTTGTATGCGCTAGATAGGTGTGACCGTGCTGGAAGAAGCCTGAACCGGACGAGATGGCTTCGTGTATACCCTGTGTTAACAACATGGCGCCTATGGGTTGATAGCCTGCACCCAGCCCTTTGGCGATAGCAACGATGTCGGCCTCAATTTCGTCCTGCTCATGGGCAAAAAATGTGCCCGTGCGGCCGCTACCACACATCACCTCATCTAGGATCAGGAGCACGCCATACTGATCGCAAATCTCGCGAATGCGTTTGAAATATCCTGCAACGGCTGGCACAGCGCCCGCAGTTGCACCTACCACCGGTTCTGCGATAAAGGCGATCACAGTGTCGGGTCCAAGCTCGAGTAGTTTCTCTTCTAACTGATTGGCAACGCGCTGACCATACTCGTATTCTGTTTCATCGGAGCGTTGGTCGCGGTAAGCGTAACAAGGGTCTATGTGATGTGCGTTAATCAGCAAGGGAGCAAAAGGTGCCCTGCGCCAGGCATTGCCGCCAACCGCCAAGGCTCCGAGCGTATTGCCATGGTAGCTCTGGCGGCGCGCTATGAAGTGTTTACGCTGAGGTTGACCCACTTCCACAAAGTACTGGCGAGCGACTTTCAAGGCCGACTCCATCGCTTCCGACCCACCACTCACAAAATAGACGCGGTCGAGGTTCCCAGGAGCACGGGCAATGAGCCGATCGGCCAACGCTTCAGCAGGTTCAGACGTAAAAAATGAGGTGTGAGCGTATGCAACCTTGTCTATCTGAGCATGCAGCGCCCGACGCACACCTTCATGGCTGTGCCCCAGGCAGGAGACAGCTGCGCCACCGCTGGCATCGAGATACGCCTTGCCATTCGTGTCGAAGAGATAAACACCCTCACCTCGGGCAACAGTCGGTAGGGGATTGTGGCAATGACGATGGAGTACGTGGCTCATGTTGGTCTCACAAATTTAATTAAACGAAGTATGGTGACTTCCTCAACGCCATCAAACGATATAATCTCAAGCGATATGACAAAAAGTCATAGGCAGAGAGGCGACAATGCCAGGATCTTTACCACCGCTTAAAGCACTGCATACATTCGAAGTTGCTGCCCGCAGCTTGAGTTTTTCACGCGCAGCAGATGAGCTCTTCGTGACCCAGGGAGCCGTCAGTAAGCAGATTAAGTTATTGGAAGAGTTCCTAGGCAAAGCACTGTTTGAGCGAACTGCGGCGGGTCTGGTATTGACTGAAGCGGGCCGTGAGTATCTGCCGGGCGTAAGCGAGTCTCTGGAGACCATTCGAAAGATTACTGCGCGTGTGCAACAGACTCAGCAGGAGCGTAATAATTTAGTCGTAAACCTTATTCCGTCGTTTAGTAGTCTCTGGTTAATCCCGCGACTGGCGCAGATGCATCGAGAGATCCCTTCACTCAACCTCACACAGATCGCCGGAGATGGGCCCTATCGTTTTGATCAGAACAGCGCAGATATGGCAATACGCTGCCTGCCACTGTCGCGCTCGTATGAGAACGCTGAACTACTGGTTCACGAGACCTTGGTGCCCGTGATTCACCCCGCCAGATTGGCGCGTCACCCGGTGGAGAACCCGGAGCAGCTGTTAGATCATCCACTGCTGGTACACATCACTCGCCCTCAGCTCTGGGGCAGTTTCCTGAATCATTTGAATTTGAAAGGGGATCGAGTGCCCGAATACCGGCATGGGTTGGAACACTTTTACATGTTGCTTGAGGCGGCTCAGCAGCAACAGGGTATCGCGCTCATACCGGACTTCATGGCGCAGAGTGCGCTACTACGCGGAGAGTTGATCTCGCTGCTCGATATTCACTATTCCAGTGGCTACGGTTACTACTTTTTGACGCCCAACTTTCAGACGCAGTCGCAACTGGTGAGCCAGTTTAGGCAATGGCTTAAGCAACAGTTACTAGCAGGGCTGTAAATTGGCAAAACCGACGACAAGCCACTTTACACCCTCATAGTCGAAATTGACCTGTACTCTCGCCTTGGGCCCTGAGCCTTCGAAATTGATCACCATACCCTCGCCAAACTTGGGGTGCATCACCCGTTGCCCGAGGCTGAGCTGGGTATCAGGTATATCGTTACCACTTCGATAGTCACCAAAGCCAGAGGGGGCCTGCTCCGTGAATGGACGACGAACCGACGCATTCAGCCGCACCTCCTCAACAAGCTCAACCGGAATTTCAGAGATAAAGCGTGAGGGGCGGTTGTAGTTGGTCTGCCCATGAAGCTGGCGACATTCGGCATAGGTAATGAACAGCTTCTGCATTGCGCGTGTCAGGCCAACGTAGCAGAGCCGGCGCTCCTCTTCGAGTCTGCCGGGCTCCTCGGCGGACATGCTGTGGGGAAAAAGTCCCTCCTCCATGCCCGCTAGGAATACCAGGGGAAACTCCAAGCCCTTGGCCGAGTGCAGTGTCATCAGTTGGACTGAGTCGGTGTACTGGTCAGCCTGTGCATCGCCCGCGTCCAGTGCCGCCTGATCTAAAAAGGCAGCTAGCACACTGGTCTGCTCTTCGCCCTCCATATTCTCCCAGTTCTGTTCGAACTGGCGTGCAGCCGTGACAAGCTCCTCAAGGTTTTCAATGCGTGACTGCGCCTTTTCACCCTTCTCTTTCTCGTGGTGGGCTATCAGACCAGAGTAGCGAATGACATGCTCGGTCTGCTCGTGCAGCGCAGCGTGTTCGGTATCCTCTGCCAGTTGGTTGACCAGATCGAGGAACGCCTGGAGTGCATTGCTGGCGCGTCCAGGAAGTTTCTTATGCTCCACAATTTCATTCGCGGCACGCCACATAGAGACTGATTCGGCACGCGCGTACTCGCGTAAATCCTCGATTGTACGAGTCCCTATGCCTCGGGTCGGTACGTTGATAACCCGTTCCATTGCGGTATCGTCATCGCGACTGGCGATCAGTCGTAGATAGGCAAGGGCATTTTTGATTTCGAGGCGATCATAGAAGCGTTGACCGCCATAGATGCGGTAAGGCATACCCGCTCTGATTAACATCTCCTCTAGTACGCGTGACTGCGCATTTGACCGATAGAGGATGGCGCTCTCATCCCGGCGATTACCCTCATCGACCCATTTGCTGATCTGATCAACAATAAAGCGAGCCTCATCCTGCTCGTTAAAGGCGGAGTAGAGACTGATCGCCTCACCCTCGTTGCCCTGGGTCCAGAGCTCTTTACCCAGTCGTCCCTGGTTGTTGCGAATGACGGCATTGGCGGCATCTAGGATGGTGCCAGTAGAGCGGTAGTTCTGCTCCAGACGAATGGTACGTAGGCCGGGGAAGTGGTTCGGTAGATTCTGAATATTCTCAATACGAGCGCCGCGCCAGCCATAAATTGACTGGTCATCATCGCCGACCGCCATCAATTTCTCCTCGCCCTCACACAAGAGACGTAGCCAGGCGTATTGAATCGAGTTGGTGTCTTGAAATTCGTCTACCAATACATAGCGAAAGCGCTCACGGTAGTGTTTGAGCAGGTTCGGTGCACGGTCGCGCAGGAGCTCCAGACACCGCAGCAGCAACTCGCCGAAGTCGATCATGCCACCACGGTCACAAGCCTGTTCATAGGCTTCGTAAACTTTGATCAACGTATCCTGAACCAGATCTCCAGTGCGCTGCAGGTGTTTAGCCCGTAGCCCCTCATCTTTCTGTGCATTGATATACCACTGCATCTGTTTGGGTGGCCAGCGCTGGTCATCAAGCGCCATCTCTTTACAGATGCGCTTGATCAGTCGCAGTTGGTCGTCACTGTCCATAATCTGAAAGTTTTCGCGCAGTCCGGCATCCTGCCAGTGCGCGCGTAAAAGACGGTGTGCCAAACCGTGGAAGGTACCAACCCACATGCCGTGTACGTTAACGTTCAGCAAAGACTCGATTCGGCCACGCATCTCGCGAGCGGCTTTGTTGGTAAAGGTGACTGCCAAAATAGAGTAGGGTGAGAGCTGCTCGGCCTCGATCAACCAGGCGATACGATGAACCAGCACGCGTGTCTTACCGGAACCCGCACCCGCCAGCACTAGCAGGTTAGATATATCTGCTGAGACGGCATCGCGTTGCGCATCGTTTAGGTCATCAATGATGTGAGTTACATCCATGGGGCCGAACGTCCAAATTTACCTGAATGGGCGTACAGTATACCCGATCAGTCGGGACAGGAAACTGCTCAGTTTAGGCTTGTAATTTTAAGTCGAGTTACCGACACTCATACTTTGGGCAAAAAAATTGGCAGGTCGGCGCAAATGGCACTAGCAAAAGATCGGCTTGGCGGCGACGCGGTCAATATCAGTCGCGACCGGTCGGCGGATAACTCAGCGCGAATCGAACGCTATGCCAAACAGCCTGAGCTGGGTCCGAGGCTACTCTTTTTTAGCGGTGGCTCCGCCTTAAATGCAGCTGCTAGATACCTTAAGCGCTTTACTTACAACTCCATCCACCTAGTCACGCCTTTTGATTCTGGCGGCAGCTCGGCTAAGCTGCGTCAGGCCTTCAACATGCCAGCAGTGGGGGATATGCGATCTCGCATGATTGCACTGGCTGACGACTCTTTGCTGGGCCATCCCGAGGTGATTGCACTGTTCAGTCATCGTTTACCAAAGCAAAAGAAGAGTGCTGCTCTGCGTGCTGAGGTTGATGGCCTAGCCAATGCTCAGGGTGAGTTAATCCTTGCTGTGCCCGAGCCGATGAGAACGCTGGTGGTAGAAAACATCAGACAGTTTTTACAGGCGGCGCCAGAGGATTTTGAGTTCAGTGGCGCGAGTATCGGAAACCTTATTTTGACGGGGGGTTACCTGCGGCAGAACTCTGCGCTCGATCCTATCGCATTTCTGTTTTCGCAGCTGGTGAGCGTTCGAGGTATCGTGCGCACCATTACCGATGAAAATCTGCATTTAAAAGTAACCACGGACTCTGGCCGAGAGGTGGTTGGCCAGCACCTAATTACCGGCAAAGAGGCTCCGGCCTTGGGTGAGTCGATAACCGATATTGCTTTGGTGGATCAGGCTGGCAGGCCAGCATTATCGACCCTGGCAGCCTCGCGCGAGGCACTGATTGCCAAGGCTGAACTGATCGTCTTTCCTCCCGGTAGTTTTTACAGCAGTATTATCGCTAACCTGTTGCCAAGGGGAGTCTCCGCTGCACTCCAGGCCAGCCGCGCACCAAAAGTGTTTGTGCCTAATCTGGGTACAGACCCGGAACTACAGGGAATCTCCCTGCGTCAACAGGTTGAGGTTCTTGAACGCTACATGAAGCAGGAGGTCTCGACGGGTCATAAGCCAACAGGAGTTGATATTCTGCTCACCGATTCAACCCTGCACCCGGAGGTTGACCCTGACTTTTCAGAATGGCTGAGCGCTCGGGGCATTCAACTGCTTGATCAGGCTCTGCGCAGTTGGCGCGACGACGGATTATATGATGAGCTCAAGCTGGTCGAGGCTTTGCTAGCTCTCACCTAGGGGGGTTAGCGGCCTAATCAAAGATCGAGCTACTCAGACATTTAAAGTTTCAGGCCGGCAACTGGCTTGGGCGAGCGATCCGGCCAAGCAAAATCTGTTTGTACTCTGCTGGGTCTTTGAGTGTCTTCGTTGCGCCACCTGTCTGTGCATCTACCCAGGGCTCCAGACGCGACAACCAAAAACGCATGGCGGCGGTACGTGTCAATACTGGCCAAGCCTGACGCTCATTTTCCGTGAAATCTCGTTCAGAGGCGTAGGCTTGCAGCAAGGCCTGCTCTTTAGCGGGGTCAATATTCAGTTCACTGTCGATGCACCAGTCGTTTGCAACGATTGCCAGGTCAAACAGTAGATAGGCTGTTGCTGCATTGTAGATATCCAGAACCGCCGTCAGCTTGTTTTCGGCAAAAAGCGCATTGTCATGAAAGAGATCGCCGTGGATGATGCCCATCGGTAGTTCGGTATTCTCGCGTAGCACATCAAAGGCCTCAACCTCAGCCCGCAATAGTTCGGCATCTGTTTCAGGCAGATGGTTAGCAATCCGGCTGGATTCGCGTCGCCACCAGAAGACGCCACGATGTGCCTGGCGCTTCATATAAAAGTCGCTGCCGGCCTTGTGGTAGCGCGCCAACATGGCACCGATTTGGGCACAGTGGTCGCTGGTTAGATCGGCACGTTTGATATGGTCGCCCGCATAGCATGGCTGAATAATACAGGGTTTGCCGGCTAGCTGTTTCAGGGCAATGCCATTTCTATCTTGGATTGCGTATGAGACGGGGACGCCACGTTCGGCAAGCCAGCTTCCAAGCTCGACGAAGAAGGGGACCTCGTCACGAGCCAGCTCTTCAAAGAGTGTTAGTACGTAGCGAGTGCTAGTGCCATGGTGTTGAATGTCGACAAAATAGTTCGTGTTTTCAATACCGCCGGAGATGCCTTGCAGCGTTGTTGCTTGTCCCAGATCGAAGTCTTCCAGCAGGTCATTGACCTGCGACTGACTTACCTCAGTGTATACCGCCATAAAATCCTTCAGTCTCACGGTTGGCAGACCTATGTGCTAGCGACTAGCGGTGGTCTGCCACTCCCTATTTGTCTATGATGGTGCGTCAAATTTATGTTCACTACAACAAGATTCTTCACATGGCAGATAGCAGTACCGCTCCCGTTGTTCTCGTAGATGGCTCCTCTTACCTCTACCGCGCTTTCTTCGCCTCTCAGCAGGCGGATTTGCGAACCAAAGATGGTCGCCCAACCGGTGCTATTCGGCTGGTAACGTCCATGATGCGCAGTCTTCTAAAGGCCTACCCGGACTCGCCGATCGCAGTGATCTTTGACGCTAAGGGGAAGACCTTTCGCGATGAGATTTTTGCTGATTACAAGGCTCAGCGTCCGCCGATGCCAGATGACTTGCGATCTCAGGTAGACCCTATTCATGCGATTATTAAGGCGATGGGTATTCCTTTGTTTGTCGAGGAGGGTGTTGAGGCTGACGACGTCATTGGTACTCTGGCGCGTCAGGCTGAGGCTGCCAATCGAGAGGTGATCATCTCTACCGGCGACAAAGATATGGCGCAGCTGGTAGATCAAAGGGTAACGCTCATCAACACTATGAATGACACCCGTCTGGATCCTGCGGCGGTGGTGGAGAAATTCGGTGTGGGCCCGGAGTTGATAATCGACTTTCTGGCCCTGATGGGGGACAAGGTCGATAACATTCCCGGTGTTCCCGGGGTAGGCGAGAAAACCGCTCTGGCCTTACTGCAAGGTATTGGCGGGATTGCGGACCTCTACCAAAATCTCGATAAGATTGCTGATCTCGGCTTTCGCGGATCGAAAACGATGGCGGCGAAGCTCGAGGAGCACCGTGAGATGGCGGAGCTCTCCTATTTATTGGCCACCATTAAGACGGACGTGCCGCTAAGTATTGATCTGGGTGATATTTGTTGTCCGGCGCCAGCGCCGGAGCAACTGACCGAGCTCTTTCGCGAATATGAATTCCGCTCGTGGGTAGCCGAATTAGAGGCCGATGGGGATCAGAGCGCTTCGATCGCGCAAGCGGTTAAGCCCGTAGTTGTTCGAGAGTACCAGACACTACTGGAGCCGGCTCAACTTGAGGCCTGGATTGCTAAGGTGACACAAGCGGGTTGTTTTGCGGTTGATACCGAGACAACAAGTCTCAACTACATGGAGGCGCAGCTTGTCGGGCTTTCGTTCTGTTGTGAAGCAGGTAAAGCGGCCTATCTGCCGCTGGCGCACGACTATGTGGGCGCTCCTTCTCAAATCGACTTTGATTGGGCTCTGGCACAACTCAAACCCCTGCTGGAGAGTAGTGAAATTCTCAAGGTTGGCCAGCACCTGAAATATGATATGAACGTGCTGGCGCGCTATGGCATTGAGTTGCGGGGGATTGCCAGTGACACCATGTTACAGTCCTATGTGTTGAACAGCACTGCAACGCGACACGACATGGACAGCCTCGCTAGCTTCTACCTGAGCGAAAACACGACAAAGTTTGAAGAGCTTGCCGGCAAGGGTAAAAAGCAGCTGACGTTTAATCAGATTGAGATCGAGCCGGCCAGTGCCTACGCAGCAGAGGATGCAGATATCACCTGGCGCCTCTATGAGACTCTGCAGCAAGCGCTCTCTGAGCAGTCGCAGCTGAGTGAGGTGTTGAATACAATTGAGGTGCCTTTGGTACCGGTACTGTCCCGTATTGAACGCAACGGCGCCCTGATCGACCCCGCCATGCTGGCACAGCAGAGTCAGGAGATCGAGGCGCGCCTCAAAGTACTCGAACAGCAAGCCTACGATGCTGCCGGTGAGCCGTTTAACCTAAGCTCTCCGAAACAGTTGCAGACGATTCTGTTTGAAAAGCAGGGTCTGCCTGTAATCAAAAAGACGCCTAAGGGGGCCCCTTCTACTGCAGAAGAGGTGTTGCAAGAGCTCGCGCTGGAGTACCCCTTACCTAAGCTGATTATCGAACATCGTGGTTTATCTAAGCTCAAATCGACCTACACCGATAAGCTGCCCAGCATGATTGATCCGGGCACCAAGCGCCTCCACACCTCCTATCATCAAGCAGTGACCGCCACGGGTCGTCTCTCGTCGACGGATCCCAATCTACAGAATATCCCGGTCCGAACTGCTGAGGGGCGTCGCATACGTAACGCTTTTGTTGCCCCAGCCGGCTACAAACTGGTAGCCGCTGACTATTCGCAGATTGAGCTACGAATTATGGCCCATCTCTCTGGAGATGAAGGTCTGGTTAACGCCTTTGCAGCGGGTGAAGATATTCATCGGGCAACGGCCGCAGAGGTGTTTAAAGTTACCCCTCTTGAGGTGAGTGATGATCAGCGCCGGAGTGCTAAAGCGATTAACTTCGGTCTGATTTACGGTATGTCCGCTTTCGGTTTGGCGAAACAGCTGGGCACTGGGCGTAAAGAGGCACAGACTTACATCGACCATTACTTCGAGACCTATCCGGGTGTACGTGCTTATATGGACGGTACCCGAGCGCAGGCAAGTGAAAAGGGTTATGTCGAGACCATTTTCGGCCGCCGCCTTTACCTTCCGGAGATTAATGCTCGCAATCCAATGTTGCGTCAGGCGGCAGAGCGCACAGCGATTAACGCGCCAATGCAGGGAACAGCTGCTGACATTATTAAACGAGCGATGCTGGCCGTCGATGAATGGCTAAACGAATCAGGCTTCGATGCCCGCATGATTATGCAGGTACACGATGAGCTGGTGTTCGAGGTGGCTGAGGCGCAGGTTGAAGCGTTTAGCAGTAAGATTCACCAGTTGATGGAGAGTGCTGCGCAACTGCGCGTTCCCCTGCTGGTTGAGGTTGGCGTGGGCGATAACTGGGAGCAGGCACACTAAATTGGCAACTCTTGGTTCATTCGCCGCTGGCTTTGGTCAAGGGGCGATTCAGGGGCTGCCTTTCTCCTTGGTGCTCGGGCCCTTCGGTATGCTATTTGGCGTTATCGCCACCGAGTCGGGTCTGGATCTGGTGCAGGTCATGGGTTTCTCCGTGCTAGTCATTGCAGGTGCTGCACAGATCACTGCGATTAGCTTGATGAACGAGCAGGCTCCTGTGCTGGTGGTTCTGGCTACATCGCTAGCAGTTAATCTCCGCATGGGGATCTACTCCGCGGCGCTAGTACCGCACTTTGGTGGTTTGCCATTATGGAAGCGAGCAACGGCGGCCTACTGGTTATTTGATCAACCCTTTGCGCTCACATCGGTGGATGTCGCCAAGAACCCGAAGCGCACGCGTGATGAACGTTTCGGCTTCTACCTCGGTGTCGGAATCCCCCTATCTATACTCTGGTATATCGTCACTTACCTTGGGGCCACTCTGGGTGACCTGATTCCAGGTGACATCGGTATCGACTTCGCCATTCCGGCTACGTTTCTTGCGTTGATAGCGCCATTGTTAAAGTCATTGCCACACCTTGCAGCGGCAATAACCTCGGTTGCCGGTACCCTCACGTTGAGTAATTTACCGTTCAACTCCGGGCTGTTGGTGGCCGCTGTCATTGCACTTATTGTTGGCGCTGAAGTGGAGCGCCGTTTTGTTGAGCCAAGGCAGCGGGGGAGATAAGGGTGTTTGACGCTAACTACGTCTGGACGATTATTATCCTCCTCGGGATAGGTACTTGGCTGATCCGTTTCTCCTTTTTGGGACTGATCGGCGAGCGTGAGTTGCCTGTTTACGTAAAGCGTATGCTCAACTACACCGCTGTGGCGGTACTACCTGGCATCAGCGTGCCTATGGTGCTACACAGTGCCAACGGCTCTTTCGAACCCTTACGTATCACTGCTGCGATTGCGATACTTGTTATTGGTGTAGCGACACAAAGCCTTATGAAGTCAATTGGTGCAGGTCTTCTGATCTACTTTGGGCTGAGTGCCCTGCTGTAATCGTTTGCCTTTCTTTAGCTATGGCTAATCGGGCATGCGAATGAGGGTCTCGTGACTCTTTCGAGCTAGCGGAGTAATGGCTTGCGCACCGTGCAGCATTGCGTCTTTTGGCGTATAACAACTATCGATCACAACGGCGCAGGGGCACGCCAGCAGTGTTGGATAAGGGATCTTTGTCTTATCTCTGCAGATGTGAATTAGAGAGCGTCCCCTGAAGGCTCGCAGCAAGACAACACAACGCCAAAATTGAGAGGGTTAGGGTGCTGATCACCTCTCTGCGTTACCCCTCGAATTCAGCATCTTCGGGAAGCATCCAGCTGGAAACACGGTTCTGTAAGGTATCAACGCCTTGATTTTTAAGCGCTGAGAACACCTGCAGGCTGACCTTGTGGCCAAGCCTTTCCCGCAACTGCCTTTTCAGTTTTAGTAGCGTCGCCTGTGCCGGACCACGCTTGAGCTTGTCAGCTTTTGTTAGCAAGACGTGCAGCGGGACGCCAGTCGCCTCACACCACTCGACCATCATCTCGTCGAACTCCTTCATCGGATGACGGATATCCATTACCAGTACCACACCCTGCAGACACTCTCGCTTCTGCAAATACTCATCGAGATGCTGTTGCCAGTGCTCTTTCATCGCTATGGGTACCTTGGCGTAGCCGTATCCGGGCAGATCGACGATGCGTAGTCCCTCGATATTAAGCGAGAAGAAGTTGATGAGCTGAGTCCGACCTGGTGTTTTTGAGGTGCGCGCCAAGCGCGTCTGTAGGGTTAACGCGTTGATCGCGCTTGATTTGCCAGCATTGGAGCGACCTGCAAAGGCGACTTCGGCGCCAATGTCTTCTGGACACTGGCTCAGTTTGGCGGCGCTGATCTGAAATTTGGCCGTATTAAAATGAATCTTTGGAGTTTCTTCGGTCATGCAATGCTCTGGATTAGGCGCTTATTACCGGAAAATCGGTTTTAGTTGCACCTTATACGGTTTATAATGCCGCCAATCTTAGCGCCCTAGTGACAGAACCACCACAAAAGTTCGGTTAATTTAAGGGTCTGGCAGGTAGCAGTAAGCTGCTCGAGTCGAATTGCAAACAAGTTAATTGGAAGCCGAAGCGATGAAAAATCTGGTTATTAGTACACTGCTTAGCCTTGGTCTCGTGTCTGGTGCACAGGCGGCTGGCGATGCAACTGCAGGTGAAGCGAAAACTTTGACTTGCGCCGGTTGTCACGGAGCCGATGGCAACTCGATGGTGCCTAACTTCCCCAAACTGGCTGGTTTGGGCGAGAAGTACCTGCTGAAACAGTTGAATGACGTAAAGTCAGGCAATCGCGTAATCGTTGAAATGACTGGTATTTTGGACAATCTTAACGATCAGGATTTGCAAGATATCGCAGCGTTTTACGCCAGCAAGAAGATCCAGGGTGGTCAGGCTGATCCAGCATTAGCGGCTATCGGTGAAGAGATCTACCGTGCGGGTGATGAGTCGAAAGGCCTTGCAGCATGTGCAGCATGTCACGGTCCTGCCGGTGGTGGTGTAGAGTCGGCAGCTTTCCCAGCACTAGCTGGTCAGCATGCCGCCTACATTGAGAGCACTCTGGTGAAGTTCTCGAAGGGTGAGCGTGCAAACGATCCAAATCAGATGATGCGCGGCGTTGCAGCGAAGATGAGCGAAGCGGATATGAAAGCTGTTGCTCAGTACATTCAGGGTCTGTACAAATAAGACCCCAAGGGCTTGAAAAAAGCAGCTTAGGCTGCTTTTTTTGTCGCTCAGTCATGGGTCGTGACGCTACAAACAGAGATTTCAGCTAAGATTCAGCGTCTGCGAGTTAACTAGAAAAAGAACGTTCAAACGTGACTGGAGAGAAGAATGCAAAATGCTATGTCTAAGTGGATGATGGCCCTAGTGCTAGGTTTGGGAGCAATCACTGCACAGGCACAAGATTGGGTCGCGGGTACTCACTACCGTGTGATTGCGAATCCTATGCCAACGGCTGATGCCGACAAGGTAGAGGTGGTAGAGGCTTTTGGTTACTGGTGCCCACACTGTAACTCGTTTGAACCCATGCTGGCATCCTGGACGAAAACCTTACCCGATGATGTGACCTTCGAGCACATGCCGGTTATCTTTAGCCGCAGTCACGAGTTGATGGCCCGGGCCTATTACGTTGCTGAACTCTTGGGTATCAAAGAGCAGGTGCACCAAGCTATCTACGATGCGATTCACTTGCAGCGTGTCCGTTTTCGGGATGCGGAGCAAATTGCTGATCTCTTCGCCAACTATGGAGCCGATCGCGACAAAGTGCTCAAAGAGATGAATGGGTTTTCTGTCGGCATGAAACTTAAGATGGGCAGTTCGCGGACCAAGGGCTATGAGGTCCAGGGCGTCCCCTCTTTGATTGTAAATGGCAAGTATATCGTCAGCGCCGGTGAAGCTGGAAGTAACACGAATATGATGAAAGTGGTGGAATATCTGATCGACAAAGAACGCTCGGCCAACTAGACCGCACTACTTTAAGTTTTGGTACACCGCCCCTGATGGGGCGGTTGTTTTTTGTAGCTCACTAAGCTGGCATAATGCCCCCTCAACAGATCAGACAGGGTAATTGATACTGTGCAATCCCTCTTAAGGTTGCTGCGCATATACTGGGTTATCGCGCGCTACCGCTTGGATACTTTCCTTGAGCACTCAGCATTGCCGCTCTATCTGCGTCTGTTGATCAAGCTCTTGCCCTGGCGGCTAATCTTTTCTGCTCGGGCTAGCTCAGCAGAGCGTCTGCGACTCGCGCTCATCGCACTGGGGCCGGTGTTTATTAAATTCGGTCAAACGCTATCGACGCGCCGTGATCTGCTGCCCGATGATCTGGCGATAGAACTCACAAAACTTCAGGATCGTGTGCCTCCGTTCAGTGGCCAAAAGGCCAGGCTAATTATTGAAAGCCAATTGCAGCAATCGGTGGAGGAGCTGTTCGCTGAATTTGATCCGACGCCACTGGCGTCTGCTTCCGTTGCACAGGTACACCCTGCCCGCCTGAAAGATGGTACCGCGGTTGTTGTTAAAGTGATCCGCCCAGGTATAGAGCGAGTGATTCGTCAGGACGTAGATTTACTCTACACGCTGGCGCATATGGTGCAGAGGCTTTGGTCTGAGGGGCGCCGTTTGCGTCTCGTTGAAGTGGTTGCTGAGTATGAGCAGACGATCATAGATGAGCTCGATCTGCGTAAAGAGGCCGCTAACGGCTCGCTCTTACGCCGTAACTTCGAGGGGTCTACCATACTGCATGTCCCCGAGATCTATTGGGACTTCACGCGGCAGAATGTACTGGTTATGGAGCGTATCTCCGGCATTCCCGTAGCTGATATTGAAGCGCTGAAAGCTCAGAATACCGATATGGAGAAGCTAGCGGAGCGCGGCGTAGAGATCTTCTTTACGCAGGTATTCCGTGACTCCTTCTTCCATGCCGATATGCACCCCGGTAATATTTTTGTCTCGCGTGAAAATCCACAGGATCCACAGTATATCGCCGTTGATTTTGGCATTGTAGGGTCCTTAAATGCTGAAGATCAAAGCTACTTGGCACGCAATATTCTGGCATTCTTTAAGCGAGACTACCGCCAGGTGGCGCAGCTTCATATAGATTCAGGTTGGGTTCCCCCCAATACCAATGTGCAGGCGTTTGAGACAGCGATCCGATCCGTTTGTGAGCCGATATTCGAGAAGCCTCTTAAGGATATCTCTTTTGGTATGGTGTTATTGGGGCTGTTTCAAACCGCACGGCGCTTTAATATGGAAGTACAGCCGCAACTGATACTGCTACAAAAGACACTGCTCAACATTGAGGGGCTAGGTCGTCAGCTTTACCCGGATCTGGATTTATGGAAAACAGGTAAGCCCTTCCTCGAAAACTGGATGAAAGAGCGTATGGGTGCGAAAGCGGTTCTGCGTACGCTCAAACAACAGGTCCCTGACTGGATTGAAAAGCTGCCGCTGTTGCCGCAACTGGTGTATGACAATTTGCAGCAGAACCGGGGTGCTCAGCACGCTTATCTACATAACTGGCAGACTCTGCAGCAGCAGTGGGAGCAGCGCCGGCGTAAGACACGTCGCTCACTGCTATTGGCGGGCACGTTGGCGGTGTTCGCGACGCTGCTGCTACCCTCTGTTGCTGAGAGTGTGAGAACCCTGCCTTGGTACGCCTGGGTATCGCTGATTGGAGCCTGGTTGTTGGCGTGGCGGGCATAGAGAAGAGCAGAGGAAGATGAGCAAAGAGTGGTTGAACGCAGTTAAATGGGATGATCGCGGTTTAGTGCCCGCAATCGCGCAGGATGCTGCGACACAGGAAATCCTCATGGTTGCATGGATGAATGCTGAGTCTCTCGAGTTAAGCTTGCAGGAGGGTCGAGCTATTTACTGGTCCCGTTCGCGTCAGAAATTATGGCGCAAGGGGGAAGAGTCTGGCAATGTACAGCAGCTACGTGAGATACGCCTCGACTGCGACTCCGATGTGTTGCTGTTAAAAGTGGAGCAAATCGGTACGGTTGCCTGTCACACCGGCCGTCGTAGCTGTTTCTATCGCAAGCTTGATGATAATAGCTTAAGTTGGGAGACAGTAGAGCAGGTGCTAAAAGATCCCAATGACATGTATGCGAAGTAGGGACAAAAGGTGAATAACGTTATTGATCAACTCGCTGGTATTCTTGAAGAACGTAAGGGAGCTGAAGCTGACTCCAGTTACGTAGCTAGTCTCTATGCAAAGGGTCTGAACAAGATTCTCGAAAAGGTAGGGGAAGAGGCGACTGAAACGATTATTGCGGCGAAAGATGCTCAGCAAAGCGGTAACATGGATGAACTGATCTATGAAACCGCAGACCTTTGGTTCCACTCGATGGTTGCATTGACACATCTAGGCGTCTCACCGAACCTGGTTGTCGATGAGCTTGGGCGTCGATTCGGACTATCTGGGCTTGAAGAGAAGGCCAATCGGACCAATAAATAGTAGTGTTTGGCGCTTATTAGAATTATCTTAACGAACAACAACAAAGTTACACTAGGAGATACATAATGGGTTTTGGTGGAATCAGCATCTGGCAGCTGG
>Ga0102951_1000044_pt1 | contig 36035 bp, 37 predicted proteins | sample SalPonA_B_H2O_MG_FD_78507 | JGI IMG/M metagenome (GOLD analysis project Ga0102951, IMG submission 78507) | Water microbial communities from South San Francisco under conditions of wetland restoration - Salt Pond MetaG R2A_B_H2O_MG | ecosystem: Environmental > Aquatic > Non-marine Saline and...
CTCCCAGTGCCAAGGCGCGACAGCACGGTCAGACCCTGAGCAAAGGCTTCACTCTCTGAGGAGATGACAACTTGCGGATCTACGGCCAAGGGATTTGTATCGATTGCGGTCACGAAAATTGAGCTAGCAGTAGAACCCAGTGCCGGTACTTTGCTAAACGGACGCGTACGAATGGTCGTCCACATACCTGATGCGACCAGATTGTCCTCAACCTGCTCACGGCTCAGAGAACCAAGCTGTGCAGCGTCGTAAGAGGCAAACTCAACTGCATCCTCTTCTCCACTCAGCTCAATCACCACTGATTGCAACGCACGGCGCTCGCCACGGTTGATCGCTTTCACGACACCCGCGCCGGGTGCAGTAAACTGCACGCCTTCGTTTTTCTTGTCGGCAAAGATCACCTGACCCAGTTTTACCTGGTCGCCTTCCTTGACAGACATTGTCGGCTTAAGCCCAACATAATCCGTACCTAGAATAGCCACAGACGTGACCGCTACTTCCGCCGAAACGGTTTGTGCTGGCTCGCCTGTAATCGGTAGATCTAGACCTTTGTTGATCTTGATCATTCGCTATATCCAATCCCCAATAAATTGTTCAGACCTGTGCAATCTGTGCAGTGATTTGGTAACTCACTGACATAACATGCACAAACCCACCCTAAAATCGCGGCTAATTATACCTGAGCACAAGCGTTTTTTTCTACTCGGACTGGGAAATGAACCCCTGTAAATTGGGGGTTTTTCAGAGCGACATACCAACTAATTTGGCATATGGAAATTCGGCTTGGTTATATGTAATAAAATTACAACCAAGCCTAAAAATTGATCATTACAACGGGGCAGAAGTATAGACAGACCCCGTATAACAGACCGGTCTGACCATACTTGCAGTGCTAGCGTCCGTACTCAACGCGCTAGATTAGACACCCACCGCATCAGTTTAGAAAAGGACTCCAGGCAGGCTCACGCACATCACCCTGCCGCAAAGGCATACGGAAACGGACGAAGCCGTCGAGTGAAACCGCCGATAGCACACCACGGGTACCCTCCTGCGTAGCATAAAGAACAACACTTGCATTTGGAGCTATGGTCGGAGACTCCTCTAAACCCGTCTCGGTCAGTATGTCGAGTCTGTCGGTTCTCAAATCCAGCACGGCAACTGAAAACTTATTACCTGAACCTGAAGAGCGATGTACCAATGCAAGAAACCGCCCATCAGGTGTCATGCTAGCCTTAGCATTGTAGTTTCCTTCATAAGTGAGACGCGTTAACTGCCGGCTAGCGATATCAAGCTTATATATCTGCGGAGAGCCTCCACGGTCTGAGGTAAATACCAGTGAGCGTCCATCAGGCGACCAACTCGGTTCGGTGTCGATACCGTAGTGATTGGTCACACGCTGGAGGTCACCGGATACGGTGTCGAGCACATAGATCTCGGGGTTACCGTCTTTTGACAATACCATCGCGAGCTGCCGACCATCGGGTGACCAACTCGGGGCGCCATTAATGCCGGGAAACGACTGTATTCTCTCGCGCTTGCCGCTAGCCAAGTACTGAACATAGATAGCTGGACGCCCCGACTCAAAGGAGACGTAGGCGACCTTTTTACCATCAGCCGACCAGCTTGGTGACATAATCGGCTCTTTGGATTCGAGAATAATTCTCGGACGGTTGCCGTCCCAATCTGCCATTTCAAGACGGTAGCGGCTCTGCTGATTGCCAAACTGTTCAGCGGTCACATAGACAATGCGTGTAGAGAATGCCCCACGGTTACCGGTAAGTTTCTCGTAAATTTTGTCGGCCATAAAATGCGCCGCATCGCGTAATTGGCTAATATCTGCCTCGAGCGGCTGTATCATCAGGTTCTGCTCTTTGAGCACGTCATAGAGTTCGTAAGTGATGCTCACACGGGTAGCGTTGACCGGCTCAATGCGCCCGATCACCAAGTAATCACTCTTGGTCATACGCCAGTCACGAAAAAACACCTGTTCGCGGCTTGAAGGGAGGCTAAGCATCGCTGTGCGAGCGAGGGTACTAAAGAGACCTGAGCGACTCAGATCCTCGTCGATAATTTTGGCCACATCCTCAGGAAGAGCTGCAGTGCCACTCCAACTGAACGGGACGACCGCTACGGGAGTAGGTTCTGAAACACCCTGCGTAACCTCCACCACCAGCTCCGCCCGTGACATGAACGGCAACACCGCAAGGGTTAGCATCAGAGTTCTCATCACTCGCCAAATCACCATCTCAATCCCTCTGGTCTAAAAGTTACAACAACACGACGCAGACGCCGTTCAAACATTATTGGGTCAACATCGGCAACACGCTCAAACCGTTCGACACGGTAAACCGCTTGTAGTGCAGAGCGATCAAAGGCTTCATCACCACTGCTGGTCTGGACATAGGCCTGATCAATCTCCCCGCTAGGGAAAAGGTTGATCGCGATCACAGCACTCATACCGTTGCGCGCAGTCGACGGAATCCGCCAGGCCTGTTGCAACAGGCCTTGAATATAGCCCTGAATGTCTCCAACAACACGGTTAGCACGCTCCTCTGCTGCCGCCTGTTGACGTGCGGCCTCTGCTCGCGCCTGCTCTTCAGCCCGTCGCTTGGCTTCCGCCTCGGCTTTACGGGCCCGTTCAGCTTCGGCTTTACGTTTCTCTTCAGCTTTACGTTTCTCTTCAGCCTTACGTTTCGCTTCCGCTTCAGCCTTCGCTTTAGCCTCAGCTTTACGCTTGGCATCCGCTTCTGCTCTCGCCTTCGCCTCGGCTTCAGCTTTAGCTTTCTCTTCAGCTTTACGTTTTTGCTCAGCTTTGAGTCTAGCTTCTTTAGCCTGCTCATCAGCCTTGGCCTTCTCTAGCGCTTTAGCCCTGGCTTCTGCTTTCTGCTGCTCAAGTTGTTTGGCCTCAGCATCAGCTTTGGCTTTGGCTCGAGCATCCGCTTCCGCTCGAGCCTCAGCTTCGGCTTTACGCTTCGCCTCAGCCTGCTGCTCTTCCCGGCGCTGTTGACGCACAGCCTCCAACTGTTTCTGCTGCTGTTGAGCACGATTTTGCTCATCAATCTGTCGCTGTTTATCGACTTCAATCTGTTGCTGCGCCGCTTTCTGGTCACTCAAGGCTGTCAAGTCAACCATCTGCGCCTGTATGTGACGCGGACGCTCGGTCTTGCTCTGAGCCTCACCAATCCAGAAGCCAGAAATCACAGCCAAAACGACCAGATGCACTAGTGTGGCAAAGGCAACAGGCAGTAGATAACTCTGATCTAAGCGCACTGAGCTACTCCGTGACCAGCCCGACACGCTCAGCGCCGACACCCTGCAACAGCACCATCAGGCGCACCACTTGCTCATAACTGGCGTTGCGATCCCCCCGCACCAGCAACAGCTTACCCGGATTGACCTGTAAAATTCGACCGACTGAGGTAGCGATGTCATCCGCAGTCCGCGGCCGCATCTCATCTTCGCCCAAATTTACAAAGTACTCACCATTGGCATTGACGCTCACAATCAGCGGTTCGTTATCCTCAGTCTCTACCGGTTCAGCGGCGGCCTGAGGCAGCTCAACATCGACGCCCTGCGTCAACATTGGGGCCGTGACCATAAAAATGATCAGCAGCACAAGCGTGACGTCGATATAGGGTACTACGTTGATCTCTGCATTTAATTTGCGCTTGTTGCGCGTACGTCGAATCATTAGAACCCCAATTAGCCGTTGGCGTGCACACGACGGTAGAGGATGCTGGAAAACTCATCCGCAAATGTCTCATAACTCGCTAACAGGCCGTCGGTCTGGGCGGAGAAACGGTTGTAAGCCACCACCGCAGGTATCGCAGCGAAAAGACCAATCGCCGTCGCAACCAGTGCCTCGGCAATACCAGGTGCGACGGATGCCAGTGTCGCCTGCTGCACATTCGCCAACCCCCGGAAAGCGTTCATAATACCCCACACAGTTCCAAAAAGACCGACATAAGGACTGGTGGAGCCGACCGTCGCCAAAAACGGTAAGTGGCGCTCAAGACGCTCCTCCTCGCGGGACATCGCTACACGCATGGCTCTTTGAACGCCATTCATAACGACGTCAGGATCCGCGCTGCCCTGTTGCGTCAATCGTGTGAACTCCTTCAGACCTGCGCGAAATAGGTTCTCCGCCCCACTTTCGAGATTCGGATTAGCGTTGGACTCGCGATAGAGTTGACCCAAATCGACACCCGACCAGAAGCGGTCTTCGAACTGCTTGAAGGCTTTTTTGGCTCTCGCCAGCGCTGCTCGACGTTGAAAAATCATGACCCAGGAGAGGAAAGAAGCTGCCATCAGCGTCAGCATAACAAGCTGAACAATAAAGCTCGCCTCCAGCACCAAACTCCAAATCGATAATTTATCGTCCACACCCTACTCCTGTTCAGTCCATAACTCGGGCACTTTTGCCCGCATGGTATCAATCAAATCCATTGGCCAGCGACAAGGTCGCATACGACTGGCCTCGACGCAGATCACCTCAACCTCACCTCTGCTCAGATGTTGACCAGAGAGACGATCATTAACAGCCTGCGCGAATAATAGACGCGCACCTCTGTGCTCTTTGATGGTTGTTTCTATGCAAAGTTCCTGATCAAGACGGGCAGGCGCGAGATAGCGCACATTCACCCGACCGACAACGAAGATTATGCCGGCCTCGATCAGCTCTGCCTGCGACCAGCCAGCTGCACGAAGAGATTCGGTTCTGGCCCTTTCCATAAACTTGAGGTGATTGGCGTAGTACACGAGGCCACCAAAATCAGTATCCTCTATGTAGACACGCACAGGCCATTGATAGGCCATAATCCCCCCGAAATAGTTAGCTCGCTCACAATAACAGCGCCAGATATTAATACAAGTTGAAAAAGTTTACGGTCAATTTCAGTAACTTGGCATAAAGAAAACGAGAGATAATATCGTCTCAGGGATGAATAGCTGCTGAAGTCTAAGTGTCATATGCAGAGCTTTCATTGGCGTATTTGCAAGTCGGGGGTTAAACCTAATCTATGCCCGTAGATTTAGCCGAGGTGGATTATGGCCTATGGTCTCAATAAAGCCAGAGTCTATTTTATAACCCTACTGATACTCAGCCTGCAGTCGAGCGCCCAAGAGCTACCTAAAGCTAAACGCTCATCGCTGGGACTTTACCTCACAGCTCAGGACGCCTATGAGTTAAAAAGAGACGAAGACCGGGTACTTTTTATCGATATTCGCTCGTTAGCCGAGATCAATTTTCTCGGGATGCCTACCGTTGCGGACGCGCATATTGAATACCAGCGCTTGGATGCAAACAGCCGGTTCGATCCCAAGAGGGCGAACTTTACTCTGAGTCCGAATCACTCATTTGTGGATGAGGTGAAAGTACTGGTTAATCAACGCGGGCTCTCTGAGAGTGCGAAGCTCATCCTGATGTGTCGTTCCGGATCACGCAGCGCCCAAGCAGCCAATGAACTGGCTCAGTTTGGATTTACTCAAGTCTACTCCATCACCGATGGGTACGAGGGTGACAAAGTGCGCATTGGACCCTCGGCCGGCCAGAGAATCTTAAATGGCTGGAAAAATAGCGGCTTACCCTGGAGCTACAAACTTGAGCTGAACAAACTTCAGAACCTACCCCAAGAGTAGAGTCAACGAGCACTACTAGCGCTCAAGAGCTCCGCGATCCACACCAAAGTATTGGTAAGCGAGATCCGTGAGCACCCTACCTCGTGGCGTTCGCATAACAAAACCCTGCTGTATCAGATAAGGCTCCAGTACGTCTTCGATCGTATCACGCTCTTCACTGATCGCTGCAGCAAGACTATCTACTCCTACTGGTCCACCGCCAAACTTCTCCAGCATCGCCAGCAGCATGCGTCTATCCATATGGTCAAAGCCCTGCTGATCAACATTCAGCATGTTGAGTGCAAGATCTGCCATCGCTTCAGAGATCCTTCCGTCACCCCGAACTTCCGCATAATCACGGGCACGTCGCAATAACCGGTTAGCGATTCGCGGCGTTCCACGCGATCGACGAGCAATTTCATGCGCACCGCCAGCATCGATTTCACATCCGCTTAACTGCGCCGTACGAGTCACAATATGGCTAAGATCGGCAACAGAGTAGAACTCCAACCGCTGAACAATACCGAAGCGATCTCTCAGCGGCGAGGTCAACAATCCCGCACGGGTGGTCGCACCGACCAGCGTGAAGGGTGGAAGTTCGAGTTTGATTGAGCGAGCTGCTGGACCATCACCAATCATGATATCGAGTTGATAATCCTCCATCGCAGGATAGAGTACCTCTTCAACATTTGGACTCAAACGGTGAATTTCGTCGATAAAGAGCACATCTCCCGGCTCAAGATTGGTAAGCATGGCAGCAACATCACCTGCTTTTTCCAACACGGGGCCCGAGGTGGTTTTGATCTGCCCACCCATCTCATTCGCGATAATATTCGCCAGCGTCGTTTTGCCCAAACCCGGCGGGCCGAATATCAGTGTATGATCGAGTGCTTCATTACGATTACGTGCAGCATGGATAAAGATCTCCATCTGCTCGCGCACCCGCGGTTGACCTTCGTAGTCAGCCAGCGTCTTGGGCCGAACCGCACGATCCTGCGCCTCTTCGCCCGGAGCGGTCACCGGGGATACAAAACGGTCTGCATCTATCTGCACCTAAACTACCCCGCCACCATGGTTTTTAGCGCCTGACGTATCAACTCCTCTGTCGATGCTCCGACTGTCAGTTGATCTGCAGCTTGTTCTATTGCTTTGGTTGCCTGCAGTGGCTTATAGCCCAGAGCAACCAATGCGGTTTCGGCATCAACTCGGTTGTCAGCCGAAGAGAGTTTCGCCCCTGGCACTTCAATCTGGCCGAGTTCAAACTCAACCGCTGTCGGCATCTCTAGCTTAGCCAGCTTATCTTTCACTTCGATAATCAGGCGTTCAGCCGTCTTCTTACCGACACCTGGAAGACGTACTAAGGCAGCGGTATCCTCGTTGTGTACACAGCGAACAAACTCCTCAGCGGATATACCCGAGAGAATGGTGAGTGCCAGTTTTGGTCCGACACCATTTACTTTGATCAACTGTCGAAACAGCGAGCGCTCCTGCTTATCCGCAAAACCAAACAGCAACTGCGCATCCTCACGCACCACGAAATGGGTGTATAGGGTCACGAAGGTTCCCACGTCTGGCAGTTTATAGAAGGTATTCATCGACGCTTCGACTTCATAACCCACGCCAGAGACATCAACCATCAGCGCTGGAGGGGTCTTCTCTACTAACTCACCGATCAGGCGTCCAATCACTCCGGGTCCTCACTCACTCTAGGGCTATAAAATTCACAAGCGCCAGCGATGGCTGCGCACAGACTTACGCGATCCAGCGGTCGCAATCAAACCTTGACGAGTGTACGCATGGCAGAGCGCAATAGCGAGACCATCGGCTGCGTCGATTTGAGGCAAGCCCGGTAATTTCAGTATACGGGCAACCATCTGCTGGACCTGAGCCTTATCAGCACCACCGGTTCCCGTCACTGCCTGTTTAACCAGCCGCGCCGCATACTCATGTACATCAACGCCGCGTGAAGAGGCCGCTACGATTGCAACACCGCGCGCCTGGCCTAGTTTCAGTGCTGAATCAGCATTGCGTGCCATAAAGACCTGTTCTATCGCGACCTCTTGGGGTTGGTACTGCTCTATGATTTGCCCTATGCCCTGAAAAACTTGATTAAGTTTATCTGGGAGGGAGGCTTCGGCAATGCGTATGCATCCGCTAGCAACATACTCTGCTTGGTTACCCAACGCATTGATGACACCATAACCGGTTATCCTTGAACCTGGGTCGATACCCAATATCAGCATGCCTAGCCCCTATGGCTTCGCTTGTTTAATCGCATGATAACAGCCTTGCAGGGCGGCCCCAATGCCAAGTACTCCTACTGATAGAGCTCGTCGTCTTTGGCAAATAGCATTTCAAGGTGACGAAAACTTTTGAACTCGAGGTGATTTCCACTTGGGTCAGCAATAAACATTGTCGCCTGCTCCCCCTTACGATTTTCAAAACGGATGTAGGGCTCAACCACAAATTCAATTTCAGCCGCCTCAAGCTTTGCCTGCAGTGCTTCAAACTCATCCCAGCTCAATATGGGGCCAAAATGCATCGCCGGTATCGACTTACCATCGACACCGTTAACGGCCGCGGCCGGGTGATCCTCAGGTTTCACCAGATGCGCCACTACCTGATGGCCCCAAAAATCGAAATCGATCCACTTATCAGACTCACGGCCTGTCTTACAACCGAGGATCTCAATGTAGAATTTTCGTGCAGCCTCCAGGTCGGTCACTGGAAAGGCTAGATGGAACGGATGACTCACACTCTGCATAACGCCTCCTAATAAGAACTCCGGTCATCATCATATTAATTTTAAGCGTTATCAGCTCTATTTATAGTAGAGGACCTGCTTGATGCCCCAGCCAACGGGACCTTTGGTTTTTAACATTAAACTCCAGAAGAAAATATGCTCTATAGGTGGATGCCACTCGCCTAGATCGTCTCCTCAGGAATCACGGCATTATGATAGACGTTTTGCGTATCATCCAGATCCTCCAATGCCTCGAGCAATTTAAGTATTCCCTGCGCCGTCTCCATATTAAGTTCAATGGTATTTTGCGGAATCATACCCACCTCTGCATGCACCGCCTCAAAGCCAGCTTCAGAAAGTCTCTGCTTAACATCCATGAACTCAGTCCAATCAGTGAACACATCAAAGGAACCATCCTCGTTGGTCTTTACATCCTCGGCACCAGCCTCAAGCGCTGCCTCGATAAGACTATCCTCATCGACCTCAGCGAAAGTGATTTGCCCCTGTTTATCAAACATGTAGGCAACCGAGCCGTTAGTCCCGAGATTACCTCCGAGTTTATTGAAGGCTGCGCGCACACCTGAGACGGTTCGATTCACATTATCTGTCATCGTCTCGACAATAATTGCGACACCGCTAACACCGTAACCCTCGTAGGTCAGTTCATCGTAATTTTCCCCCTCGCCACCTCCGGCTCCACGCAGAATAGCTTTGTCGATCGTGTCGCGCTTCATATTGGCACTCAGCGCTTTATCGACGGCCGCACGCAGACGTGGATTATCTTCCGGATGACTCCCTCCCTCTTTCGCAGCAACGGTAAGTTCACGAATGATTTTGGTGAATACTTTTCCGCGCTTCGCATCCTGTGCGGCTTTACGATGTTTAATGTTGGCCCATTTAGAGTGACCTGCCATTGTCTATTCCTCCATCGGCGTCCGAGTCAGACCTGACTTTAACAAAATAAAAAAGGGGCTTGCGCCCCTTCCTATTTTGCCCTGTCGTGCACCTACGGCGTTTTGCGGAGCTTAATATTGAGTTCTCGCAGCTGTGCAGCACTCACTTCACCCGGCGCTTCCGTCATCGGGCAGGCTGCGCTTTGGGTTTTAGGGAACGCAATCACCTCACGGATAGAGTTCGAGCCGGTCATCAACATGATCAGACGGTCAAGACCAAAGGCCAATCCGCCGTGCGGCGGTGCACCGTATTTCAGTGCGTTAAGCAGGAAACCAAACTTTTGCTCAGCCTCTTCGTCTGAAATACCGAGCACTTTGAATACCGCTTTCTGCATCTGCTGATCGTGAATACGAACCGAACCACCACCAAGCTCAGTACCATTGAGTACCATATCGTATGCGCGCGATAACTGGCCATCGGGCTGTGCAAGCAGCTCTTCAGGAGTACAGCTCGGCGCGGTAAACGGGTGGTGCAGGGCCGTCAGGCTGCCGTCTGAGTTCTCTTCAAACATAGGGAAGTCGACTACCCAAAGAGGTGCCCACTCCCGCTCAACCATGTTCAAATCTTCACCCACTTTGATTCGCAGTGCACCCAGTGCTTCGTTAACAATCCGCTCTTTGTCGGCACCGAAGAATACCAGATCACCATTCTGCGCTCCCAGACGCTCCATGATCGCCAGCGCAACGTCTTCGCCTAGGAACTTAACAATTGGAGACTGCAGGCCCTCTGCACCCGCCGTCAGATCATTGACTTTGATCCATGCAAGGCCCTTCGCACCAAAGATGGAGACATACTTGGTGTAGTCGTCGATCTGCTTACGCGTCAACTCAGAACCACCCGGTACTCTCAGCGCTGCAACGCGACCTTTTGGATCCTGCGCAGGCCCGGAGAACACTTTAAAGTCCACGCCAGCAACCAGATCAGCTACATCCACCAACTCCATCGATATACGAAGATCAGGCTTGTCTGAGCCGTAGCGTGACATAGCTTCGGAGTACGGCATATGAGGGAACTCACCAAGATCCACACCCAACTGATCTTTAAACAACCCGCGGATCATGCGTTCGGTGATCTCCATGATCTGCGCTTCGTCAAGGAAGGAGGTCTCGATATCGATCTGGGTAAATTCAGGTTGACGGTCAGCGCGCAGATCCTCATCACGGAAACACTTAGCGATCTGGTAGTAGCGATCAAACCCAGAGACCATCAGTAACTGTTTGAAAAGCTGAGGTGACTGTGGAAGCGCGAAGAAGCTACCCTCATGGGTACGGCTTGGCACCAGATAGTCACGTGCACCTTCCGGTGTGGCGCGCGTCAGAATCGGAGTTTCGATATCAAGGAATCCCTCATTCTCAAGGAAGGCGCGCACCTGATGTGTCACCTTCGAACGAAAACGCAGCTTCTGCTGTATCTCAGGGCGACGCAGGTCAACATAACGATGGCGCAGACGCACCTCTTCACCCACCTGCTGATGCTCGTCGAGCTGGAAAGGCGGTGTTTCCGCTTTATTGAGGATCTCAATCTCTTTGCCCAGCACCTCAATTGCACCAGTCCCCATATTGGGATTGGTCGTCCCCTCGGGGCGTGCACGCACAAGACCTGTTACTTTGACTACAAACTCATTACGACAGCTATCAGCCAGCGCAAAGCTCGCTTCGCGATCCGGGTCGAATACAACCTGCGAGATCCCCTCTCGATCCCGCAGGTCGAGGAAGATAACACCTCCGTGGTCACGGCGACGGTGCACCCATCCCGTCAGTGTAATCTCTTGTCCAATGTGTTGTTCGCGAAGGTCGCCGCAATAGTGGCTGCGCATAGTTTTGCTGTCCTGTACTTTCTACCGGTTTTCCCGGCATGGTAAATACTCGATCGGAGGCCTTGCGTCACTGCGCACAGCACCCGGCATTAATGCCGCCGTGCACCCCCAAAAAATTAAGGCCGAAAGTATACCCGATTTGCAATGCTGTGACAGACCCAAATTAATCGACCACAGCGTTAAAAAAGCGTCGACTGAAAGAGCGGATCCGCTTAGTAGAGGGGTGTTAGTGGTTTAGCTCGGTATAAATTCAAGCTCTCCTTCGAGCAGTGTATCAAGCCTCGCTCGAATAATCTCAAGCTCATCTGATGCGTAGGGTTTAGCCGGTACGCTACCCCAAACAGGACCCGGCCAGGCCGCATCTGACTCTTTTCGCACTATGACATGGACATGCAGTTGCGAAACCATGTTACCCAGGTTAGCGACGTTCATCTTTCTCGCAGCGAAAATATCAGCCAGATTCTCTGCTAATGCCGCCGCTTCACGCATCAGTTGATGCCGATCTTTCTCACCTAAATGATAGATCTCTGTAACGCCGGAACGGCGCGGTACCAATACAAACCAAGGGTAGTTAGCGTCATTCATTAACCGTACTTGAGAGAGTGGGAAATCTCCCATATGTACCGTGTCTTTTGCCAGTTGCGGATCGAGTTTAAATTCAAGCTCTAATTCATCCATTACTTATAATTCCTCGTAGCGCTAATATCGATATGAATACCAGCCTGTTTCCTTCAATATAGCCCATTATGTTTGAGATCATCACACACGCCAGCATCGCTGCCATAGGCGCCGAGCGTTGGAATGACATGCCGAAGAGCGACTACCCCTTCATGCGGTATGAATTTCTTGCTGCGCTCGAGTCGTCAGGCTCAGTCAGCGGGGAGACTGGGTGGCAACCACTGCATGTGGAGGTACAGAAGGCCGGTAATACACAACTCATATTGCCGCTCTATCTCAAATACCACTCCTGGGGTGAATATGTATTTGACTGGTCCTGGGCCGAGGCCTTCCAGCGTGCGGGTAAGCAATATTACCCCAAACTGCTCTGCGCCATCCCGTTCACGCCGGCAACAGGCACACGCTGGCTGTCGCGTCTTGAGTCAGAAGAGAGCGCGTCACTCGTAGCTGAAATTCTGCGCAAGCTTTGCCGGGAATACAAGGTTGAAAGCGCTCACCTCCTCTTCCCTCAAGCGAATGCCAGCAGTCTCACTGCAGCCGGCATGATGCAGCGTCAGGGTTGTCAGTACCATTGGTTCAACCAGGATTTTGCGAGCTTTGACGACTTTCTTGCCAGCTTTAATGCCCGCAAGCGCAAGGATGTGCGCAAGGAGCGTCGCAAAAGCGTCGAACAGGGAATCAGCTTTGAACAACTGACTGGAAGCGATATCAAAGCTGCACATATGGACGCCTTCTATGACTTTTATGTCACGACTTACTTGGTCAGAGGCCAACAGCCCTACCTAAGTAAGGCTTTTTTCCACACGCTGCTCGAACAGATGCCTGAGCAACTTCTACTCGTTATGGCCCGTCAGGATAATGAATATGTTGCAGGTGCATTGAGCTTTTACGATTCATCCACCCTCTACGGCCGTTACTGGGGCTGCACTAAGGAGTTCGACAGTCTCCACTTCGAAACCTGTTATTATCAGGGGCTAGAGTTCTGTATTAACAACAAGTTAGCCCGATTTGATCCGGGAGCTCAGGGTGAACATAAGATAAAAAGGGGCTTCGTTCCTACCCCGACGCACTCATATCACTATATCGACGATCAGCGCTTCAGAGTTGCTATCTCCAATTTTTTAGAGCAGGAGGGCGCCGCCGTAGAACAGCGAATTTTGCAACTGCAAAATCACCTGCCTTTCCGCCAAGACGACAGATAATGGGATCAAAGCTCACCCACTAATCTTTTGAACAAATCATTTCGCTGTTGCAGCAAATCTGTATCAAACAATTCTTTTTGATTATGAAAACTATGCGTGCTTATGCTCTGGAAATAGGTGCCAACTCGTCTACTCTTTTTTAGCTAGGCTACAAATGATGAGGGTAAAGAGATGCTGACATACGAAGAGTGTCTGGAGATGAGTGAGCTGGACGAACAAGAGATCGATGCGATTGCTCAGCATGAGCACCTCGACCCAATGATAGCTATTGCTTTGGGCCACTACCTAATCACTCATAATGGTGAGTCACGAATTCGCCGAATCATCCTCGATGATATCGAAGCAGCCAGACGAGGTAACAACCTACAGCGTGTTGCTGTGCTGAATGCGACCCTACTCGCCTTTATTAAACAACATCCCGAAGCTAAGCGGGTCGCCTAGTACTCTAAAACTAGAGAACTGTAAGCGTGGGAGGGTTAATAGCCCCTCCCGTCGCGTCAGATTCAGTGCAGTGGATGTTCGTACTTTTTCTGTATCGCAATCAGTTGCGGCTGAATATCCAGCGGTGCGTAGGCGATTGCCTGCTCGAAGAGATCACGATTCTCTTCCGAGAGGCGCTCCTCTTCTGTCATTGCGGAGAGCTTGCGCATGGCGTCCATAAATTTTGGATGAGGTTGATTACCTGATTGCTTGCCTGACATCGGACAGCCCTCCCTCTGGGTTTGATCACTTCTATTCTTGTCACAGATCGCAAACAACGCAAGATTATTTTTTTGCCCCCATCGCAACCGCACGATCGCCACGCGCCTGAACATCTTCGGGCGATTGGTCAAACCAATGTCCTACCTCTCGGCGAATAACCTGTTCCAGTGCATCAATATGTGCGGCCTCATCGTTGAGCGCACTTATGTACTCATACCTTTCACCACCCGATTCCATGAAGTATTCACGATTCTCTTCACCAATCTCTTCGATGGTTTCAAGACAGTCTGATGAGAATCCAGGACAGAACACTTGCACACTTTTGATGCCGTCGCCCGGTAGGGATTTCAACGTCTCATCGGTATAGGGTTTCAACCACTCCTCACGTCCGAAACGGGACTGGAAGGTTGTTTTGTACTGTTCGGCTGCCAGCCCTAGGCGTTCAGCCAAGAGTCGGGAGGTTTTGTGACACTCACAGTGATAGGGGTCGCCCGACAACAGGTATCGTTTAGGCACCCCGTGATAGGAGAACAGCAACAGATCCGATCGACCCTTCTCTGACCAGTGCCGCTCTACCCGTTGCGCCATCGCTTCAATATACGCGGGGTACTCAGCGTAGCTACGCACAAACCTAAAATCGGGAATCCAACGCCTTTGCTGAAAGTCAGCCGCGACGGCATCAAATGTTGAGCCCGATGTAGATGCGCTGTACTGGGGGTAGAGGGGCAGCACAACCAACTTACGCACCCCCTGAGCCTGCATACGGTCGAGCACAGAGGGGATTGAAGGGTTACCGTAACGCATTGCAAAATCGACCACGACTCTCTCGCCATATTCGGACTGGAGGCGTTGACGCAGAGCTTCAGCCTGATTGCGGGTATGAATCAACAGGGGTGACCCACCCTCAGTCCAGACCGTTTGATAGGCGGCGGCCGAGCGTCTCGGTCTGATATTTAGGATCACTAAATTAAGTATCGCCCACCAGATCGGACGCGGGACCTCTACCACACGAGGGTCCCAGAGAAACTCTTTCAGGTAGCGTCTCAACGCTTTCGGGGTCGGCTCATCTGGCGTACCTAGATTGGTAACCAGAACACCGATACGGTCTGCTTGGTAGTGGCTGAATTCAGGGAAACCTTTGTATTTCATGCGTCCATGGCTCTAGTCGAAGGGTAGACAGTGTAACCAACTACGTGCGTCTGAGCGACAAAGATCAATACCTCCACTGGAATTTGGCTAGACCATCATACCTCGGTCACCGAACTAAAGTTCAGCACATTACGATCAGCCGATTTGGAGGTATAGAGCTGCTTATCCGCTAGTCGCAACATCTCTTCAACACTCACATCACGGAACGCTTCAAATACAACCAGACCGCAGGAGAGCGTTAACACTCCGTAAGGTGGATTACCGCTGTGCTCTATCTGAGCCTGTTCAAAACGTTCTCGAGCCGATTCCGCCAGCTCAACCGCATGTTGCTCGCTATCACAGCCAAACAACACCACAAACTCCTCACCGCCGTAACGAATGATGCGGTCTGTCGGTCGCTGGAAACAGCTACGCATGACTTGGGAAAACGCCCGCAAGGCGGAGTCTCCCGCATCGTGACCGTAGAGGTCGTTGTAGTCTTTGAAGCGATCAAGGTCGATGAAGGCAACCCCCATCCAAAGCTGTTCACGCGTGAACATGCGCTTTAGCTCTTCAAAACTGCTGTTTAGCTCCCCTCTGTTACTGAGGCCCGTCAACGGATCGATCGTTGCTTGCCTGCGCAGTTCACCGTTCAACTCGGATGATTGCTGAAGGTATGAGTTGAAGCTCTGCGCTATGAAGTGTATCTCTTTAGGTATTCGTGTACTGCTCGGCAACTTTACAGCCACATGTTGCTCAATCGCCGCACGAATCTGCTGCATAGGTGAGATTACAGAGTAGCGGATGACATAGAGCAACCAGAATACCAGGCAGATCAGCATCAGGAACACTACCAACACCATCTGGGGAATATACTGCTCAAACGGACTAACACTTTGAATGCTCGAGTGGACACGCGCCAGATATCGGTGTTCCACATCCTCACTCACCTCTGTTCGAGCAAGTTCCACATAGAAAGTGAGTTTACCGGAACGCTCTTGATCCACGACGGGTAAAGAAGCCCTCTCTTGTACTTGCCGAAAGAACTCTCTTTCGGGTTTGAGCTGCTCACGAAGAAATTCCGCTATGTCGCCTTTTTCTCTGACAGCTGCAGGGCGGTTCAGAGCCGAATCCGTCAACGGACTCAGCAGCGTCCCATTGAGATCAAGAAAAAGACTGACACTCTCGACACTGCTAATCGCGAGCATGTCCCGTTCTGCTTGTTCGTAGATCGTTACAAGCTGAGGATCAACGAACCCCAACTCAAGGTAGTTTCCATCCGGCAGGCGAGACAGAGTGTAGATTTTGAAGTCACCGCTGACGATCTCGCGTGTTATTGATCCCAAGTCCACCTGCGGACTTAGATCGACTCGGCGAAAGGCGGCTTGTGCATCTTCAAACATAGGTGCTTTGAAATCCAGACCGAGATCGGGCTCAAAGGTTGACTCATAAATCACGAGATCAGCACTAACTAAGTAGATATCTACCTGCATTTGCAATTGTGTAGCCAGTTCTCTGCTGAGCTGCACAAGGTCGGACTGACCCTGTGAGAGTTGCTGCTCAGCCCAGCGATGGGCCTGAACATAGCGATCGCGCTGTGCGTCAACTCGCCTTTCTGCTTTCGCAAAGGCTTCCTCGAGACGTAGCTCTAGCAACTCAAGCTGCTGTTGCCTCAGAATGTCAAAGTGTCGATGTTCACGCTCTGCAAACGTGCCAAAACCCAGCAGCACAATCAGAAGAACAACGAGCGTCAGCACCAGTGGGAGCGCCAAAAGTTTCCAGAACATACACGCGCCCTAAAATCCATTAAATAATACTTATACTAATGTAAATATAAAAAAAAGCCGCATTTAGCGGCTTTTCTCTTTCTGAAGAAAATCTGAGCGCTATATATTGATGGGATCGAAACTCACCTCAGGGCTAACGTCTGCAGCGTAGTCAACACCCTCGACGCCAAAGCCGAAGAGCTTGAGGAATTCGTCCTTGTAGAGCTGGTAATCTGTCAACTCGAACAGGTTCTCGGTTGTGATGGTAGGCCAGAGATCACGGCAAGCCTGCTGTACGTCATCTCGCAGCTCCCAGTCATCCAAACGGAAGCGATTACCTTCATCCATCTGCGCAGAGTCGCCAAAAAGACCTGTGCGGAACAGACGATCAATCTGCTCCTGACAACCTTCGTGGAGCCCATGTGCGCGCATGATCTTAAACACCATCGCCAGATATAGCGGCATGACTGGGATCGCTGAGGATGCCTGGGTAACAACCGACTTGAGAACAGCCACATTTGCCTGCCCACCCATCGTTTTCAGGCGCGCATCCAACTCACTTGCAGCGCGGTCCAGGTCCTGCTTTGCTTTACCCAACGCACCGTGCCAATAAATCGGCCAGGTAATGTCGGTCCCAATATAACTGTAAGCAACCGTCTTGCAACCTTCGGCCAGAACACCCGCATCAGCCAGTGCGTTGACCCAAAGTTCCCAATCCTGACCACCCATCACTTTGGTCGTAGCCTCGACCTCATCTGCGGTGGCAGGTTCCACCTCTGCCTCAATAATCTGATCTTTGTTAGTGTCGATAGCAGTTGAGCGGTAGGTCTCGCCAATCGGCTTTAGCGCTGAGCGTACAACTTCACCCGTGTCTGGCATTTTGCGAACAGGTGACGCCAGTGAGTAGACAACAAGATCTATCTGCCCCAGATCTTCCTTTATCAGATCAATCGTCTTCTGCTTCGCTTCATTGGAAAACGCATCGCCATTGAGTGACTTTGAATAGAGCCCTGCTTCTTGCGCCAGCGCATCGAAGCTCGCTGCGTTGTACCAACCCGCTGTACCCGTCTTACGTTCAGTACCCGCCTTTTCAAAAAAGACACCGATGGTCGCTGCGCCAGCACCAAAAGCGGCCGTAATACGCGAACTCAATCCGTAGCCACTAGATGCGCCAATTACCAATACGCGCTTAGGACCATTCTCAATTTTGCCCTGAGCCTGTGTCTTAGCGATCTGCTCACGCACATTGGCCTCACAGCCAGTTGGGTGAGTCGTTGTACAGATAAACCCGCGGATCTTTGGTGTAATGATCATGGTTGGTCAAGCTATCCTGTTAAAAAATAAACGCTAAAGATACCTGATTTGGTCCAACAGGAACAGTTGCCATTGAGCGTCACTCGTAAGATGATGATTGCAAAGTTTAAGGAGAGGATAGATGGATCAACTACACGGCTACTACCTTGAAGATCTGGAAGTGGGTATGAGCGACAGTTTTGCCAAAACGATCTCAGAGGCGGATGTTTACGGTTTCGCAGGTATATCAGGTGATACCAATCCCGTTCACATTAACGAAGAGTACGCTAAGACAACGATGTTCGGTCAACGCATCGCACACGGCATGCTGAGCGGAGCGCTGATCTCCACTGTCGCGGGCACAAAACTACCGGGACCTGGCGCTATTTACGTTGACCAGTCGTTAAAATTTAAAGCGCCTCTATTCATCGGCCAAACTGCCCGCGCTGAGATCGTCGTGACAGCGATCGACGAGCGCCGCCGCCGTGTTAGCTGCGATACTCACGTCTGGGTCGAGGACAAACAGATAGCTACTGGCACTGCTACATTCATGGTAGATAAAAGACCTGCTTAAGGCGTAAGTCCAAAAATGGGGATTGCATTTGTAGCATCCCCCACTCTTCTGTATAGTGCACGCCGTCAGATCAGTCTGAAACACAAAACAAAAACAATTTACAGCTATACAGATACCCTTCCATATGAGTTCAACCAAGATTCTCGTCAGCGCTTGTCTGCTTGGCGAGTCCGTCCGTTATGACGGTCGCGATAACCGCATTCACAACCCAATTATTAACGAACTACAGCAGGCAAAACGCCTCATTAGCGTCTGTCCTGAGGTTGCCGGCGGCCTCTCAACTCCTCGCCCTTTTGCTCGGATTGAAAGTCGCTTCCCTCTACAAATCATCGCCTCAGATCAGACCGATGTTACCGATGAGTTTCTCCTCGGTGCAGAACTCGCCGTTGAGTTGGCACAGAAGCACGGCTGTGTCGCCGCGCTGATGAAAGCTGGCAGCCCATCCTGTGGAAATAACTCGGTAATGGGTGGATCGTTCAGCGGTAAGTCTGTTGCTGGAGCGGGTGTCACTGCACAAGAACTGATACAAAAAGGCATTCCGGTATTTAATGAGACACAACTTCCAGAGCTCGAGGCCTTTCTTGATCAGATTGAGGTTGACCTAGCGATCACTGCCTGATCTGCCGACCATCGTCTTTCGGGGCTAGCACTTGCGGCCTTAGCCCCATAAAATACGCTCTCTTTTTTCACAAGACTCAAATCCACGGGAAGCCAGAAGATGCGCGCGAGCCAATTTCTCATCGCCACAGTCAAAGAAACACCCGCCGACGCGGAGGTCATCAGCCATCAGTTGATGCTGCGTTCTGGCATGATCCGTAAGCTCGCCTCCGGCCTCTACACCTGGCTGCCTATGGGTTTGCGCACACTGCGCAAAGTGGAGCGTATCGTGCGCGAAGAGTTGGACGCCTCTGGCGCGCAGGAGCTTCTTATGCCCGCAGTGCAACCAGCAGAACTCTGGCAGGAGTCCGGCCGATGGGAACAGTATGGTCCCGAGTTGTTACGACTAAACGACCGTCATGGCCGTGATTTCTGCGTTGGTCCGACACACGAAGAGGTCATTACCGATTTAATTCGTCGCGAAATTAAGAGCTACAAGCAGCTACCCGGAAACTTCTACCAGATCCAAACCAAGTTTCGTGATGAGATTCGTCCACGTTTCGGCGTAATGCGCTCACGTGAGTTCGTGATGAAGGATGGTTACTCCTTCCACATCAACCAGGAATCACTGGTCGATACTTACAACGTCTATTACGACACCTACTGCCGCATCTTCGATCGCCTCGGGCTAGACTACCGACCAGTCATAGCGGATAACGGCTCAATCGGCGGAACAGGCTCACATGAGTTCCACGTTCTGGCCGATTCAGGTGAGGATGATATCGCCTTTTCTGACAGCAGCGACTATGCGGCAAACGTTGAGATGGCTGAAGCGGTCGCGCCCGCAGGCCCAGCGGCGCCAACTGAAGAGATGCGACTCGTCGATACACCCAACACGAAAACAATTGCTGCGTTGGTCGAGCAGCACAACCTGCCGATCGAGAAGACCATTAAAACCCTGTTTGTTCATGCCTCTGATGAGGTTGATGCTGTTCTAGTCGCCCTGCTGGTTCGCGGAGATCATACGCTGAACGAGATCAAAGCTGAGAAGCAGCCTGAGGTAGCAGTTCCACTGACTATGGCTACCGAGGATGAGATCCGTGCGCTGGTCGGTGCCGGCCCCGGCTCTCTTGGTCCAGTTAATCTACCCGTGCCAGTCATAGTCGACCGCGCCGTCGCTGCGGCATCGGACTTTGGTGCTGGAGCCAATATTGATGGCAAACACTACTTTGGCATCAACTGGGGACGTGATGTTGAACTGGGACGTGTCGCAGACATTCGTAATGTTGAGGCAGGTGACCCAAGCCCTTGTGGTAAAGGTACATTGAACATCCGTCGAGGTATTGAGGTGGGTCATATATTTCAGTTAGGCCTGAAATATTCTGAGGCGATGAATGCGACTGTTCTCGACGAAAACGGTAAGGCTGTACCCATGACCATGGGGTGCTACGGCATCGGCATTACACGCGTAGTCGCAGCAGCCATTGAGCAAAACTACGACGACCGCGGCATTATCTGGCCGCAAGCCCTCGCCCCGTTCACGATTGCGCTGGTGCCCCTGAACTATGACAAATCCGAGGACGTTCGTGCAGTTGCAGATAAACTCTACGAAGAACTCAAAAGTCGTGGTGTAGAGGTACTACTAGATGATCGTAAGGAGCGTCCCGGAGTGAAATTTGCCGATGTAGAGTTGGTAGGTATTCCACATCGTCTGGTTATCTCGGATCGCGGTATCGGGGCCGGCCAGCTCGAGTACAAAGGGCGACGCGACGCCGAGTCATCTGATCTGGCACTTGATGATGCTGTCAATCTGTTGATGGCGAAACTAAACGCCTAAGGTATAATTCCTGAGGTTAGGCCTTAGCGCCTGACCTCAAATTCCTCGAATGGTTGATAGCTCACCTCAGCGGCTTCAACTTCAGTCACAAGCGCCAACTCAGGCCCCTTATTCAGCCATGCTTCAACCTGACGAACTGCACCGGATTCACCGCTCAACACCGCCTCCACCCGGCCGTTGGGTAGGTTTCGGACATAGCCACAGACACCATAGGACTCAGCCTGTTGGCGCGCAAATTGCCTAAACCAGACACCCTGCACGCGACCGCTAATCAGCAGATGAAGTGTGAGCTTCTGTTCCATCTAGTTCTTCCCCGAAATAGAGTTGCGCTAAGGATAAATCAAACTGCGCCAACCGTCCCTGCTCCAATGCACAGAGTTTTGACTGCAGTGTGCGTTCCCAATCGGTTGCACCAGCACTCAATTGCATTTGCGTGCGATTGAAGAGTTGATCCACCTGTTTCACACTGATCCGATGTAATTCACGTTTGAGCAGCCAGTCGCCATTTTCGTCGCGCGCTAGCAGGTCAAGCGGCTGTAGTGCTTGCCACAGCCCCTCAAGAGAAGCCGCTGTCATACCCGGCACCTGCTTTAACAATGTCGCAGGCTTGATGCTACACCCCTCAACCTGCGCCTGCGCCAGGCGCGCCACTAGCCTTAATGCCAGATGTAGATCCGGAGTCGGACTCGCTGACGATCCGCTTGGAGCGCTCAGCAGACGGGAGAGCGTTGCGCCGGCAATAAAAATGCACCAACAGATAAAAATCCAAACCAAAAATATGGGTACTGCAGCAAAAGCACCATAGATCAGTTTATAAGTGGGAAACTGCGTAATAAAAAAGGCGAAACCGCGTTTGGAGAGTTCGAACATCAGCGCGGCTAAAACACCCGCAATCAGAGCAGCACGCCAAGGCACAGGCGCATGAGGTACAACAGCGTAAATCAGTGTAAACGCGGCAGCAGTGACTACCCAGGGAATGATCACCAGAAGATCAGCTCCTCCACTGAGTTGATCCAGACGAGCCAAACCATAAAGATAACTGCTCAAAGCAACACCAACACCGATAAGCAGGGGGCCCAGCGTAACCACTGCCCAATAGATCAGCAGACTGCTGAGAAATTTGCGTTTGCTCTTCACTTGCCAGATCCGATTCAAAGCCGCCTCAATACTGCGCATCATCAGGAGTGCCGTCACGAATAGGAAAATAACCCCTACCAGCGTCAACGAACGCGCTTGTGCGGCAAATTGTGCCAAGGAGGATTGAATGGCGGTGCCGGTATCAGGCAGGAAGTTAGAGAAGATCATATCTTCCAACTGCCCTGATAGACCTTGAAATGAGGGCACCATCGCCAACACCGCGTAACTCAGGGTCATTAGCGGTACCAGCGAGAAAAGCGTCGTGTACGTCAATGCAGCAGAGTGTAACACCCCTTGCTCAGCGAGAAAGCGACCAGGGAGTTGCACCAGAACCCTCGGGACAGCCCGCAACAGCGTCGCAACTTCAGACAAAATAAACTCCAACTAGTTCGTTAAACCCTCAAACTATACAATAGTGCGTATTAAGCGCTTAGCAATGTAACAACCTCAGGCTAAATACGATGACAGTCACAATACTTCATAATCCCCGCTGCTCTAAATCTAGACAAACTCTGGCTCTGCTGATTGAACAGGGAGTAGAGCCTGAGGTGCGTGAGTACCTCAAACAGCCATTGAGTAGAGCTGAGCTTGAGCTGCTTATCGCTCAACTAGGCATCGAAGCTAAAGAGCTGGTTCGTAGCAAAGAGGATGAGTTCAAACAGACCGATCTAGAGCTCAACAGCGCATCTGCGACTGAGCTTATAGACGCGATGGTAGCGACACCAAAACTGATGGAGCGCCCGGTTGTGATCAGTGCAAAAGGAGCGCGTATCGGGCGTCCTCCTGAGCGGGTTCTGGAGATACTCTGATGTCACCCTATGTACTTGTTCTCTTTACCAGTCGTCACGGCGCTACTGCAAAACTGGCCCGCCAGATTGCACAGGGCATTGAAGAGTCTGGCGTTGAAGCGCGCCTTCGCACCTTGCCCGAAAACGATACTCAGGGCGGTGATGCTGCAGCTGATGGCACACTCTACTGTACGGTAGAGGACCTCAGAGACTGCATTGGCCTGGCACTTGGCAGTCCGACACGCTTTGGACACATGAGCAGTGCTGTACATCGTTTTATGGAGCAGACCTCGAATCTCTGGATCGGTGGTGCGCTAATTGATAAACCGGCAGCCGTTTTTACCTCCAGCAGCACGCTGCACGGTGGCCAGGAGAGTACGCTGCTGAGTATGATGCTTCCCCTGATTCACCACGGAATGTTGATTAGCGGCATTCCGTTCAGTGCCGAACCACTTCATTCAGGAACCGGCGGTGGTTCTACCTACGGAGCTGGGCATGTGGCGGGTGATAGTGGCGAAAATCCGATCAACCGTGATGAACGCCAATTGGCGCGTATTCAGGGCAAACGCCTTGGACGCCTGGCTCAACAGCTTGCACAAGATTAAGGAGCCCGAGCTTGACACTCGAATCAAAAGCACAGATTTCTGGCCTGATTACTCGTATCAGTTTTCTCTCATTACTGGCGTTTTACACCCTCAGGTTCCTCTGGCTGGCACCGGCGACCTCTGATCACCCCTGGGTCATCTGGTTGGTCTACATGATCCCACTGATCGGCTTTACTCCTGCAGTACTCAGCGGCAAACCGCGACCGCACGCCTGGCTCTGTTTCGTACTGCTGATCTACTTTCTGGGCGCTGTGATGACCGCGATTCAGCCTCAACTGGCTACCCTGGGCTGGATTGAATCTCTACTGCTAGTCGTACTATTTAACGGAGCCATGCTCTATGCACGTTGGCAGAGTCAGTGGCTCAGATCGCAACGCCATGACTGAGCAGGAGCTCAAGCGGCTGCGCGCGGACTTTCCTATCCTGGCTACACGCGTGGGTCGGCAGCCTCTGGCCTATTTCGATAACGCAGCAACCACACAAAAGCCTCGGGTTGTGATTGATACTATTAGCAATTACTACCGCAAAAAGAATGCAAATGTGCATCGAGCAGCCCATCATCTGGCGGCCGAGGCGACTCTGGCTTACGAGACTGCGCGGGCACGCGTTGCTCGGTGGTTAAACGTAGATGCGCGAGAAATAATTTGGACTCGAGGTACGACTGAGTCAATTAATCTAGTCGCGCAAGCCTTTCTCGCTGAGCGTCTCGAGCCTGGTGACAGCATTCTGCTAATGGCATCTAACCACCACGCCAATATTGTCCCTTGGCAGCAACTCGCCCGCCGCCACCGATCTGAGTTACTAATAGTCGACCTGCTTCCCTCGGGCGATATTGACTTAGAGCAGTATCAACGGCTTTTGAAGCGCGAACCCAAGCTGGTCGCACTGACTCAGGTATCCAACGCGTTGGGCACCATCTATCCGATAAAACAGATGGTGGAAGAGGCGCGTAAAGCGGGCGCCTGGACACTCGTAGATGGTGCCCAGGCACAGCCTCATTTTGATGTTGATCTCAAACATATCAACCCCGATTTCTACGCCTTTTCGGGACATAAAACCTTCGCTCCCACCGGCATAGGCGTGCTTTACGGCCGCTACGAGCTACTCGAGGAGATGCCTCCCTGGCAGACAGGAGGCGAGATGATTGATAGCGTCAGTTTCACACAAACTAGCTTCGCTCCCCCACCGCTTCGATTTGAGGCTGGCACGCCTAATATCTGTGGCGCACTTGGCCTGGCAGCCGCCATCGACTACCTCGAACGACTTGATCGCCACGCCTGTGAGGCGCACGAACAACATCTGCTCGAACGTGCTCGAGCAGGCCTCCAAAAACTGGACGGTGTCTCCGTCTTGCCTGCTGGGGAGTGCCGGGTGGCGCTACTCAGCTGCACCTTCGAGAAGCATCAGGTAGCCGATGTTGCAGCGTATCTGGACACCCTCGGCATCGCGGTTCGTGCCGGTAATCACTGTGCTCAACCACTGATGCAGCTGCTGAATGTGGATGCCAGCCTACGAATCTCGTTTGCGTTCTACAACACTGAACAGGAGGTTGATCGGCTCCTAGATGCCCTTGCCGAGTTGCTTGGGGGCGCAACCTTAGATGAAGCTGCAGACCTGAGTAACGCTTTACAACGTGTTACGGAAGCGGCTGACTGGCCATCCCGCTTCACTGCGTTGTTGCACCTTGGCGTGAATCTGCCCGCTGTCTCTGCCGACCTTCGCCAACCCGAATGGGAAATTACGGGCTGTGCAACACGCAGCTGGATGCGACTGGAACGACTGACCGAAGGTCAATTACACCTTGAGACGGATGCTGACTCCCGCTTGATGCGGGGCTTGCTCTACCTTATCTGCGCAGAGGTCAATTCGAAGCGTCCGGACGAGATAAATCTGTTAAGACTAGAGGATAAACTGGTCAAGATGGGGTTTGAGGCACAGCTAAGTCAGACTCGCGGCAACGCGGTGCGTCAGATTCTGGCGCACCTACGAGGACTCGTCGCGACTCAATGATTGGTTGTGAGTTGGCGCCACACAGCACCATCACTCTTCTTATCCAAAAGATCCAGGAATTGATTGTGCGCCTTTAACTCTGCCTCATCGGCCATTATGACAGGCAGACTCGCCGCAGCGTCATGAGCAACCCGTCGGATAGCCTCACCCTCGCTGCCATCGTCCTGATCCCCAACCGCCAGCATCAGTGATGTCTGACCGCCCGTCAATGCCAGATAGACGTCAGCAAGAATCTCCGAGTCTAAAAGTGCGCCGTGAAGCTCTCGATGACTATTGTCAATGTCATAGCGACGACAGAGGGCGTCCAGACTATTTTTCTGTCCAGGATGCTTTTTACGTGCAACGAGCAGGCTATCCGTCACCGAGCAGATATCACTAATGCGCTCTTTGAAGCCGTTACGTGCTAGTTCGGCGTCGAGAAAGCCAACGTCAAATGCAGCATTATGGATTATTAACTCCGCGCCGCGAACAAACTCAACAAACTCCAGCATGACCTCTTTGAACTTGGGCTTATCTGCGAGAAATTCGTGCGTAATACCATGAACTTCCATCGCCTCAGCATCTATATCATGATCAGGATTGATATATTGATGGTAGGTGCGACCCGTCAATTTACGCGCCTGCATCTCCACGCAACCGATCTCTATGATATTGTGACCCGCATCAGCCTCGAGGCCGGTGGTCTCTGTGTCCAAAACGATTTGACGTACCACGCGTCAACTACCCCTGTTCAAGTTTTCTGCGACGCCGCGATTAGCGAGCTCGTCAGCTTTTTCATTCCCCGGATCACCGCTATGACCTTTAACCCAACGCCAATCTATCTGGTGCTCAGCACGCGCTGCATCCAGTCGTTTCCATAGATCAGAGTTTTTGACCGGGCTTCCTGAAGCGGTTTTCCAGCCCTTGCGACGCCAATTAGCCAACCACTCGGTGATCCCTTTTCGAAGATACTGAGAGTCGGTGTACAGATGGACAGTAGAGGGGCGATTCAACAGTTCCAGTGCCGAAATTGCCGCCAGCAACTCCATACGGTTATTGGTGGTCTCTCGTTCTCCGCCCCAGATCTCCTTCTCTGCGCTGCCATAGCGCAGCACAGCTCCCCAACCACCGGGTCCTGGATTTCCTTTACAGGCCCCGTCGGTATAAATCGTTACTACTTTTAGGCTCGATTTCAACTTTGATTTCGCCTGATCCCCGATCTTCCAGCCTTGGATTCTATCACCTGAAGACCACCAAGTAGACGTCTATTCCACTCCGGGCGCAGGGGTGTCATACCGGCTACATCTTTACGTGCAGTAAGCATCACCAAATTGCCGCTTTGCCCTGGCAACATTCGAACCATAGCGCCCAGCCAGCGTAAACGACGGCGCCAGCGGGCATTTTCTAGGGGGTAGTCGTAACCGCAGGAGCGTGTTTTTAAAGGTGAGAGTTGTAATAATCGAAACCAATCTTCTAACCTTCCTGAGGCCAGCATCCTAGCACTGAAGGGTGCATTCTCCCGCCTTCTGATAATGGAGTGCAGCCCCATCAGACTGAGTGGGTTAAACGCCAGCATAATGAGGGTCCCACCGGGGCGCAAAACCCGTGCAGCCTCGCGCAACACTTGATGAGGATCTGCGGAAAACTCAAAAGCGTGATGCATCACCAGGATATCTATCACGGCCGACTGCACCGGCAACTCTTCAGGGCGTGCCACCAGTGTATTTGATTCCATCCCCAACTCCACCTGTGGTGCGAGCAGTACGCCGTGTTTGGCGCGGGCGTGCTCGCAGAACCAGCGGCGCCCATCAAGGCTCACCTGCAATAAGCGGTTGCCTTGAACCTCTGAGAGCGCTTTGTCAATCAACTGGCGCTCTTGGTCCAGCATCGTCTGTCCCAGCGGGCTGTCATACCAGTGTTTGAGCTGAGATATGAGATTTCTGTTCTGTATATCCATCTTATTACCAAACCGCTTTCACTATCCCTTGAGTCTAGTATTTAATATAGCAATAGTGCCGACAAGCCCAAGGAGCCAACCAACATGCTACACGCCCATCCAATCCCTGCGTTCGATGATAACTACATCTGGGCCCTCCACGGCCATACTCAGGATCAGATTGTTGTAGTGGACCCGGGCGACGCCGAAGCCGTCACTGGCTACCTTCGTACACACAATGCTCAGCTGGCAGCTATTCTCGTTACTCATCATCACTGGGACCATACAGGCGGTGTGGAGGCTTTAAGAGAGCGATTTAACATTCCCGTATATGGTCCAGCAGACAGCCCCTTCAGCGGTATTACGGATCCGCTCGAGGATGGCAATGAGATAAACATACTCGATAACCGTTTGCAGATACGAGCGGTGCCGGGACACACGCTTGATCACATCGCTTATTACCAACCTGACCAGCGCCCACAGCTTTTCTGCGGCGATACGCTCTTCCTTGCCGGATGTGGTCGTCTGTTTGAAGGTACCCCTCAACAGATGCAAACAGCGATGGATTACTTCGCGTCTTTGCCGGACGAAACTGAAGTCTACTGCACGCACGAGTACTCCATTGCCAACCTACGCTTCGCCCAAGCCGTCGAGCCGCAAAACCCGGCAATAACCCGTGCGCTGGAAATGTGCACTGAGCGGCGCCAAGAGAATCGCCCAACGCTACCCAGTACCATCGGTGCAGAGCGCCAATACAACCCTTATATGCGCACCCGTGAGGGCAGCGTTAAGGCTGCCGCTGAACATCGCACAGGGCGAGCGCTGAGCAATGAAATTGAGGTCCTTGCGGCAGTACGGGAGTGGAAGAACCAGTTCTGAGGCTATTTTCCTTAATGTAAAATTAACAAATTTGACCTAAACGGAGTCGACACGTAAAATCCTCGGCAAAATTAGGGTCACATTTGTCAGGTTTTACGTAATGGTTAGCAACGCGCGATTAGCAATAACGGCGCTCATACTGCTGGTTATCAGTGGCTGTCAGTCTGTTACACAGCCACACTCCAGTGCAAGCGCTACGCAAGAGGCGCCGATCCGCTACGTTAAGCGTGCCAGTTCTGAGGCACCTGATGCCCGGGTAAAATCTGTTCTTCTTAAGCTGGAAGAGCAGCATGAGAGCAAAGATCTCTGGCAGTTGACGCGCGAGAATATGGCTCTACCTCAGGCAAACGATAACAAGGCCGTCTCTGCGCGCATTAAATGGTATGCGAAACATGACCGCTACTTGGATAAAACCATTGTACGGGCGTCTGATTACTACCAATACATCCTCAGAGAAGTACTGGCCCGAGGTATGCCTGCCGAACTGGCACTGCTCCCAGTAATTGAGAGCAGCTACGACCCCTTTGTAAAGTCCCCCGCCCGCGCAGCAGGTCTATGGCAGTTTATTCCATCAACCGGAGACCACTTCGGCCTCAAGCGCAACTGGTGGTATGACGGGCGCCGCGATGTTATCGCATCAACTAATGCAGCCCTGAAGTACTTAGACTACCTCCACAGCTACTTCGATAACGATTGGTTATTGGCTCTGGCGGCCTACAATGCAGGCGAAGGCACTGTTCGCAAAGCGATCAAGAAAAATAAGCGTTTGGGCAAACCGACTGACTTTTGGCACCTCGATCTCCCCAAAGAGACCCGAGCCTACGTCCCCAAGTTACTTGCGATTGCTGAAATCTTCCGAAATCCACAAGAGCACGGTCTAACGCTAACGCCACTGGCGGATGAGCCGCGCTTTGCCATAGTTGAGACAGGCGGCCAGCTTGACCTGGCACTTGCTGCAGAATTCGCCGGCATTAATCTCGACCAGCTGTACAAACTAAATCCCGGCTACAGCCGGTGGGCAACTGATCCCGAAGGTCCGCACCGTCTGCTGGTTCCAGTAGACAAAGCGTCGAGCTTTGCTGATCGTCTGGCACAAATTGATGCGACCGAGCGCATGAGCTGGGCTCGATACGAGGTCAAACCCGGAGATACTCTGGGTGCGATCGCCAATCGATTCAACACCAGCGTATCATCTGTACGCAGCACGAATAAACTCGATGGAAGCCTGATACGGGTTGGCCAGTCGTTGCTGATACCCGCTGCACTCGTCAGCGCCAACGAATACGCACTTAGCGAAGATCAGCGTACTGAAAAACGCCTTAATCGATCGGCCCCTCGCGGCAAAACAAAACAGATCCACAAAGTAGATTCGGGAGAATCACTTTGGGGTATCGCACAACTTCACGGCACGACGCCCCAGCAGATCGCGCGATGGAACGAGATGGGTGTTAACGAGACGCTCGGCGTCGGACAGCAGCTCGTTGTTTATGTTGACCAACCGTCTAACGCGTCTCAGTCGGTCAACACTGCCTACACCGTTCAAGCGGGCGACAGTCTCAGTCGCATCGCGGCAGCCAATGATGTGAGTATCAATGAACTGCTAGAGTGGAACGACTTGGAGATCAACTCCACACTTCGTCCCGGGCAAGAGCTGGTGATAGCCAACTCATCGGAGTCCAGTTAAACAGCATAATCGACCAACGCTTTACGGTGGATATCACGGCCCTAAGCTGCTCAATTTTGCACCCATATGCGTAAGGCTAGATGGTGCTAGAGGTTTTGCCGATAAGGTTGCGTCATCTAGTCTGATAATCGGGTGATCTTGGTAAATTGAAACAGCTCCATTAAAACGGTTCCTGATAGCAAACTGACAGGAACCACTGCGCCGATAGCCTCAAATAACCAGAAGATCAGACGACAAAGTTCAACTAATTCGACAGAATCTAATTTTTAACGTTTACTTAAGCTTCGGGTATATATTCTTGAGTTAAGTTGCGAAAAATAAGGAGTCTTAGATGATGTGTTGCTGGCGTACTGGTCTCGCTTCGCTGCTACTAGTCAGTTCCACCTATTTGCAGGCAGCAGTGCCCGAATCCCATGGCATCGCCATGCACGGGGACCTTAAATATTCTGCTGACTTCTCGCACTTTGACTATGCTAATCCGGACGCACCTAAGGGCGGCACTTTCCGCCAGGCGACCATAGGCACATTCGATAGTTTCAACCCGTTCATCGTCAAAGGAACCTCAGGCGACGGGATTGGCCTGCTATTTGACAGTCTGATGGCGCGTTCGTTGGACGAGCCCTTCACCCAGTATGGACTGCTCGCTAAAACGATCAGAATGCCAGAGGACCGCACCTGGGTAGAGTTTGATCTTCGCGCAGAAGCTAAATTTAGCGACGGCACACCGGTACGGGCCAGAGATGTCATAGAGACTTTCCGCCTGCTACGTGAAGAGGGGAGCCCTTTCTACAAAGCCTATTACCGTGACATCAGTAGCATTACTGGACTGAACGACGATCTAACTGTCCGATTTGAATTTGGCGATGATGAGAATCGCGAGCTGCCGCTGATCGTTGGCGAGGTCCCTATCATGAGTGCAGACTGGTGGGCTGAGCGGGATTTTACATCTCCGTCACTGGATCCTATTCTCGGGTCAGGCCCCTATCTGGTGGAGAAAATAGATGCCGGTCGCAGCATCGCGTACAAGCGCAACGGCGATTACTGGGCGGCTGATCTCCCAGTCAATCGAGGCCGACACAATTTCGACCAGATGGTCTTCGACTATTATCGCGACAGCACCGTCGCACTCGAAGCGTTCAAAGCGGGTCAATATGATTTTCGAGAGGAGAACTCTTCAAAAAACTGGGCAACGGGCTATACCGGTCCCGCGTTTGACGACGGCCGTGTTGTTCGTGAACTGGTAGATGATGCTAACCCCGCGGGCATGCAGGCGTTTATCATGAACACCCGCCGATCGCTATTCGCTGACGCCCGCGTGCGACAGGCGATTACACTTGGTTTCGATTTTGAATGGACCAACGCCAATCTATTTTACGACGCCTATACGCGGAGTCACAGTTTCTTCTCAAACTCTGAGATGGCAGCCACAGAGCTTCCGACTGCCGATGAGCTGGAGATTCTTGAGCCTCTGCGTGGACAGATTCCTGACGAAGTATTCACAGAAGTTTACCGAGCCCCCACTACCAAAGGCGATGGTCGTAACCGTGCGCAGCTACGCGAGGCGCTCAAACTCCTGCGTGATGCAGGCTGGAGTCTTGATGCCGGCACGTTAAAAAATAGCAACGGGGAGCCATTTGAATTCGAAATTCTCCTGGTGCAGAAAGATTTCGAGCGTGTGGTAGCGCCGTTCATTCAGAATCTTAATAAGCTGGGCATGGAAGTTAGCATCCGTATTGTCGATGTCTCTCAATACATAAATCGCCTACGCGAGACTGATTTTGACATGGTCGTCGGAAGTTTTGGGCAGTCCAGCTCACCCGGTAATGAGCAGCGTGAATTTTGGGGTAGCGAGGCTGCAGATCAACCTGGAAGTCGCAATCTGATTGGTATCAAGGATCCGGCGATCGACCGATTGGTTGAATTGCTGATCCAAGCACCCGATCGTGAACAGCTAGTGTTGCGCGCGCGGGCGCTTGATCGGGTACTGCAGTGGAACCATTTTGTTGTACCACAGTTCCATATCGCCGCCCACCGTATTGCTTACTGGGATAAGTTCGGTTTCCCTGAAACGCGCCCAACCTATGCTTTGGGGCTGGATACTTGGTGGGCCCAGTAGGGTTCTAAGGACTCAAAATGGCCGCCTATATTGCTCGGCGTCTGCTACTGATTATTCCAACTCTGTTTGGCATTCTGTTGCTGAATTTTTTGATTATTCAACTGGCCCCCGGGGGGCCGGTTGAGCAGGCACTTGCGCACATGCAGGGTATCGCAGTCGATGCGACAAGCCGCATAGGGTCAGGGGAGCGTTCGGATATCAGCGCTGATGCAGCCTCTGGTTCAGACTCTAAATACCGCGGTGCACAGGGGATGGATCCGGAGCTTGTTGCTGAAATAGAGCAGCTTTACGGCTTTGACAAACCAGCCCACGAGCGTTTTTTCAAAATGGTGGTTGATTACCTCAGCTTCGATTTTGGACGCAGTTTTTTTAGCGATAAACCTGTAGTCGATCTGATTATTGAGAAGATGCCCGTCTCTATCTCTCTTGGACTCTGGACTACGCTGATCACCTACCTGGTCTCTATCCCTCTGGGAATACGAAAAGCGGTAAGAGATGGTACCCCCTTCGATGTCTGGACCTCTTCGATTATCATCGTTGGTTACGCTATACCTAACTTTCTATTTGCGATCCTGTTGATCGTTCTCTTTGCCGGCGGTACCTACCTAGAGTGGTTCCCTCTGCGAGGTCTCACGTCACCAGACTGGGATCAGATGGGACCCATAGACAAGGTCTTGGATTACTTCTGGCATCTAGCACTGCCAATACTGGCGTCGGTCATCTCAAGCTTTGCCACACTGACGATGCTGACCAAAAATGCCTTTCTTGATGAGATACATAAGCAGTATGTACTCACCGCACGTGCCAAAGGCCTAAAGATGTCAGACGTGCTTTACGGTCACGTATTTCGCAATGCGATGCTGCTGATCATAGCCGGCATGCCGGCCGCCCTGATCGGTATTTTCTTCACCGGTTCGATGCTAATTGAGGTTATATTCTCGCTCGACGGGCTTGGACTACTGGGCTACGAAGCTGTGATTAACCGTGACTACCCGGTCATCTTCGGCACCCTCTATATTTTCACTCTAGTCGGTCTGCTTTTGAAACTGGTGTCTGATGTCACCTATACCCTGGTCGACCCTCGTATCGACTTTGAGAGCAGGGACCTCTAGCTATGACGTTGACACCGCTTCAGCAGCGACGCTGGAATAACTTCCGTGCCAATGGCCGCGCTTGGTGGTCATTGTGGTTATTCGGTCTGCTCTTCTTTGTCTCTCTCTTTGCTGAGATCATCGCCAATGACAAGCCGTTGCTCATCACGACACCGGAGCGCAGCTACTATCCTCTCTGGGTAGAATATACTGAACTCGATTTTGGTGGCGACTTTGATGCCCGCGTTGACTACCGGGACCCCTATATCGTCGAGCTTATCGAGGAGCGCGAGGGCAGGATCTACTGGCCACTCATACCTTTCAGCTACGACACAATCAATTTTGACCTGGACCAACCGGCTCCCTCTCCCCCGACCGGGGTGAACTGGTTAGGCACAGATGATCAAGGGCGCGACGTGGTTGCCCGATTGATTTATGGTTTTCGTATTTCAGTGCTCTTTGCTCTGGTGTTGACACTGGCGAGTTCCGTCATAGGGATCGTCGCGGGGGCTATGCAGGGCTATTATGGCGGTCGCCTTGACCTGCTGATGCAGCGTTTTATCGAAATCTGGTCAGGTCTACCGGTCCTCTTCTTATTGATAATATTAGCGAGCCTGGTGGAGCCCAATTTCTGGTGGCTGCTGGGGATAATGTTGCTCTTCTCCTGGATGAACCTGGTCGATGTTGTACGCGCTGAATTTCTACGCGCACGAAATCTGGAGTATGTGCGCGCGGCACGTGCACTGGGGCAGCCTAACACGGTCATCATGTTCAGACATGTACTGCCGAACGCGATGGTGGCAACGCTCACCTTTATGCCGTTTATCTTCAATGGTTCGCTCGTCACCTTAACAGCACTGGATTTCCTCGGTTTTGGCCTACCACCCGGCTCACCTTCACTGGGCGAACTGGTTGCCCAGGGTAAGGAGAACCTACACGCCCCGTGGCTCGGTATCAGTGCGTTCCTGTCACTGTCGATCATGCTGACGCTACTAATCTTTATTGGCGAGGGAGTACGTGATGCCTTTGATCCAAGGAAATCTGTATGACTAGTCTCCTGCGCGTCGAGAACCTTAGTGTGCGTTTCGCCGGCACGACCGAACCGGTGGTTAAGGGTGTCAGTTTTGAGATAGAGCCTGGTGCTACACTGGCGCTAGTGGGCGAGTCGGGCTCTGGTAAATCAGTGACGGCGCTCTCATTGTTGAAATTGCTGCCTGAACACACCGAATATCCAGAGGGAGAGGTCTACTACCGGGATCAACCACTGATAAAGGCAAAAGAGCCACAACTAAGACAGTTGCGCGGCAATCGCATCAGCTACATTTTTCAGGAGCCGATGACCTCACTTAATCCACTACACACCTTAGAGAAACAGATTGGTGAAACTCTCCGGCTGCATCGCGGTCTGAGTGGCATCAAGGCCCGAGTGAGATCACTGGAGCTGTTGAAGCTTGTGGGTATTCCTCAGCCCGAACAACGTTTGCAAAGTTACCCTCATGAACTCTCGGGTGGGCAACGCCAACGCGTCATGATTGCTATGGCTCTGGCCAACGAACCGGAACTTCTAATCGCTGACGAACCGACCACTGCACTGGATGTAACCATCCAGCAGCAAATTCTGGAGCTGCTTCAGGAGCTGCAGCAGAAGCTTGGCATGGCCATTTTGCTAATCACTCATGATCTTAATATCGTGCGCCGCTATGCTCATCGGGTTTGCGTCATGCATCGTGGTGAACTGGTGGAGCAGAACAGCACTGAGAATATCTTTACGTCGGCGCAACACCCTTACACTCAGGCTCTGCTTGATGCAGAACCAACAGGGCGTCCCGCACCACTGCCCGAGGATAGCCAGATGTTGCTTAGCGCCCAGCAGATGAGAGTCTGGTTTCCTCTGACAAAAGGGCTATTTAAACGCGTCTACGATCACATAAAAGCCGTCGATGGCGTCAGTCTTAGTCTGCATGAGGGAGAGACGCTAGGCGTTGTGGGTGAGTCGGGATCGGGCAAAAGCACGCTTGCGCTGGCGTTACTTCGGCTCATCCGAAGCGAGGGTGACATAGAGTTTCAGCGCCAGCGTATCGATGCCCGCAAACAGGAAGAGCTGAGGCCGCTGCGCCGATACATGCAGATTGTCTTCCAAGATCCTTACGGTAGTCTCAGTCCCCGAATGACAATCGAGGAGATAGTGGCCGAAGGCCTTGAAGTTCAGGGAGTCAGCGATCGCATCGAGCGGGAACGACTTGTTATTGACGCTCTTGAAGATGTGCAGCTCGATCCGGCCATACGCCACCGCTATCCTCACGAATTCTCAGGCGGCCAGCGTCAACGGATCGCAATCGCTAGAGCACTGGTCCTTAGACCAAAGCTCATCGTGTTGGATGAGCCAACGTCGGCGCTCGATCGCAGCGTTCAGAAGCAGATCGTTGAACTGCTACGCGAGCTACAACAACGCTACCGACTCAGTTACCTGTTTATCTCCCATGACCTAGCGGTCGTTCGTGCCCTGAGCCACCGAATCATGGTGATGCGCAATGGTCATCTGATTGAAGAGGGTGACACTGAACAGCTCTTCCAATCACCTCAAACTGAGTATACGCAGTCCCTTATCGCCGCCAGCGGAATTTGCTGAGAATAGAACAGCTGAATAAAGCGCCCCGCTCTTAAACCTTAGAAATACACCAGCTGCTCTAGATGTTGCTTCGGAATACCCGAATATTTTTTAACCAATTCTATCTCCAAGCAAGTCTTCATAAATTTTTCTAATCGAAAAGGTAAAAACTATTAATTTCACCTTCTTAATAGTTTTCTCTATTCTACGCATATCAAAACAAACCAACTGATGGAGTTTTACTCAATGTCATATATCAATTCTGAAGTTAAGCCGTTTAAAGCGACAGCCTTCCA
>Ga0102951_1000047_pt1 | contig 35756 bp, 35 predicted proteins | sample SalPonA_B_H2O_MG_FD_78507 | JGI IMG/M metagenome (GOLD analysis project Ga0102951, IMG submission 78507) | Water microbial communities from South San Francisco under conditions of wetland restoration - Salt Pond MetaG R2A_B_H2O_MG | ecosystem: Environmental > Aquatic > Non-marine Saline and...
AGAGGTTCGAGAGGCAGATCTCCTGCTCCTCCACGCAGGCAGCATTACCTTCAGAGCTGCTTATCTCTGCTTATGCGGACCGGATCGCAGAGCGCGTAGATGAATCCCAGGGACGCTTCCGCCTTCGCAGCGGCATCGCAGTGCGCCTGGATCCCACTGATGCGCTTTGTCGCTCCCCCTATCTGATCTGTATTGAGCTGGGGGGAAGAGCGGATCAAGCAGAGCTGCGACTGTCCCTGGGGGCCCGTTGCGACCTGCCACTCATTCGCACACAGCTGCAGGATCAGATAGTGGTTGAGACACTGCTTCGGTGGGAAGGCGAGCGTCTGCGCGCACTAAGGGTGGAGCGACTCGGTAAGATCGAGCTCTCACACACTCCAACACGAAGCATCAGTGCAGGTCTCCGTGCACAGGCATGGTGCCGTCGTATTGCTAGTGAGGGGTTAAATCTGTTGCCAGGTTGGTCAGAGCTCCTACCCTGGCTCGCGCGTGTGCGATACCTGCAGCAACATCAGCACAGAGCCCCCGAGCTCTTGGAGCTTGAAGACTTCAGTGATAAGACTTTAATCAGTCGACTGGAGACTTGGTTGGCACCGGCCTTAACTGAGGTAAACCAACGATCTGATCTCGCTCAATTGCAACTAAAACCTCTGCTATTAGCCCTGCTACCCTGGCAGATTAATCAGTGGCTCGACCTTTATGTGCCGGTTAGTTATCAGGCACCAACAGGGCGCAAACTGGAAATTGACTATGAAAGTGAAATACCGCGGATTGCGGTAAAGCTGCAGGAGATGTTTGGGGTTCAAGAATCACCGAGGACTGGGCTGGGTCTGCCTATCCGCGTCGAGCTACTATCGCCAGCCGGACGCCCATTGGCAATAACCACTGACCTACAACATTTTTGGAAAAATACCTATCCTCAGGTGCGCAAAGAGAATCGTGGCCGCTATTCAAAACACCCTTGGCCAGAGGACCCAATCAACGCAGCAGCCAGCCACCTCTCTAACGCCGCACTACGACGGCAGCAGCAGGGGTAATCGTGCTAAACTACTGACGTTCAGGATTTAACGGAAGCTACAGTATGGAAAAACCTACTCCGCCCGGAGACTACGACTGCTGCGAGAGTGGATGCGAGCGATGTGTCTGGGATATCTACCACACGGAGATGAACCTATGGCGTGATGCCGAGGCCAAAAGAGTTGCGGCGAAAGAGGAGACTGAGGCTACTGTACCCGCATCAGTTGCATCGAACTAAGCTCACCCTTCTCAACGTGTTCAAATCGGACTAGGGCGAAATTCTGGCTTGGAACCAGCCAAAGCCGATCCTGTACATCGCCCGAGTTACGCTGCCAACGCTCTGCTAACACCTCTCCCCAAGGTGAGGGAATCCTGTCTTGCCCCTCCAATACGTAATTGTATGACTTCACTTCGGTACGCCCCACAAGCCGATAATCAAGGCTCATGTCATTTACATCGCACTGACGATCAATCTGAATTTGAAGGCTATGTGCCAATGGATCACTGAGCGGAAGCTCTGCGCTGTAGCTGTTCGTCTTGCCTTTGTGCTCTGCACTCACGGTCGATGTTGAGCTATCAACCTCTATTCGAGTATACCGTGCACCTAGCCCCTTCTGCTCTTTTAGGTAGCTCAACGGTTCAAGCCGGTTATCATTTAATCTAAACCGACTCTCCTCATTCAAACTGACAATCAACAACGACATCGCCTGCTGTAAATGCCAGACATCACCCTCTTGTGTCAGTCGACGTTCCGCCTGAGTATTCATACCTTGGTAGGAGACATCATAGAGCCAACTCTGATTTAGCTGACCCTCAACAACAGCACGACTACAATCGCTTGCCAATACTGCAGGAGAGAGCACCGCAGAGAGAATGAGCGCTCGACAAATCAGTTGCATGGGTACTCCTTGAAACGGTCTAGCCGGGTGACTTCTCAAAAATAACTGCGTGTCAAATATACTAGTCCTAAAAGATGAACCTAAAATGAAAAAAGGCAGCCAAGGCTGCCTCTCTCTGTGGCACAGTAATCAGTCGCGCAGCACTGCGACATCCTCAGCCTGCAGGCCTTTATCAGTAGTGCCAACGCTGAAACTCACCCTCTGGCCTTCATTCAGAGAGCGATGACCGCGACCACGGATATTGCGAAAGTGCACAAAAACATCGTCGCCATCTGAGCGGGTGATAAATCCCCAGCCCTCTTTAACGTTAAAGAACTTAACGGTACCCTGCTCTCGCCCCTCAGCATCATCATCAGCATACACTTCAGAATCGCTTGAGCTATCTGCGCTACCTGAGCTATTCGGGTTAGCCCCAAGGCTCTTACCACCCGATGCAATAACAGTGCTTAGCAGTACAGTCACAAACGCGACCGCTAAAACACCGACATAGTTATCCACACCCAGAACCTGCCAAGCTGCAGCGATGACAGCCACAGCAACAACACTAATCAAAATATTCTTAAACAATTGTGAACCACTCATCTATCTAATAGTCTCTTGTTGTAGGGATTATCAATTTAACCAAAAGAAAAGGACCCAAATTTTGCCCTCAACCGAACCGAGGTATATCCTATTATTCAATTTTTTTCAACAACTTAGCCTGTCTTCTCACTGATCCTTTAGTCCGGTATCCTTCCTGCGCAGTGCAAAACAGCAAAATCCCAACCATACTTGAAGCAGAGAGCTCTAAAGTTACGAGTTATTCAGTATCCGCAAGAGTGGACACAATCCTGGTTAGTTTTAGGCAATGAGCTGACCCAGTTAGGAGTAGAGAAATGTCAGAAGAGACCAGGCTTGACGATCTCGAGTCGCGTATTGCATTTCAGGAAGACGCGATTGATAAGTTAAGTGATGTTGTGGCTCGACAGGAGAAGGAGCTCGATCAGTTAAAACGTATGGTACTCATCTTGAGCACCCAAATTCGCAACTTCGATGCCGGCGAGGGAGTTCCGAAAGCTGATGAAGTACCACCACACTACTGAGGTGGCTCCAACTTTCTCAAAGCGTAAATATCAAACCGCCCGGACTTCCCTTCCAACGCATAACTCGGTTTTGGCCCTCTAATTGACGGTGCAATACGAGGCCGTTTTACCACGACTCGACATCTGGCACTCTCCAACGCAACGGCTAGTAGCGATTCGCTGTCCTCATCAGCTCCAACCAAGGATCTGAACGCTAACATCTCCTTTTTAACCTGAGCGCTTTTGTGGCTGTGAGGAAACATTGGATCAAGATAGACGACGTCCGCTCTCGACGGATGAGAAGCTAACCACTCGCCACCCTGCCCCTTGAATAGACTTAGACGTCCTATGATCTCAGATACTTGAGGGTCATCAGACTGCTGCGCGCGAAATAATCCATCCTCAAGCAACTCACTGACCAGAGGATTACGCTCAACCATCTGCACCTGTGAGCCCAGGGTCGCCAGCACAAAAGCGTCACGCCCTAACCCTGCTGTCAGATCGGCGATGAATGGTTTGTATGCGCTATTGATACCGCAGGCTTTCGCTATCTGTTGACCCTGACCACCCCCAAACTGACGTCGATGATTCACTGCCCCGCTGAGGAAATCAACACGCACAGGCCCGGAACGTTTTCGGCCGGTCGAACAGAGCGAAACCCCAGTGACGTCGAACAGCAGAAGCTGTTGATAAGTTGAATCATCATCCAGATCCCACTCCTCTAACAACGGCAACCCCTCGCGCTGCGCCAAACTGGCAGCTCTATTGAGGTAATCAGGTTCGGCAGCGATCGCCAACATCAGCTCGCGAAACTCCAGACGCCTAGCAAAGTGAAACCGAGGATGAGTCGATAGATTACAAAGGGTCGCATACCTATACGATCCAGCCAACTCAGAAAGAGGTGGATGCAGGCCCAGGCACTCAACGCAGCAATCAGCGCTCCGACACCCACCATCTGCAAGTGAGCATCGCTACCCATCTGAGACAGCTCAAGGGTTTTCAATGTACCAGCCCCCAGAATGACAGGAATCGACAGTAAAAATGAGAATCGAGCAGCACTCTGACGATCAAAACCCAACGCTAATGCGGCAGTGATCGTAATACCCGAACGCGAAGTGCCTGGAATTAGCGCAATAGCCTGTGCAACTCCGATAATCAGAGCATCGGATACACCCAGCGCCTCCATCTTTTTGCGGGCCCTATTCGCCACATCGGCCCAACCAAGCAGAACACCAAAAATGATTGTAGTCGCCGCAATTACCAGAATTGAACGTCCATACCGGTCAACAAAATCTCCCAAAAAAAGACCTGCGACAATCGCCGGTATGGTCGCCATCACCACAAGCCATCCTATACGAGCATCAGTCGATTTGTCTCCTACCAGTGAGCATATAGAGGCGCTGCTTATGGTCCAGACCTCCCTACGAAAATAGATAACCACCGCGCAGAGTGTGCCGACGTGAACACCGACGTCAAAGGCTAATCCTTGATCATCCCAGCCAAGCAACTGTGAAGGGAGAATCAAGTGGGCCGAACTCGAAATAGGCAGAAACTCTGTCAGCCCCTGTATCAGAGCGAGAACTACCGTGTGAATCCAATCGCTTAATGTCACTGTTCGTCCTTTTTCTTCCAGCCACCCTCTCTGAGGTAGACCGGCTGTGCCTCTTCCGGTTTCAACAAGTTCCCTGCGTTAAATTCACGTTGTGCAAGCCGCAACATAACTCGTGCCTCCGGATAGACAGCCGCATCAGACCCTACTACCTGCAGCCCAATTTTCGGCATGCTCGGCAGGTAATTGACGCCGGACCCTGCAATTATCCATTGGGCCTCTCGTGGCAAACTAACCTCTGCTGGCGCGCTGACGCGCTCTTCATGCAAAGCTACTGGCACGCCTGACTCTACTTGATAACAACACCAGTAGAGTTCATCCATGCGCGCATCCAGAGCAGCCAGAATATACTCCGCCTCGGGTGAGTCCTCGAGTGCGCGCCAAGCAATCATCTCAAGTGTCGAGATTCCCACTAAGGGGGTCTCAAACGCCAGCGCTAGCCCCTGAGCCGCACCTGTTGCAATCCGAATGCCTGCAAAAGAGCCAGGCCCACGACCAAAAGCGATCATATCCAGATCAGCAACCCTCAACCCCGCTTCAGTGAGCAGGCTATCGACCATCGGAAGAAGTAATTTCGTATGCTTGCGTGGTGCCACCTCAAAACGCACCAGTGTCTGATCCCTGGTTTGCAAAGCAACCGAGCAGGCGTCGGTAGAGGTGTCCAGCGCGAGAATTTGCGCCATAGTTTTCAATCCGTCAGAGTAATTTTTCGCCCCAGCGGGGCATTAAATCCTGAGTTAGCCCAAGTTGCGAGAGAATACGGGCAACAATAAAGTCGACCATCTGCTCAACACTCTCAGGTTTGTGGTAGAAGCCTGGTGACGCAGGCAGTATAACCGCGCCCATACGCGTTAGCTTCAACATATGTTCGAGGTGAATCTCCGAATAGGGAGCTTCACGGGGTACCAGAATTAACTGACGTCGTTCTTTCAGGGCGACGTCCGCAGCTCGCTCAATCAAGTTGTTACTCGCCCCTGTCGAAATAGCCGATAGGGTTCCCGTGCTGCATGGGCAGACAACCATAGCGCTTGGCGCACCAGAACCGGATGCCACGGGTGCAAACCAATTCTCCTTGCCATATACCTTTATCTGACCAGCTTTGGCAGAGAAACGCTCCGTCAGATAACGCTCCTGCTCTTGCGGCGTACCCGGCAATCGCAAATCAGTTTCGGTCGCCGCGACCACCTGAGCCGCTTTGCTGATCATCACCAGCACCTGTATATCCTGCACTAGCAGACACTCGAGTAACCGAGCAGCATACTGCACCCCTGAAGCGCCCGTTATTGCTAGCGTTATGCGGTCTGTCTGTTGCATGCGTTATCTCTCTTCCAGCGCCTGAATAAGGCGTTCATGTAGACCACCGAAGCTGCCATTCGACATGACAACGAGCTCTGTTTCTGGCTCACAGGCGTCTACCACGGCCGCTATAAGTGCTTCAAAATCCTCAAAAACTCGCTGCCCCTGATTGCCACCAATGGCCTCTGTGAGGGACCAACCCTGGCCACTGGGTTGAAACCAGAAGACCATGTCTGCTGCGCTGGCGCAGGCCGCCAGACGGTGACTAAAGTGCCCCTGTTTCATTGTATTGGAGCGAGGTTCTACGACAGCCACAATACGACTGTCGGGTGCTACTTTGCGCAACCCCTCAAGGGTCGTCGCTATCGCGGTGGGGTGATGCGCGAAGTCGTCATAAAGTCTCACTCCGTTAAACTTACCGCGCAATTCCATTCGTCTCTTAACACTGCGAAACTCACAGAGAGCGGCTGCACTCACCTCCAATGGAACACCGACATGCCGAGCAGCAAGCACCGCGTGCAACGCATTCTCCTTGTTATGATCGCCACTGAGCTCCCAGCTCAAATTGACAAACTCTCCAGCGCTTAAATAGATCGCAAAACTTTGGGGGTCATGCGCATCAGACTCAAACCAAGCGTCCCCAGCCACACCCGTTTCCAGGCTTTGTGACCAGCATCCTCTGGTAACTACGCGCCCAAGTGAATCAGATGCACGAGGGTAAATGACCTGACCCGACGCCGGGACAATACGCAATAAATGGTGAAATTGAGTTTCAATCGCTGCAAGATCCGGGAAGATATCCGCGTGATCGAACTCAAGATTATTCATGACCAGGGTCCGCGGCGCGTAGTGCAGAAATTTAGAGCGCTTATCGAAAAACGCAGTATCATACTCATCAGCTTCGATCACAAAAAAATCGGTCTCGCCGACTCGGGCCGAGCGCTCAAAGTTAAGCGGCACACCACCAATCAAATAGCCCGGTTTCATACCCGCGTATTCAAGTATCCATGCCAACATGCTGGCCGTAGTGGTTTTTCCATGCGTCCCTGCGACTGCCAGAACCCACCGATCTGCAAGTAGATGATCATGCAACCACTGAGGGCCTGAGCAGTATGCCAGCCCCTGATCCAGTACCGCCTCGACACAGGGATTTCCGCGGGACATCGCATTACCGATTACGACGAGGTCGGGCCGCAGGTCGAGTTGCGATGGGTCATAACCCTCAATCAACCCAATCCCTGCTTCTTTTAACTGAGTGCTCATCGGCGGGTAAACATTGAGATCGGAGCCGGTCACTTGATGTCCCATCTCACGAGCCAGTAATGCAAGTGAACCCATGAAGGTGCCGCATATCCCTAAAATGTGCAGATGCATCGCGCCTGACTCCAACCTTCGAACAAAACGGGTGTATCGACGACGTTCACCAGCAAGTGGTCGCCGCCGCGGCGCTATAGACTAACAATAGACCGATTATTTAACTAGAAGTTAATCTTCAATTTGCATGTCATTAGATCCCAAAATTTGCGATATAGCGCGGCTTTGAGGGTTTAGTGCAAACCAAGACAGACCGACTCGAACCGATTCTATCCAAAATGGATAAATAGTATGGATGACAGCACTGAATCTTCGGACGTTAACCAATAAAATAAACACCTAGATTATTCGACGCTTCAGTCAAAGGTAGCTCCCAAATGTACGATTTAATTGTAATAGGTGCGGGCATTCTGGGCCTGTCTACAACCATGCAACTGCTGGAGCAGTATCCGGGTCGCAAGGTTTTGGTATTAGAGAAAGAGGCCTCAAGCGCACAGCATCAGACCGGGCACAATTCGGGCGTTATCCACGCAGGGGTTTACTACACACCCGGCAGCCTCAAGGCTAAATTCTGTCTGCAGGGTAACCAACAGACAAAAGCCTTCTGTGACGAGCACGGAATCGCCTACGACAGCTGTGGAAAACTCCTGGTTGCGACCAATTCGCTGGAAATGGAGCGCATGCGCGCTCTCTGGGATCGCACCGCAGCGAACGGTCTCGAACGGTACTGGCTTGACAGCAAACAACTACATGAACGAGAACCAAATATCGTTGGTGAAGGTGCGATATTTGTTCCATCAAGTGGCATCGTAAACTACAAGCAGGTGGGTGAAGCGATGGCACGCCGTATTGTGGAGCTTGGGGGTGAAATTGTCTTCCAACGTGAAGTCACGGCCATGCGCGAAGGGAGCGACTCGATAGAGGTAGATACAGAGTCGCAGACATATCGCTCGCGTTACCTTATCTCCTGTTCAGGCCTGATGTCTGATCGCGTTGTCAGAATGCTGGGCATGGAGCCTGACTTCCGGATCTGCCCATTCAGAGGGGAGTACTTTCGTCTGAGTGCTAAACACAACCGCATCGTCAACCATCTGATCTACCCGATTCCGGACCCCAACATGCCATTTTTGGGCGTTCATCTGACGCGTATGATCGACGGCAGCGTGACGGTCGGCCCTAATGCGGTGCTGGCGTTCAAACGTGAGGGGTACAAGAAGACTGATTTCTCATTTAAGGACAGCTTCGAAACACTCAGTTACAAGGGCAACCTTAAGGTGCTGCGTGACAATCTCAAGCCAGGGCTCATTGAGCTGAAGAACTCTCTATTCAAGAGCGGTTATTTAAAAGAGGTAAACAAGTACTGTCCGATACTGACGCTCGATGACCTGGAGCCCTACCCAGCCGGTGTGAGAGCTCAGGCCGTATCGCCTGAGGGTAAGCTGATAGATGACTTCAAGTTCGTGCATACTGCCCGGACCGTCAATGTGTGTAACGCCCCCTCGCCCGCCGCCACCTCATCTCTCCCGATAGGTAAACATATCGTTGAACTTGCCAGCAAGCAGTTCTCATTCTGATAAAGTTGTGCGAAAAAAAAGCTGTCCTAGGACAGCTGAAGAGAGACCGTGCATGTGCAGAACACGGTTGTACAACAGAGAACGACTTCTGAAGTTTAACAATCTTGGCACCTTCCAACTAAATGGAGGTGCCAGATTAGGACTTAGTGCTTGTGGCCGCAGCCTCCACCATGGCTGTGACTGTGGCCACAACTCGACTTGCTCACGACGCCGCCTGTCACCGTGCGCTTACTGTTCAGTGAGCCGTAAGTTGGCGTTTCACGGCTATTTTTGTACATGGCTTGAGCCAGCGCGACATTAGAAGCACAACCACAGGCTGTGGCTGCGGGACTTTTATAATCCACCCTAACATGCTTCTTAAGACCAGGAATATGGACCGCTGGAGCGCCCATTATGACGCGTTTGATCTCCTCTCCCGTCTCAGGGTGAGCCGCTAGCGCGGCATCATGCACGCTATGTTCAATTCTGAAGATCTCGCCGGTCTCAACCGACTGGTAATTGTACGTTGGCATATTTCAACTCCTTGGGAGGTTGAACAAACCCCTTAGTAGGGGTTTGCTACAAACAGATCTTGCGCAGGGAAGAGCGTAATTACACGGCAACCATCAGCCGTTACAACAACCTCCTCCTCGATACGTGCACCACCATTGCCATCAGCCGCAGGGCAGTAAGTTTCCAGCGCAAAAACCATACCTTCCTGAAGCTCGAACGGGTTATCGAACGAGACAAGGCGGCTAATAATGGGACGCTCGTGCAGTGCCAGACCTAGGCCATGACCAAACTGCAGACCAAAGGCTTCCATTTCGTTGGCGAAACCGAACTCCTGAGCTGCCGGCCAAACAGCCGCGATCTTGTCTGTTGTCATACCCGGACGAACCAGAGCTATAGCGGCGTCGATCCACTCTCGCGCTTTACGGTACGCATCTTCCTGAGCAGGTGACTTGCTACCCACATTCAAGGTGCGGTAGTAACAGGTACGATAGCCCATGTAAGACTGAATAATGTCAAAGAAGGCCTGGTCGCCTGGGCGGTACATACGGTCGGTAAAGTTGTGCGGGTGCGGGCTACAACGCTCTCCCGACACTGCGTTTATCGCCTCAACGTCATCGGAACCGTTGTCGTAAAGGAACTTATTAGCCATAGCAACCAGTTCGTTTTCGCGCTTACCCGGTTTGAGGTTATCGGCAATCATCTGGTAACAGCCATCAACCATGGAAGCGGACTGGTTCAGCAGAATAATCTCGTCCATGCTCTTGATTTGACGGGCATTCAGCATAACCTGCTGAACATCGCGAACGATCAGGCCCTGCTTCTGCAGTGCAAAGAGCATGGGTGGCTCAAGAACATCCACACCGATAGGCATGTCAGCCACGCCTTCAGCACGCAGGATATCAGCGATCTCTTTAGCCGCGTTATCAAACAGGCCAGCATCTTCAGCAACAGAACCACGCAGACCCAACATGCCAGCGCGCCAGTGATCGTTGTCGAACCAGGGGTTGTAGAGACGGTGATGTGCCGCAGCGCTACCAAAGTCCCAGAGGTACGGATCGGAGTTACCTGTAAAGAGTGCATAACGACAGATTTTATCGCGCGCCCACTCACCAATAACGCTCGAGGTCAGGTATCGAATATTGTTGTTATCAAAGCAGAGCATAGCGCCAAGATCCGACTCACGAAGCGCCTGACGAGCACGTTCTACACGGTAACGATGTAGGCGGCGGAAATCGACACGCTCTTCAAAATCGACGTTCATTCGACCCGGTGATGGGATCGGACGGTTCCACTCCCAACGGGGGTCCAACGCCTGAAGATCAACCTGAGTAGGCTCTATAATTATCTTTTTGCTCATCTCTTTTTTCCTCGTTTAATCTGCGAACGGCTGCACAAGCCGAGTTAAGCTTTCTGTTTGATCCCTGAGATCGCTTGAATCAGGTTATCTTCGGTTACCTCTTCAGAGGTAAACGTGCGAACAATCTCTCCCGAGAACATGGCGGCGATACGGTCAGAGACATGCAGGACTTCTGGCATCTCCGAACTGATTACTATGACGGCATATCCAGAGGCTGCGAGCTCGCGAATCAGCTTGTGAATCTCCGACTTGGATCCCACGTCGATACCGCGTGTTGGCTCATCAACAATCAACACATTGGGGTGCATCGATAACCACTTACCAATGACTATCTTTTGCTGATTTCCGCCGGAAAGATTACCGACAGTCTGCTTCCAGCCGGGGGTGCGAATATCGAGCCGATCACGGTACTGATCGAATAGAGACACCTCGGCACCATTGGCAACGAAGGGACCCGCGGTCATATCGTCTATCTGGGGCAGCGTCATGTTGTCTCGACAGTTCATACCCAAGACCAGTCCCTGGCCTTTTCGGTCCTCGGGCACCAACGAGATCCCCAAACGAATAGCCTCCGCTGGAGAGGCAACACTGACCTCTTTGCCATCTACATGGATCGAGCCGGAGCTAGGCTGGCGCAAACCAAAGAGAGTCTCCGCTATCTCAGTGCGACCAGCACCTACCAGACCATAGAATCCAAGCACTTCACCACGACGCACTTGGAAACTTACGTCTGTGTAAAGATCTCCACAGGAGAGATTTTTAACTTCAAGGGCTACGCCTCCCAGCTCGTGATGTGAGGCGTTGCGACTCAAGTCGAGCTTACGGCCGATCATCATCTGCGTAACGCTCTCCTCATCTGTATCCCGGGTCGCAACGGTCCCCTGATACTGACCGTCGCGTAACACTGTAATGCGGTCGGTAATTTTGAAGATCTCCTCCATACGGTGGGAGATATAGATAATGCCAACACCCTGTTGTTTCAGATCGCTGATCACATCAAACAGGACAAGCTTCTCAGCATCGGTCAGAGAGGCCGTTGGCTCATCGAAGATAACTGCCTTCGCATCAACGGTCAGCGCACGAGCTATCTCAACCATCTGCTGATTCGCAATAGAGAGGTCGCCGACCAGAGTTCGCGCATCGAAACCAACTCGCAATTTCTGAAGAATGGCATCGGTCTTACTGTAGAGCAGATCCCAATCCACCAGACCGAAGCCTTTGCGAGGTAGCTCACCAAGGTAAACGTTCTCAGCAACGCTGAGCTCTTCAGCCAAACTCAGCTCCTGATGAATAAACACAACACCTAGGGCCTTAGAGTGCAAAGGGCTGGTCATCTCCACCGACTTATCTTCTATAAAGATCGAACCGAAGTCGGGTTGATACAAACCACCAAGTACCTTCATCAGTGTCGATTTGCCGGCACCGTTCTCGCCCATTAGGGCATGAACTTCACCAGGAACTACATCAAAAGAAACATTATCGAGAGCTCGTACACCCGGAAAGGTCTTAACGATGCCTTCGAGACGCAATGCTGGAGTTGAATTAATCATACTTTCAGCGCCTCCTTGCCTTTAACGTTCAACTGGCGATCGATGAACAGAACCACGATCAAAATTAGACCAATGACGAGATTTACAGTTGACGTATCAGCGCCAATGTAACCGAGTCCTTTGCGAAGCAGCTGGATTGCCAGAACACCACCGAGCGTACCGATTATCGAACCTGAACCACCCGTAAGCTTCGTACCACCCAACACCACCGCGGTAATCACCCAAAGCTCATATAACTGACCGTCATTTGGGTTAACCGAGCCACTCTCGGAGTAAAAAACAACGGCCGAAAGCGCTGCCAAGAAACCAATTAACGTGAAGTTGATCAGCATGTGCGGACCCACTCGGATGCCAGCATTTACCGCCGCATCGCGGTTATCACCTATGGCGTAGGCGTTACGACCATGGATGGTGTAGCGAGTGATAAACCAAACAACCAAGACGACTGCCGCAAAGAACCAAGTCGCGGTGTGCAGGCCCAAGAATTGAGCTTCTGCAAAATCGACCAGTGTCCAATTGAGATTCGATGTTGGATTTTCGCCGTTAAACATAAAGACCAGACCGCGGTAGCCCAACATTGAGCCCAGCGTGACAATGAACGCATCCACGCCCGTCTTCCAGACAATCACACCATTCAACGCACCCAGTAACGCACCGACCAAAAGAGCCAAGACCCAGGCAACCGGAATCACGCCATCACCCATATCAGCAAACATGGGCCAGGACATCGTATCCAGTAGCACGATCCCAGCGATCGCAAAGATGGCTCCAACGCTCAGATCGATATTGCCGTTGACCATGATCAACGTCATACCCACCGCGATAATTCCAATAGGCGCCGACTGCTTGAGTAGTAGCAGCATGTTGTCAGCATCCATGAACGCTTTGTCACTTAGCGCGAGATACTCACCCGCGATGCTAAAGAAGATGAGTTCGACGACAATGAAAAACCAGATCGCGCCGCTCTTAATCAGTTTTTTAGTTTGCTCAGACTTCATAGCTCTTCCCTTTAGACTGACGCAAAGAAGCGGCCGCGTTTAATGGAGATATCCAACCAAACGGCGAGGATAATGATGCCCCAGGTGATGACGAACTGGACGTAAAATGGCAATCCCATCAACAACAATCCGTTCTGAATAAACCCAAGCATCAGCACACCAACGAGTGTCTTAAATACAGTACCCGAACCACCCAGAAGCGAGGCACCGCCCAAAATGACTGCCGCAAGAACTTCTAACTCTAACCCCTGGCCGACAGTGTTCTGGCTACCGAGAGAGCGGCTTGCCTGAATGAGGCCAGCGGTGGCAACACAGAAAGCTGAAATCAGGTAACAGAGAAAGACCGTGCGCGCACGCGGAATGCCTGAGAACGTGGCGGCTGTTGGGTTACCGCCTACGGCGTAAACCTTGCGTCCAAATGGCGTCTTCGCCAACAACACACCCAGCAACGACGCCAGTAGTGCGAACAAAAGAATAGGAACAGGTATACCAAGAATCTCGCCTTGTCCGAAGACACTAAACCAAGTGCCCGACTTGTCAGCAATATCCATATTCTTACCACCTGAATAGGTCAGAGTAAGGCCATGAATCGCGGACAGCATACCGAGAGTCACAATCAGCGAGTTAAGTTTAAGATAGCCAACCAAAAATCCGATGAATGCACCCAGCGCAAGGGTCATTGCAAACATCGCTGGTATTGCCATAAGCGGGCCAATCTTGTCGTGCAAATCCAGCACAACAATCGTAGAAAAAGACATCATGGACCCGACCGAGAGATCGAGGTTTCCACTGATGACGACAAAGGTTACACCCAACGCCATTACGCCCAATATAGCGGACGAACGCACAACGCTGAGAACGTTGTCAGTAGAGATAAATTTGGTGTCGGCGACTGTGAATGCCACCATAAACAGGACAAAAGCGATAAGAATGCCTTGCTTACCCAGCAGCTTTACAAACTCGTTATTGGCAAAACCTGCCATACCAGTCTCCCGCGTATTTACGTTTCTAATTTTTGAAAATTGCGGCGGTCAGTCATTACCGAGCCGCCGCAGATTAAGCCTTCTAATTACCGGGACAGCCCGGCCTTATTAGAATACTGGCTTAGTGAACTCAGACATGTTGTCCTGAGTAATTTTTGGAGTGTCGAAGTAGTTAAGGAATGGAACATCCACACCGTTAAGAACGTCGATCGCTGTCTTCAGAGCGGCTTCAGCATCGTCTACTGGTGACTGGTAGATTGAACCCCAGTACTCGCCAGCAGCCATTGCTTCGTAGCCCACAGCGAAGTTGGTAGCACCAACGAAGATAATGCCTTCACGGTTTGCTGCGCGCGCAGCATTCAGCGCACCAACACCCATGTTGTCATCACCAGCGTAGACACCATCGATGTCATCGTACTTAACCAAGAAGGCTTCCATAACCTGCTGTGACTTCTCACGGTTCCAGTCACCTGGCTGAGTATCCAGAACAGTTACGTTTGGACACACCTCTGGCAAACGCTCTTCAAAGCCACCCGCACGCTCAATCGCAGTGGTGTAGCCTGGCTGACCAGTGATGTGTACGACTTTCGCTTCGTTCTCAATACCCATAGCTTTGAACTTGTCACACATGATCTCCGCAGAGCGACGACCCTGAGTCACGTTATCTGGACCTGAGAAGGAACGAATAAAGTCGAAACCAGCTTCAGCGATGTTAGAGTTAGTAACGATCACAGGAATACCAGCCTTCTGAGCCTTACGAACAGCAGGAATAACTGCTTCACCGTTAGTTGGCCAGATGATAATTGCATCAACATCCTGCTGGATTAGGTCTTCAACCTGAGCAATCTGACGAGCAACGTCGCCACCCGCATCGAGTACCACTGCTTCAACGTCTGCATTCGCTTCAGCTGCAGCAATAAAGGCTTTCTCATAGGTTGTCTGGTAAGAGTCGACACCCACATTGTTCTGAGTGATGCCAATTTTCATACCTGAGTGCGCGCCAGCATACGCCTGACCAGCGCCAGCGATTGCAGCAGTTGCGATGAGTGTTGAAAGTACTTTTTTGTTAAACACCGGACTTCTCCTTGTTGTTTTATTCGGTTTACTGAATGTCTTTATTCACAGTTGAGCGCCAAACTCTTCGTGAAACTCTCAATCAGTGGATACACACTAACTCGGCGTCGGATTCAAAAAACCCCTATTCTTATCCATATCGGATATGGTTATATCCATTTTGGATATCATTGCGGTTATCAATTTGGACAGAGGGACGTAGCCTTGGTTTGGATTCAGATGAACGACGATAGACACCTGCGGAATCGTCGACCACTTAATATAAGAGAAAAGAACATGGGTCAGCCTATCGAGATCACAAGCGGCAATCGCATGCCCTCTGAGACGGAGAGCCAGCTTGCAGCATTTATCGAATACGCCGATGAGTTCCTTTCTCTTATGGAGACTACTCACCCTCTGTATGTCCCAAGCCCTCATGCACGCATGTCGATAGAGCTGCTTCGCCGTCATTTTCAGGCGAAGCGCACGCAACCATCACTGCTCATCGAGATAAGCGGAGTGCCGTATGCTACAGCTACGCGTCGCCTCAACGAGCTAATCGCTGCAGGTCTGATCGACAAACGCGAACGCACACGCAGTGGCCGCAGCTTCTCACTTCATCCTAGCGACCGGCTCATTGATACTTGGATGCAGATGATGAAAGGAAGCGCTTCACTGATATCAGAGGCGTTCGACAATGATAGCGATGAAAACTCAACTGATCGTTTTTTTGGCAGCTCATATACTAAATCGCGTGCAGCACCACCATTGAGCGTCTTAGGCAAACCTCTGAAACTTTCAGGCGGCCTGAAAACTTTGATACACAGCGATCCAAGTTTTATGGTTTTGAATAATCTGCGTCGCCATTTTGAAGTTGTATTGGGGTGCTCTGTACACAACCGACATCACTCACTCGACACGCTTTACGATGAGATTGTTAAAAACGCCAAGCGAGAGCGTAGTGCATATGACGTCGTTGCTATTAACCTTCCATGGGTTGGAGAGTTAGCAGAGAAAGGTGAACTCCTTGCCCTAGATGAGCTGATGGATCTTGAGGCACTAGACACTCAAGACTTCCACCCAGCGAGTTGGAGAGCCTGCCATTGGAAGGACCGGTGCTATGGGATACCCATAGAGACAACTAGCGAAGTTCTGATGTATCGCACTGATCTACTCCAGGACGCTGGTCTACTGGCGCCAACGACAACTCGGGAGCTGCTTTTAGCGGCCCGCGCACTGCATGACCCGCGCAATCAGCAGTATGGTATTGCCTGGAATGCTGCGCGGGGAACGCCTCTGGGGCATACATTTATTATGGCGATGGCCGATTTCGGACAGCCTGTCGTGGATCTTCCAGCAACCGCGACCGGATTTTCGATTGATGACATTCCGCAACACAATTACAAGCCAATGTTCAACACCAACGCTGGCTTACAGGCAGCAAAATTTCTACTGGAACTCATCAAATATTCACCTCCGGGTATCCTTAGTATGTCTTGGTTTGAGCGTATTAAGGCTTACTCCGAGGGGCGTTGTGCGTTGGCGTTCAGTTACACCCAGATGACCCCCTACTTTGAGGACGATCACAGCTCGCCCGCCCGCAACAATACCGGTTATGTACCACATCCATCTGGAGGAATCGCGCGTCCAGTTTCTCCTGTCGGCGGCTTTGTGCTGGGTATTCCAGCCAATGTTAACCCTAAACGGGTTGAGGATATCGTTGCGGCTATCGAGACGCTGACGTCAGCCAGGGCGCAGCGACTCTATGTTCAAAATGGTAGTCGAGGTTGTTCGCGCTATTCGGCGAATGAAGACCCTGAAGTGCGCGAGACATCCTCTGTTATCGAGGCGATTGATGAGATGTCACGACGCGGGGCATTGCAGGCTTGGCCGAGACCGCCAATACCTGAAATTAAAACGATCACGGAGATGTGTGGCAACGTTATGCACGAAATGCTTCGCGGTCTTATCACGCCTGAGGTCGCGTTAGAGCGCGCCCAACAAGAGGCGGAAGTTATTATCAATAATTGGAAACAATAAAAACTGGGAGTAGTAAACATGAATCCGACTCGTTTAGCTGGTAAAAACATCGTTATTACAGGTGCAGCACAAGGCATGGGCGCGGCTAACGCACTCTACTTTGCAGCACAGGGTGCCAATGTAGTTGTTGGTGATCTGAACTTTGACGGTGTTAAGGAAGTTGCCGACAAGATCAATGCACTCGGAAACGGTAAAGCGGTTGCTGTACAGATGAACGTTGTAAAACGCGAAGATCACACCGCTGCGGTTCAAGCGTGTGTTGAGAACTTCGGATCGATCAATGTGTATCTGAATAATGCAGGCGTCAATAAGCCTAAGATGTTCATGGACATTGACGAGGAGAACTGGGACTTCATTATGAACGTCAACGCTAAAGGCATGCTGTTTGGTATGCAGGAAGCGGCGAAGCAGATGATCGCTCAAGGGCCAATGGAAGATCACCCTTACAAGATCGTCAATGTAGGCTCAATTCTGTCACGCGCAGCATTTGATGATGTTATCCCTTACTCATGTTCTAAGCATGCAACACTGGCGATGATTACGGGTGGTGCTAAAGCCTTGTGGCAGCACAAGATCACAGTAAACGGTTATGGCCCAGGTGTTGTTGCGACAGAACTTTGGAAGCAGCTCGATAAAGATCTCGTTGCGATCGGTAAGTTTGAAAAAGAGGGACAGTCAATGGATACCCTCGCCGAAACAATGATTCTGATGAAGAAACTATCGACTCCTGATGATGTTGTCGGCACGGCTGCATTCCTCTGTTCTGATGAGAGCGATTACATGACAGGTCAGCTGATCATGATCGACGGCGGAATCATCATGCAGTAAGCGACGACTGTCGCTCTTGGCGCACTAGCGTCGCTCATGGGATCAATGGCATCCAGCCTTGATCCCATGAACATTTAATTTCGACTCGCTCGACTCAGCTTTAAGTTCCTTATTGTCTCATTTGCTTGAGATGAGGGGATTTTTTGTCTCGAGCAGAAAGTAGGTAGTTTTTGAGGAATTCACAATGAGCTCGACCACCGAGAACTTGAGCACCGACAGTATCCTGCGGATGTACCGCCAGATGGTCCGTATTCGCACGTTCGAAGACAACGCAAACCAACTTTACCTGTCCGCTAAAATGCCAGGACTGACACACATGTACTCGGGAGAAGAGGCTGTTGCCGTCGGCATCTGTGAGGCCCTCACCGTAAAAGACAAGATCACCTCAACTCACCGTGGCCATGGTCACTGTGTTGCCAAAGGCGCTGAGTTTAAACCCATGTTCTGCGAGCTTCTGGGCCGCGAAGAGGGTTATTGCCGCGGAAAAGGCGGCTCGATGCACATTGCCGACCAGTCAAATGGCAACCTTGGCGCCAACGCAATCGTGGGCGGGTCGCTCGGCATTGCAACCGGTGCAGCGCTCTCTTCGAAATTGCGCGGTACCGACGAAGTAGCGGTCTGCTTCTTCGGCGACGGCGCCACAGCACAAGGGCTGATGTACGAGGTGATGAACATGGCTGCGCTGTGGAATCTGCCTGTCATTTACGCCTGTGAAAATAACGGCTACTCCGAATACACCAAAACCGAAGAGATTGCGGCCGGTTCAATTGTTGCTCGTGCCGAGGCGTTTGGGATCGAATCTCATCAGGTTGACGGTCAAGACGTTCTGGCCGTCAACAAGCTCACACAAGAGCTCGTAGCAAGAGCACGTGCTGGCGAGGGCCCCTTCTTCCTCGAACTTATGACCTACCGCTACCATGGCCACCATGTTGGCGACATCAACCGCGAATACTACCGCGCCAAAGATGAAGAGACCGAATGGAAGACCAATCGCGATCCAATCATTCGTCTGCGCGGCTACATCATCGAAAACGGCCTGGCTTCTGAAGCTGAGATCGATGCCATCAATGAAGAGGTCTTCAAGGATGCAGCAGACGCGGTCGCCTATGCTCTGGATGCAAAATACCCAGACCCATCTGAAGTGGACATGCACGTTTACACCGACGTCAAGCACGCACTCGCCTAAGGAGAATTAACATGAGACAAATTACGCTATCACAGGCGGTAAACGAGGCGCTCGCAGAAGAGATGCGTCGTGACGAGACTGTTTTTATCATCGGGGAGGATGTTGCAGAGGCAGGTACCCCTTTTAAGATTCTGTCAGGTCTGGTTGAAGAGTTCGGAACCAATCGAGTAATCGATACACCCATTTCTGAGCCCGGCTTCATGGGCATGGGTGTTGGCGCTGCTATGACGGGTATGCGTCCTGTCGTTGACCTGATGTTTGGCGACTTCATCTTTCTAGTGATGGACCAACTCTGTAACCAGGCTGCGAAAACGCACTACATGTCAGGCGGTAAACTCAACGTACCGATGGTATTGCGCACCAATCTTGGCGCAACACGCCGCTCCGCAGCACAGCACTCTCAGTCGTTACACGCGATTGTCGCGCACATTCCCGGCGTGAAAGTGGCGCTGCCCTCCTCTGCTTATGAAGCTAAGGGCCTTCTCAAAACAGCTATTCGCGATGACAACCCAGTGGTCATTTTCGAAGATAAATTGATGTATCAGGATAAGGCCGAGGTTCCAGAGGAGGAGTACTGTATTCCGTTTGGCGTTGCAAACGTCAAGCGCGAAGGAACGGATATCACTCTTATCGGTACCTCTTCAATGGTGCAGGTATGTGAAGCGGCGGCAAAACTTCTCGAAGCGGACGGTATCAGTGCTGAAGTCATCGACCCCCGCACGATCGTTCCTTTAGACGAGAAAACGCTTATCGAATCAGCGAAGAAGACGAGCCGAGTGATCGTAGTCGACGAGGGTCATCAGAGCTTTGGTGTCACCTCAGAGATCGCCAGCCGCATTAACGAGAAAGCCTTCTACTACCTCGACGCCCCAGCCGTTCGTATGGGGGCCATGGATGTTCCGATTCCATTCTCGCCTGCACTAGAAGATATCACCGTACCCACGGCTGAGGGTGTAGCGGAAAAAGCACGTAAACTCGTGCGAGGAGAGTTGATTCATGCGGCATGAGATCATCATGCCCGCTCTGGGCATGTCCCAGGATACTGGTACTCTGCTCGCCTGGCATAAGTCCGAGGGTGAAGCGGTAGCTGCTGGCGATATCCTGTTCGAAGTTGAGACCGACAAAACGACCATGGAAGTCGAGGCACCTGCCGCGGGTTTTGTAGTCGGGATCAGTGCTGAAGCCGGTGCAGAAGTGCCTGTTGGCAACGTCATCGCTTATATCGCTGATACAGCTGATGCTGACGTGCCCGCTGCAGAGTCGGCGGCACCCACGCCCGCTGTCGCAGACGCGCTCCCTGAAGGAAACCAGGTCATCATGCCGACACTCGGCATGGCACAAGATTCGGGACTGCTCATCGGTTGGGCGAAGCAGGCCGGTGATCAGGTCGATGCTGAGGACGTTCTCTTCGAAGTTGAAACCGATAAGAGTGTTGCTGAAGTAACAGCGGGTCACTCCGGCTACCTTGTTGCGCGTTTAGCGGCGGCAGGTGATGAAGTTCCAACGGGTGAAGTGATCGCAATCATTGCAGCTGAACCCTCAGCTGCGCTTATCGATCGCGGTTACCAGGCAGGCACTGCAATGTCTGCATCTGATAAGGCTGCCGACACTATCCCTGCGGCCTCTGCTCCAACCGAGACAGCGTCATCGAAAGCTGCACCCACGGCTTCGATACAGCCGTTGCTGGCCCCTGCAGGCGCTCGAATCCTGGCATCACCTAAGCTTAAGCGTATGGCGATGGAAGCGGGTCTGGATCTGCAGTTACTCGCTGACGCCGGAGTGCCACAGCCCTATCACGTAAGTGATTTAGTACAGCTTAAAGAGCTCAGCAAAGCAGCTACGCAAGCGCCAAGTGGCGTGTTTGCGGCACAGACGCTGGAGATCAGCGCGGTTGTTGATGCGGGCGCTTTCAATGAGTTTGTGCTCTGGCTCGAAGCTAATGCAGGCATCTCTAACCAAGCGCAGATACTAGCTTCGATGCTCGGTTCCAGCCACGCGGCATTCACTCAGATTGGCGTCGCTACCCTCTGGGAGACTCAGGTTTATCAAGCGCATCAGCAGATCTCAGGTACATCAGTGTCGGAGGCAGCCGAGGAGCTACATTTGCGGGACTTGCGAGGCACGTTCATTGAGATCGCAACACTCGGAAATTCCGCAGTACCGCGCGTAACGCTAACGCGCCGCGGTGATCAACTTCATCTGCAACTCAGTGCACCTGAGTCTGCGCTGAGCGCCGCAGATGCTCTTGGTCTTCTTAACAATTTTGCAGAGCGACTTGCTGACCCCATGCGCCAGCTCCTCTGATTGTAGGTGACTATATGACTAGCAATACTATCCAACACACTGATCTATACATTGATGGTGAGTTTACGCCTGGTTCACAGGGTAGCCGCTTCGATGTTATCAACCCCGCGACTGAAGAAGTTCTGGCAAGCGTAGCCTCAGCCGAGCTGAACGATGCTGATAAGGCACTGGACGCTGCTGAGCGTGCAATGGCCGAATGGGCAGCGCGTACTCCACGTGAGCGCTCGCTTGTGCTGCGTAAAGCTTGGGAACTGATGGATGCTCGGATCGATGAATTTGCCCATCTGATTACCCTCGAAAATGGTAAAGGCCGCACCGACGCGGTGGGTGAAGCGCGCTATGCCGCCGAATTCTTTCGCTGGTTTTCAGAGGAAGCCGTGCGTGCTGATGGCATGATAACCAAAGCACCAGCTTCGGGAGCTCGTATCATCGTTCAACACAAACCGGCAGGTTTGGCAGTACTGATTACACCTTGGAACTATCCAGCCGCTATGGGCACGCGCAAAATCGCGCCAGCTCTCGCAGCGGGTTGCGGTGTTGTGATCAAGCCGGCTTCCGAGACTCCTCTTACCATGCTCGCACTGATGCCCTTGCTTGAAGAAGCGGGTGTTCCGGCTGGTTTGGTTAATGTTCTGCCGTCGAAGCAGACCGGTAAGATAGTTGATCACATGATGCACGATCCGCGCGTTCGCGTGGTCTCATTCACCGGGTCCACTGGCGTTGGCCGTACACTACTGAAGTCTGCCGCAGACCAGGTACTGACGCCGGCAATGGAGCTAGGTGGTAACGCGCCTGTTATCGTGTTTGATGATGCTGACATGGACACGGCGATTGAAGGCACGATGCTGGCTAAGATGCGTAACCTCGGCGAGGCATGTACTGCGGCGAACCGCATCTATGTGCACGAGTCTATCGCTGACGAGTTCACTCAGCGCCTGACAGCGGCGATGTCAGCACTCAAGGTTGGTGATGGTACCGATCCAAGCGTAGACGTTGGCCCACTAGTTAACCGCAGCACATTAGAGAAAGTGCAGCACTTCGTCGACGACGCGATTGCCAAAGGAGCCAAGCTTGAGTGCGGTGGCAAAGCGTTTGAAGGCAAAGGATATTTTTTCCCGCCAACAGTCCTGAGTAACGTCCCCGAAAATGCCGACTGCGTCAATGACGAAATTTTTGGTCCGGTAGCGGCACTGCAGACATTCAGCGATCAGGAGGATGTGATTCGTCGTGCTAACGATACTGAGTACGGTCTGGTTGCCTACGTTTTCTCCGAGAACATGAAGCGTGCCATTCAAGTTTGTGAGCGTCTCGATTACGGCATGGTGGGTCTGAACCGCGGTCTGGTCAGTGACCCGGCAGCGCCATTCGGTGGTAGCAAGCAGTCAGGGCTCGGCCGTGAAGGTGGCCATGAAGGCATGCTGGAGTTTATGGAAACCCAGTACATTTCAGCATCTTGGTAAGGGAGCTCGCTATGAGTACCGTAATTGCATCACCCTCGGTGCGAGCTGCCGCTCGGCGCCAGGGGGTGGATATAAACGAGCTGGCGAACAAACTTAATCGCCAGCAGATTACGCTTGATGACCTGTCGTCGACAGGCCCGGCGCAGAGTGCAACAAACACATCTGAAATGAGCCAGTACTGGGATGTAGATCATCATCAGTACGGCCTCGTTAGCGTCACCGAAACAAGCAAATTCGATCGCATTGCTTCAGCTAATCTAACGGCAGCTAGTACGCTGATCCCTCAGGTAACGCATCATGATGAGGCGGACATATCTGCTGTCGAAGCGCTCAGAGGCAAGCTCAAACAGGAGGCGCTGGCTCAGGGCGTTAAGCTCACGACTCTGGCTTTTTTTGTTAAAGCGCTGGCTGTCACGCTAAAGCAGTTTCCTAAGTTCAATTCGTCTTTGAGCCCCGATGGTACCGAGCTGTACTTGAAAGAGTTTGTCCACATCGGCATCGCCGTAGACACAGAATTCGGTTTGATGGTGCCAGTGATCCGTGATGCAGACACCAAAGGATTGCTGCAGATTGCTGCCGAGATTACCGACCTGGCGAGCCGTGCGAAAAACCGCAAAATCGGACCCGCTGATATGGGTGGTGCCTCGATGACCATCAGTAACCTCGGTGGTATCGGTGGTACGGCATTTACGCCGATCGTTAATCCACCCGAGGTGGCCATTCTTGGCATAACCCGCACACGGATGACGCCCGTTTGGAACGGTACAGAGTTTGTACCAACGCCAATGGTACCGCTTGATATGAGCTACGATCATCGCGTCATTAATGGTGCTGATGCAGCAAAATTCCTGGCTACGCTGGCAAAAACGCTTGCCGATCCGCGTTTTCTTTTAGTCTAAGGTGTAGCGCATGACTCAATCAGCTCAATTAGTGGTTATTGGTGCAGGGCCAGGCGGTTACGCCTGCGCCTTTCGCGCCGCAGACCTTGGAATGGATGTCGTGCTGGTGGAGCCGCGCGCTCAACTGGGCGGCGTCTGTCTTAATGAAGGATGCATTCCGTCAAAAGCCCTGTTACACGGGGCAGAAATCATCAAAGAGGCCCACCACATGCGTGAGTGGGGCTTGGATTTCGGTCAACCGAATATCGACCTTGATAAACTACGCGGCAAGAAAGAGGAAATCGTCTCTTCTCTGACACAGGGCCTCTCTGGCCTTGCACGAAGACGTAAAGTACGCGTGCTCAATGGCTACGCTCGATTTACAGGTGCTAACCAACTGCAAATTGCGGATGAAACGATTAGTTTCGAGAACGCCGTGATTTCAGTCGGCTCCGAGCCTGTTGTACTTCCAGGCTGGCCTGAGGATGAACGGATCTGGAACTCCACTGGTGCACTGGAACTGCGTACTATCCCTGATCAGCTGGTGATTGTTGGTGGCGGTATCATTGGACTGGAGATGGCTACCGTCTATGCAGCACTTGGTTCAGAGGTCAGCATAGTTGAGATGAGCCACCAGATCGCAGGGACCGCTGATGCTGAGTGTGCAAAGATTCTTCACCAGACTCTTGAAGACCAGGGTATAACCATTCATACGGGTACACGAGTCGTCTCAGTATCCACGTCACAGGAGGGTGTCGAGCTCACTTGTGAAGGATCGTTTGGGGGTAGTCTGACTGCCGACAATGTTATCCAAGCCGTCGGTCGCCGAGCGAATGGGTTAAAAATCAGCGCTGAGTCTGCAGGGGTCCATGTACTGGAGAATGGCATTATTCCGGTGGATGAGGAGTGCCGCACTAATCAGCCTCACATTTTCGCCATCGGCGATGTTACGGGCAACCCAATGCTGGCACATCGCGCGACGCATCAAGGCCACGTAGCGGCTGAAGTTGCTGCAGGGCACAGTGCGGCACTGGATAGCCAACTAATTCCTTCTGTCGCCTATACCCAACCCGAGCTTGCCTGGGTGGGTCTCACGCTTCGCGAGGCCAAGGAGAAACAGATTGCCGCGAAAGAGACAAGCTTCCCTTGGGCGGCCAGTGGTCGCAATCTGGCCAGCGGCGGCGGTGCGGGACTGACAAAGCTGGTTTACTGTCCAGAAACTCACCTACTGCTTGGCGCATCTATCGTAGGTAAGGGTGCAGGCGAACTGCTGGCTGAGCTTGTTCTCGCACTCGAAATGGGCGCAACTCTCGAGGATATAGCGCTTACTGTCCACGCGCACCCAACGCTCTCTGAAACGATCGCATTTTCGGCGGAGCGCGCGCTAGGAACCCTGACTGACCTGTAAAAGGATAGACCCTTGAATACTCTGGACTCGCTCTTTGATCTTAGTGGAAAAACAGCTCTGATCACTGGAGCGAGAACAGGTATAGGTCAGGCTGCTGCGGTCGCACTTGCCGACTATGGCTGCGATATCATCGGGCTGGGCTCGACAGCCATGTCAGAGACTGCTGATCTCGTTCGCAAATCGGGTAGAGGTTTCACAGAATTGCTCTGTGATCTGAGCATCGACAATGACTATGACACCCTGCTTGAGGGGTTAGAGGTCGACATACTCATCAACAACGCCGGACAAATTCGTCGCGATAATCTACTCGAGTTCGATCGTGTCGATTGGGATGACGTACTGCAGATTAATCTGACATCAGCCTTCAGATTATCGCAGTCAGTCGCTAGATTAATGATCGCGTCTAAGCGTAATGGCCGAATCGTCAACATTGCCTCACTTCTCTCGTTTCAAGGCGGCATTCGCGTGGCCTCGTACACCGCAGCCAAGCATGGCCTGCTCGGTATTACGCGAGCCATGTCGAATGAGTTAGCTGACAAGGGGATCACTGTTAACGCCATTGCGCCGGGGTATATCGAGACAGATAACACCCTTGATTTGCGTAATGATCCCGAGCGCTACAACGAAATTCTATCAAGGATACCGGTTGGACGCTGGGGTAAACCCACAGATATCTCATCAACCATTGTTTACCTCTGCTCACCAGCCAGTGGTTTTGTGACGGGCAGTTGCATCTCTGTGGACGGTGGCTGGTTGGCAAGGTGAATCCTTGATGGATAAGAGGCAGAAAATTCATGCTGAAACCTATCTACATTCTCAACGGACCCAACCTGAACCGCTTAGGCGTTCGAGAACCCGAAATTTACGGAAGTACCACGCTGGAGGAAGTTGAGCGCCAGTGCCGAGCCGCAGCTGAGGGTCACCCAATCATCTTCCGACAATCGAACTCAGAGGAGAAGATCATTGATTGGATTCATGAAGCGATAGATGAGTCCTGCGCAATGCTCATCAACCCCGCCGCGTTTACCTACTACTCGATGGCGATTATGGATGCTTTGAAAATGTATCCCCATCCTGTGATCGAATTTCACATATCAAATGTCCACCGGCGTGAAAGTGTCTATCACAACTCGCTGATGTCGGGTGTCGTAACCGCAGTGATGGCAGGTACCGGCACCAGAGGTTATGTACATGCCGTGAGAATCCTGTTGGATATGCTAAACGACGGCTCCTAACCGCTCTGAAACCTGGCCTCCTCGCCTCTGCCAGATAAATTTGACTGGACGCTTAATCATCTGTTGGTCTAGCCATGTTCAGATCACGACTTGAGTCTAGTGCTAAATGATGAATTTCAATGATGAAGCACTTCCCCTATACTTTCCGTCCAATTTATTCTTGACCGACCCTAAAGGATCTCCTCTATATGCAGCTATTGAGCTCATTTCTTAAACACAACAAAACCGATCTGGACCTTGTCGAAGTGATCGAAGTCCTGATGATCGCGTGTAAAGAGGTTGCCCTGCAGCTACGAGAGGGCGCACTGGCCGGTGTTCTGGGTACCAGTACTCTGACAAACGTGCAGGGTGAGACACAAAAGAAACTCGATATTGTCTCTAACGACATCATCAAAAAAGTCTTGCTCGACAACCGACTGGTGCGCGGCGTTGCCTCAGAAGAGGAGGACAAACCGGTCTGGGGAGATCGAGATGGTCGCTACCTCATTACTTTCGACCCACTTGATGGATCATCCAATATTGACATCAATGTATCCGTCGGCACGATCTTCTCCATTCTTGAGGCACCCAAGCCTTGGGCAAAGCAGGATGAGGCGGAGTTCTTGCAAGCAGGTCGCCGACAGGTTGCGGCGGGTTACGTTCTTTACGGCCCATCTGCAGTACTCGCGCTAACAACCGGTAAAGGAGTTAATATGTTTACTCTGGCGCACACCGGTGACTTTATTCTTACTGAGGAGGCGATAAAGATCCCTGAAGAGACCTCTGAGTTCGCCATTAACATGAGTAATCAACGCTTCTGGGAACCTGCGATGCAGTCCTACATCGGCGATTTGATCCAAGGAGAGTCCGGCCCGCGGGAGAAAAACTACAACATGCGTTGGATCGCTTCGATGGTTGCTGAAGTTCACCGCTTGTTGACCCGCGGTGGTATTTTTACCTACCCCTGGGATTCTCGCGACCCCAAGAAACCGGGTAAGCTGCGGTTGATGTACGAAGGCAATCCGATGGGCATGCTAATTGAGCAAGCAGGCGGTGGCGCCACCACTTGTTATGAAGAGATCCTTGATATTGAGCCAACTGATATTCACCAGCGAGTCTCGGTGGCGCTGGGCTCAATTAAAGAGGTAGAGACTCTCAAGGCTTACCATCGCACCCAAGCCAAAGGCGAAGTATAATCGCGGCCGAATTAACAACGGTCACACAGATTTAACACCAATCCAACAGGAAGCAAGCATGAGCTTTGAGAAAGTACCTGCGGGCAAAGAACTGCCTAACGACATCTACGTTATTATCGAAATCCCGGCTGAAAGCTCTCCGGTAAAGTACGAGATCGACAAAGATGCTGATGCGATTTTTGTCGACCGCTTCATGGCGGCACCGATGTTTTACCCGGCCAACTACGGCTATGTAAACAACACGCTGGCAGATGATGGCGATCCACTTGACGTCCTGGTTCTGACTCCGCATCCAGTGATGACGGGTTCCGTTATCCGTTGCCGCCCTGTTGGAATTTTGAATATGAGCGATGAGGCGGGTGAAGACGCTAAGCTGGTTGCAGTACCGCACCCGAAGCTAAGTCAGGCATACAATGACATCAACGATGTTAACGACCTGCCTGATCTGCTAAAAGATCAAATCTCTCACTTCTTTGAGAATTACAAAAAGCTCGAAAAAGGTAAGTGGGTTAAAGTTGAAGGCTGGTCAGATGCTGCTGCCGCACGTGCCGCCATTGAAAAGTCAGCTGCCGCATACGAAGCTTCCAAGTAATTAGTACCTAATCCGTAACCCGGCGGGCACCTCCCGCCGGGTTTTCTATTTGGGGAGTCACACCATGAGCCGTCCAAACTTAGATGAGATCAGGCAGGTCTACATTGAGGCCGACCTACTCTTCAGCGAATCCGAAGTTGCTCAGGCTATCGATAAGATGGGAGCCGAGATTAGCGCGGAACTAGCGGATAAAGATCCCGTGATCTTTTCCATAATGAATGGCGGGCTTGTGATTGGCGGCCAGTTACTGACCCGTCTCAATTTTCCGCTTGAGGCCAGCTATCTGCACGCCACTCGGTATCGCAATACCACCTCAGGTCATGAGCTGGAGTGGAAAGTACCGCCAATGATCGAATTCAAAGACCGACCGGTTCTGGTTGTAGACGACATTCTAGATGAAGGACACACGCTGGTAGAGGTCATGAAGTTCTTTGAACGTGAAGGCGCTTCATCTGTTGAGGCCGCGGTCCTGATAGATAAACAGCACGATCGCAAGGCGATTCCGGATCTAAAAGCTCGCTACACAGGCCTTACAATTCCTGACCGTTATATCTTCGGCTACGGTATGGATTACAAGGGTTACTGGCGTAACGCACCGGGTATTTTTGCTGTTAAAGGTCTTTAATTTTTTTCATACTCTTCGGACCCTTTTTGGGTACACTGAAGTCTCAAAAATAACTAAAGGATAGATGAATGACGGAAGTCGTCATCCTTCTTCTCAGCAGCACAGCACTGGTATTCTGGTTGCTCAGTCTGAGAAAAAAAGCCAAGGTCAATTAGACAAGTTCTAGGAGCGCGGTTCACCCGTGCTCCTGACGCGCATTTTGCATTGGCCACTATCAGCTCGGCTCGCCCGAGCCACTGGTCACTTGATGCAACTCTTCAAAGAGCTCGATAAAGGCTTGAGTCAGCTTGTGCTTCGGAGCAAGGTAGATAAGCGGCTTCGCCTCAAGATGCGACTCTTTCATCTTTATTGACGAGGGTATCCGCGCACTCAGCACTGGCAATGCTTGCTCCTGCAAACTTGATATGATTTTTGCTGGCAAGGATGCTCTAGGCTGGAACTGATTCACCACGATTCCCTCCAACATCAATTTCCCGTTGTGATCAGCTTGTGTTTCACGAAGATTATGAACCAATGAGTAGAGTGCCTGACGCGCGAACTCGTCACAGTCGAATGGGATGAGGCAGCGGTCAGCAGCGCACAATGCCGATAGCGAGAAGAAATTGAAGGCCGGCGGTGTGTCGATATAAATTGCATCGTAGTGCGCATCTAGCTGTTCACAGAGGTCCCGCAATTTGTATATTTTGTGACGAGACTCCAGCTTGGACTGTAAATCTCCAATACTGGGGTTAGAAGGTAAGATATCTAACCCAGGAAAGGGTGTCGGATGACAGAAGCTTGCTGCCTCCGGTGCACTTAGCTGAAAACTCAGCGTCGACTCAAAGAAGTGACTAGCATCAAGTTCCGGCAGGTCTGAATCGTCCCCCAGTAGATAGTGCGTTGAGTTACACTGCGGATCCAGATCAATAACCAGTGTGCGTATACCCCGAGCGGCCGAGATCGCTGCCAAATTGACCGCTACACTCGATTTACCCACACCACCTTTCTGATTGAAAATTACGCGGCGCATCTGCGCTCCTTACGAAGACCAGCCGGCTTGGCCGGTAAAAAATTAACTATCCCTGCGACAGCAGTTCACGCAGGTCGATTATCGCGGCATTAGCGCGCGAAATGTATGACGCCATGACCAACGAGTGGTTGGCAAGCAAACCAAATTCTGAGCCATTAAGAATCATCGGGCTCCAGATAGTGTTCTGTGTTGCTTCAAGCTCTCGAATAATCTGCCTGAGGCTGACGACTGCATTCTTTCGCTCGAGACTCTGCTGAAAGTCCGCCTCGATGGCAGTTAGTATATGAATCAACGCCCAGGCGGTGCCGCGGGCTTCATAAAAGACATCATCAATCTCCAACCAAGGTGTTTGCACCTCGATTTCACTCGCTACAGCCGTCGCCTGATCTGCCCCGGTTGCTCCTGCTAAGTCTGTATTGACACGACGTTGTCCTACACTTGCACTCAAGCGCTGTGACAGACTTCCCAGGCGGGTTGATACATCTCCTAACCAGTCGCGAAGGTTGTCAGCACGGGCATAAAACTGAGTACCTTCTTGCGCCGCGCTGGATAACTTCTGGTGGTAGGTTAGTAACGAGCCTAACGCATCACGGTATTCGCTCTCCGTCGACGGTAGTAGCCAGGAATCATTGTCAAAATGTAGTCGGGGTTCGGCCTGAGTCAGATCGACCTGCTCGGTCGACTGCGACTGGGAGCGGCTGAAGGTTTTTCGCATCGCGCGGCTCAAATCCCGCGCTTGGACCAACACACCAAACTCCCAGTTTGAGATATTGTCCAGCCAGACACCCGGCGGAAAACGGTCATTTGAAATGTAGCCACCGGGTTTATCCAGCAGTGTCTCTACTAAAGTGATTAATGTCGACGTTGTGTGCGAACCCACTACAACTTCAGTCTGCTCGGCGGCGGCTCGATCGCGGGTCACAGCGTTGACATCAAAAGCAGCTGGTGCCCAACTCCAATAGATCCCAACCAAAACAGACACCAAGAGATAGAGCGCAAATAACACGGCCAGCGGATAGAGCATGCGACTGCCCCTACCACCTCGGATGCGATCCCATAGATCCAGCCAACGACGCTGTAGTGAAAGCATTAAGAAAACCCCTTTTAATCTCTTTGTTGCACTGCACTATGAAGCTTAGCTGTGCAAGGGTCAATCTGCCTGAATCCAGTTGGTCTATTTTCGCTCGTTCAAAAATCAACCAATGAACAAACTTTGCACATAATTTCGGCAATTGTGTCGATAAATACCGCCATAAGGGGAGTGCAGAACGAATAGCACTGGACTTTAATGACTCAGATCAGGCAAACTATTTGTCATTATCGAGGGGCGCTGAGCGCCCTCATTTTTATTACGCAACCGGCCATCTTGGCTATTAAGAGTGTACCTGGGAAGAATTGATGGATATCCGCAAAGTTAAAAAGCTGATTGAGCTTCTTGAAGAGTCAAACATCCACGAAATTGAGATCAAAGAGGGCGAAGAGTCTGTCCGCATCAGCCGCGGATCAACTGTTGCTCCGGTCATGCATGCGGCTCCGATGATGGCAGCGCCTGTTCCAGCACCGGCTGCGGTACCAGCAGCGGCTACCGAGGCAGCACCAGCAGCACCGGCAGGTCACACGGTGAACTCTCCGATGGTAGGTACCTTTTACCGCTCTCCTTCGCCAAACGCACCCGTCTTTGTCGAAGTTGGTAAGAGCGTGAAGGCTGGCGACGTTATCTGTATCGTTGAAGCGATGAAGATGATGAACCAGATCGAAGCCGATAAGAGCGGTGTTGTCGAAGCGATTCTGGTGGAAGATGGCCAGCCGGTTGAATACGACCAGCCTCTGATCATCATTGCCTAAGCACCCGACCAACGAAAGGATAAACCCTATGCTGGATAAAGTGCTTATCGCCAACCGTGGTGAAATTGCCCTACGCATATTGCGTGCTTGCAAAGAGCTTGGCATAAAGACGGTGGCTGTACATTCACAGGCTGACCGCGACCTGATGCACGTGCGACTCGCGGATGAAGCCGTTTGTATCGGTCCGGCCTCCTCCACCCTGAGCTACCTTAATATCCCTGCACTTATAGCGGCGGCCGAAGTGACAGACTCTGTGGGCATTCACCCTGGGTACGGCTTCCTTGCAGAGAATGCCGATTTTGCAGAGCAGGTTGAGCGCTCTGGTTTTGCATTCATTGGCCCTCGGGCAGACACCATCCGTCTTATGGGTGACAAAGTTTCAGCGATTCAGGCAATGCAGAAAGCCGGCGTACCCACCGTACCCGGATCTGATGGTCCGCTCCCAATCGACGATGTAGAGGAGCTGCACAGAATCGCGCGTCGGATTGGCTACCCAGTCATCATCAAAGCCGCCGCTGGCGGTGGTGGCCGTGGTATGCGCGTCGTTCACACAGAAGCGCATCTGCACAATGCTGTTCAGGTCACACGATCTGAAGCGAAAGCCGCTTTCGGTGACGATACCGTTTACATGGAGAAGTTTCTTGAGAAACCCCGACATGTTGAGGTACAGGTGCTGGCTGATGGTCAGGGAAATGCTATTCATCTGTACGATCGTGACTGCTCGCTACAACGCCGTCATCAGAAGGTTGTTGAGGAAGCTCCTGCACCGCACTTGGACCCCGAAGCTCGCGCTAAGGTTCTCCAGGCCTGTGTAGATGCTTGTATTGAAATAGGCTACCGCGGTGCGGGTACCTTTGAGTTTCTCTATGAAGATGGTGGTTTCTACTTCATCGAGATGAATACGCGTGTGCAGGTAGAACATCCAGTAACCGAGCAGGTGACGGGTGTAGATATCGTCAAAGAGCAGTTGCGAATCGCTTCTGGTCTGCCGCTCTCGATCAAGCAAGAAGATGTGGTTTTACGAGGCCACTCGTTTGAGTGCCGTATCAACGCAGAAGATCCTAGGACCTTTATGCCGAGTCCCGGTCCAGTAAACTACTTCCATGCGCCGGGTGGTAACGGTGTTCGCGTCGATTCACATCTCTACTCCGGTTATAAGGTACCGCCGCACTACGATTCGTTGATCGCCAAGTTGATCACCTTTGCCGATGATCGTGAGACTGCAATGGTTCGTATGCGCAACGCCTTGGATGAGATGGTAATTGATGGGATCAAAACCAACATCCCTCTGCACCATGACATCATGCGGGATGCAAATTTTGAGGTCGGTGGGGTCAACATCCACTACCTTGAGAAAAAACTGGGCCTCTAAGCTTTAATGAAAGGCTCGCATCAGCGAGCCTTTTCTTTTTTTCCCCCCTCTCTTAAGCGATACTTGTACTTCAGATCCGAAGGAACGTGTTATGCCGTGGTTACAAATAAAAGTTCAAACCTCACCTGACCATGCTGAACAGTATGAGGACCTGCTCCTCGCCGCTGGCTGCGCCGCAGTGACTTATCAGGATAGTGAGGATCAACCCATTTTTGAACCTGATCTGGGCACTACACCGCTGTGGAATAATACAACGGTGACAGGACTCTTCGCCGCAGAACACGATCTTGAAGAGACAATGGGGTTGTTGCTCGTGGCTCAAAAGCGCCTTTTTTCGGATAGCACTGCATACCCGCATTTTCGATCCGAAATTCTCGAGGATAAAGACTGGGAGCGGGAGTGGATGAGCCACTACCATCCTATGCAGTTTGGTGAAAATTTTTGGGTCTGCCCAAGCTGGTGTGATGTACCCGATGCAGCCGCTGTAAATCTGATGCTAGACCCTGGTCTAGCTTTTGGTACGGGGACCCACCCCACCACAGCACTATGCCTGGAGTGGTTAGCCGGGCAGCGACTTGAGGGTGAGCAGGTAATCGACTACGGTTGCGGTAGCGGCATACTCGGCATAGCGGCCCTGCTTTTGGGGGCTCAAACCGTTGTTGGTGTAGATATTGACCCACAAGCGCTGCAAGCAACACAAGATAATCTTGTCAGAAATCAGCTTAGTACTGATCGGTTGCCCGTCTATTTTCCTGAGGCCGTACCGGAACTCCAGGTCGATACATTGGTCGCTAACATACTGGCGGGACCTCTGAAGCAGTTAGCACCAACACTGGCTGCGCTAATCCGACCCGGCGGTAAACTCTTGCTCTCAGGTTTGCTACACTCTCAAGGGGAGGAGGTCAGTAATCACTACTCCCAGTGGTTTGAGATGGAGCCTGCTGCGAGTAAGGAAGAGTGGATCCGGTTAACCGGAACACGACGCTAAGGGGGTAAAGTTGGTCGTTACACAGTGCCCAGAGTGCAATGCACTTTTTAGAGTCAGCGACGGGCAGATGCGCCTGGCTCAGGGGCAGGTACGCTGCGGCGCTTGCTTAACCGTTTTTAGCGCCAACAAACACGCACTGCAACGGGTCAGAGAGCAGTCAGAAATTGCACCCGCACCCGCTCCATCCGTTGATAAAACACCGGATAACTCCACCGTCACCAAACCTAGCTACTCGTCATTTGGATCATCCGCTCGAGTTGTGCAGTTTGATAATGCTCAACCGGCAGCGCGCCAGACTGCTGTCGCGCCCAGCACAACGCCCCTACCAGAACCTAGAACCGAGCATCGGGAGCCCAGCTTTGATCCGGCAATGATCCCGCAAATTGATATCCTATCCGAGCCTATCGTTTTGCACCAATCAGAGCCGTATGAGTCAAGCCCGGTCGCGATTCTTTTCTGGACACTCTGCTCATTGGTCGCCCTTGCAGGCATGCTAGGTCAGTATCTCTGGTTTGAGCGGGCCAGCCTGGCTAACCAGCCAGCCTTGGCCCCCTTCTATCAGATTGCTTGCGAGCGCATCCGATGCGACTTAAATCCTAGCCAGGGGTTGGCGAGTCTGAAACCTGATCAGGTAGTAGTCAGGCCACATCAGCAGTTCAACGACCTGATAAGTTTGGCAATTCGCATTCGTAATGACGCAGCCTTTGCTCAACCCTATCCGGCTATTGTGGTAAGTTTTAGTGACCTTAAGGGTAACCTCGTCAGTCGCCGGACTTTCCAGCCCCAACAGTATCTGGGTGGCGATGCAATAGAATCACCGCGGCTGCCTGCTGGTCTCGATATTGAGGTTAACCTCCCTCTAACCGCCCCAGGTGAACAGGCCGTAAGTTATGAAATCCGCCTGCACCAAACACGCACTTGAGATGTACATAAAGTAACCAAGGTCAACCCCTAAATCGGTTATTTTTTATACAAAAAGCACTTGGAGAGCAGGACTCACGCGGGTATCATGAGCGCCCTTCCAACAGACACATTAGCACCGCGAGACCAGCCTCTCGTGGGGCACTGCTTTTTGATAGGTAGCCATGTTAAAGATCGGTCCATACAACTTAGATACTCAGGTTGCGTTGGCACCGATGGCGGGCGTCACTGACCGTCCCTTCCGTCAACTCTGTCGCCGTATGGGTGCCGGTTTAGTTGTATCTGAGATGGTCACCAGCGATCCGAGTCTGTGGCATACACGCAAATCAAAAATGCGGCTAAACCATGAAGGCGAAGCTGAACCACGATCGGTGCAGATTGCGGGCGGTGACCCTGAAATGATGGCGACGGCGGCCCGACTTAATGCCGAGCGCGGCGCTCAAATCATCGATATTAATATGGGCTGCCCGGCCAAAAAAGTCTGTAACAAGGCAGCTGGCTCAGCTTTGTTGAGAGATGAGGGGTTAGTTGCTGAGATTCTTACCGCGGTCGTTGAAGCCGTCGATCTCCCGGTAACTTTGAAGATGCGTACAGGGTGGTGTCCAGAGAGTCGCAATGCAATACGCATTGCTCAAATGGCACAAAATAGTGGTATCGCGCTTCTGACACTTCACGGTCGCACACGTG
>Ga0102951_1000048_pt1 | contig 35694 bp, 28 predicted proteins | sample SalPonA_B_H2O_MG_FD_78507 | JGI IMG/M metagenome (GOLD analysis project Ga0102951, IMG submission 78507) | Water microbial communities from South San Francisco under conditions of wetland restoration - Salt Pond MetaG R2A_B_H2O_MG | ecosystem: Environmental > Aquatic > Non-marine Saline and...
GGGCTAATAAAGACCAAAAACTCGCTGCAATCATCACTCCTCCTGTAAACCCTAACATCCCATCTAATACTGCTCGATTCATAGTCTTAAAGAAAAAAACTAGTGCAGCACCAAGAGCGGTGAGCCCCCAGGTAAATAAGGTTGCATAAAATGCTGCCAAAATGGGGTCAATTGATTCGAAATATGCAATTATATCATTCATATCTATGAGTATTCGATTGTTAAATCCTACTAACACAGGAACTATCAACTTATTTCATTACAGAAATACAGTTCCTTTTTATTCAATTTTGATCAATTTCAAATGTTCAGCCATCTTCTCAGATAATAGCTTGAGTTCATTGTTTATTTGAACCTCTATAGAATTGTCATAGGGCTCAATTGAACACACCTCAATATGGACTCCCATTTTAATTCCGTATTTGTCTAAGTATTTCAAAAACGAGTCAGAATCATCGGTAACTCTACTGAGAATACCCTTTTCACCAACTTTAAATTCCGTTAATTTGATTTTGGAACTCTTACTAAATTTACCCGATTTGGAAGGAATAGGATCTCCATGTGGGTCTTCTGTTGGATTTCCGAGAAAATCGTCTAATCGGTCGATGAAATGATCCGATCGAATGTGTTCGAGCTCTTCTGCTAAATCGTGAACCTCGTCCCAGTTAAATCCTAGTTTGTCTACTAAGAACACCTCCCAAAGTCTATGAGAACGTATGATTTGCAATGCCTTTTGTTTTCCTTTTGAAGTCAATCGGACTCCTTGGTATCGATGGTAATCGATAAAGCCTAACAATGCCAATTCTTGAACGAGTTCAGTAGATGAAGACTTACTAATTCTAAGGGTCTCAGCAATAGCTGAGGTAGACACCAAAAAAGTATCCGAAGGACTTAAGTGATAAACTGTTTTAATATAATTTTCGTGACTGCTCTTCATCTTCAGCTATTGATTCAACAAAATTAAAAAATATTGCAATATAATTTTCGTTATCGTTAAATTAATTTTTCGTTATTACGAAAATATTATTAATAATAATATAGTATTCAATTATTTAAACTAGATACTCCTATTCATCAAATAAGAAGCTAATGATTTAAGTTCTTGTTTATTTTGAGATTTGACAGAAATTTGATCTAAAGTGTCAAATGCTCGAGAGGTATAATACTCTATCAACGATAAAGTTTCTGTTTTTGCTCCAGAATCTTCAAAAATAGACTTTACTTCATCAATTTTTTGTCTAGAATCATCTCTGAGTCGATACAATTTCATCAATTGATCTTTTTGCTCTGAATTTGATTGCTTAAGGGCCTCTATAAAAAGGATCGTTTTTTTGTTATTGATAATATCTCCTCCGATACGCTTTCCGAAATGCTCAGCATCACCAAAGCTGTCGAGATAATCATCTTGTAGTTGAAATGCGATTCCCAGATCAATTCCAAACTTGTAAATCAACTCAGCATCTTTTTCACTAGCCTTAGCAACAAGAGCTCCCATTTTTAAGGAGGCTCCAAGCAGAACGGCCGTCTTTAGACGAATCATTTCTATGTAGTCTTCTTTGCTAACTTCGTTTAGATCTTCAAAATCTACATCGTATTGCTGTCCCTCACAAACTTCGATTGCAGTCATACTAAACAACTGCGTAAGGGGTTTAAAAAGTTCCGCAGGATAATCATCGAGTTGCTGATAAGCTTTAACCAAAAGGGCATCTCCTGATAAAATTCCCACATTTTCATTCCATTTTTTGTGAACAGTCTCCTGCCCTCTTCTCACATCAGCTTGATCCATAATATCGTCGTGTATCAACGAAAAATTGTGAAAATATTCTACAGCCATTGCTGCACCTAATGCCTTTTTGGGATCCTCATTAAAAAGATCACAGCTCATCAGAGCCAATAAAGGACGAATTCGCTTCCCTCCAATCCCTAAGATATAGCGAAGTGGATCGTATAACTGATTAGGCTCGGCAGGAAATTCAGCCTGATGAAGACTTTTATCCAAAATCGCTTTTAGGTCGTTGAAGGTATGCATCTGTTTAAGTATTTGAGCAAAAATACACAAACTCCATTCAAACTGCTAAGACTGAATTCATTTCTCAATGTTAAATTATTGTAAAAACTTAGGAAACTTTTACAGTTTTAAAAGTTTCCATTCGTATATTTGCACTCCCATATGAAGAATGACATATTACATACTGCTGCAGAAATGTTCTTAAGCAAAGGCTTTAAGAGTGTTACTATGGATGATATAGCAACTGAGATGGGAATCTCTAAAAAAACCATTTACGCTCAATACGCTAATAAAACAGAGCTAGTGAAATGCTGTGCGGATTACATTTTTGAACAAATTTCAACGACCATCAGTGAATGCTTAAGCAAGAATGAAAATCCCATACAAGAACTTTTTACGATTAGAAAGGCCGTGAGTAGTTTGCTTAAAGATGAGAGTTCTTCTCCTCAATATCAAATGAATAAATACTATCCTAAGATTTACAAGGATTTAATGAATCGACAGTTTTCAGAAATGATCAACTCAGTGATCTGCAATCTAGAACGTGGTGTTGAACAGGGACTCTATCGCAAAGAAATCAATATTCCTTTTATTGCAAGACTTTATTTTGGGGTGATGAACCTCACTAAAAGCGAAGAATTATTTCCAAATGAAATATTTCCTAAAAAAGAAGTCAATGCGCAATCTTTAGAATACCACATCAGAGGAATTATTACACCCAAGGGTGAAGAAATATTACATACCATATTAATAGCTAAATGAAAAAATCACTTATAATTTTATTGTTTTTAGCAGCCAATCTAAGTTTGGCTCAACAAGTAAATCAAAGGGCCTTTACTTTGGAAGAAGCGCTGAAATTTGCTTACGAAAACAACACTCAAATGATCAACGCTGATCGAGATGTCCAAGTAGCCTATGCTCAAAAATGGGCGACCATTGCCTCAGGACTACCACAGATCAACGCAGCCGGCGCTTACCAAGATCAGATAAAATTACCCGTATCCTTACTTCCTGCAGAAATATTTGGAGGGGAAGCAGGGACCTATATCCCGGTTACTTTCGGACAAAAGATGAATATGTCAGCTTCTGCAACCCTTAATCAAAAGATTTTTGACGGATCCTATATCGTAGGAGTACAGGCAATTAAAACCTATATCGATATCAGCGGTAATGCCCTTAAAAAAACACGTCAAGAAGTTAAAAAAGCAGTGGTTAGTGCCTATGGAAATGTATTGCTGTTGAATGAATCTGCTACTATTGTCGCTAAAAACATATCGAATCTAAAAGAAAACGTCGAAGAGGCGAAGCAACTTTTCAAGCAAGGATTTGTAGAAGAAGAACAACTCGAACAACTTCAAATAACACTTTCGAATCTCGAGAGTCAAGAGCGCAATGTAAAAAGACTGCAGTCAATTAGCAAACAGCTCTTTAATTTGCTTTTAGGGTTGCCTTTAAATAACCAAACGGAGCTCTTGGACGATTTGGAGAGTTTAGCCGCTCAAAATATTTTAACAGCAAAAGAACCTATTGATTTTGAGATATCCAAGAATGTGGATTATCAAATTGCTGTGAATATGAAAGAACAAAAACGATTGGAACTCAAACTGGAGCGCTCCAAATACCTTCCGACGCTCAATGCTTTTGTCAATTATTCTACCAACGCCTTTGGGAATGAATTCAACTTTTTTAGCAGTGAACAAAACTGGTTTGATGCCTCAGTTTTTGGATTAAATTTAAATGTACCCATCTTTTCTTCTTTCATGAAAAGAGCCTATACCAAAAAAGCGCGAATTGCATTTGATCAATCCCAATCAAATCTTAAAGAAGCTGAGAAAAAAATTCAATTACAATTCGAGCAATCGAAGAGTCAATTTCAGTTAGCTGCTGAAAACTATCAAACTTCAAAAGAAAATTTATCCTTAGCCCAGCGAATCGAAAACAAAAATTCAATCAAATACAAAGAAGGACTCATCAGTGGCTTTGATTTACGTCAAGCTCAATTACAGCTCTACGAAGCTCAGCGAAGCTATTTAGAGTCCATGCTAGCAGTTATCAATAGTAAAACAGAATTAGAAACGCTTACAGAAAAATAAAATCACTTTACAGAAACGATATGAAAAAATTAGTGTCCCTTAGTTTAATTGTTCTATTTGCTGCCTGTGGTGGTAATCAAAACAACTCCATCGATCTGTTGATAGAACAGGGAGATGTTGCTGCTTTAAAAGCCGCCAAAGAATCAATCAATTCACAGCAAGTGGCCTTAGCTAGTGATCTCAATAGAATCGAAGCAGCACTCACAAGTTTATCTCCAGAGAAAAACCTTCCGTTGGTCACTGTTGAAGAACTTCAATCTCAGAAGTTTGAACACTATGTAGAATTACAGGGAAACATCACCACCAAGGAAAACATCATTATTGCTGCTGAAGTTGCAGGAACACTAGATAAGATCCATGTCAAAAAAGGGGACTGGGTCGCTCAGGGAGCACTTCTTGCTGAAATTAATGCAGGAGGCTTGGACCATCAACTCGAACAGCTACGAGTAAGCGCTGCCCTTGCCAAAACAACATTTGAGCGTCAATCGCGTCTTTGGGAACAAAAAATTGGATCTGAAATCCAATACTTACAAGCAAAAACACAATATGAAGCGCAACAAAATGCATTTGAACGCATGGAAAAAATGCTTGCTAAAACCAAAATTACAGCTCCATTCGCAGGGATTGTTGATCAGGTGTTAGCCGATCCGGGATCCCTTGTGGCTCCAGGAATGGGAGGTCAATTATTTCGATTGATCAACCTTTCGAATATGTACGTAACAGTCGATGTTCCTGAACGTTACATCACAAGTGTTAAAAAGGGAAATGCTGCAACGGTACACATCGATGTATTGGGGAAATCAGTGGCAACAACCATACGTGAAACTGGAAATTACATCGCTCCTAGCAATCGAAGCTTTGAAGTGGAATTGGCTGTTCCCAACAAAGATCGCAGTATCAAACCGAATTTGAATGCACGTGTGGCTATCAATGATTACAGCAATGATGCGGCCATTCTAATCCCTCAATCTGTGATTTCAGAAAATGCTGCTGGACAACAATACGTCTATGTCATGACCGATGCAACAAATGGTGTAGGGACGGCAAAGCGAAGAATCGTGACTACAGGACAAGCATCCGATCAAAAGATTGAAATTTTATCTGGTTTAGCTCCAGGTGATGTGATTGTTATCGAGGGAGCACGACGATTAAAAGATGGTCAACGAATCAAAACAATCGGTTAAGAAAATGAGTACGAATTTAAACAAAGTAGAAAAGCTCTTTAAGCCCTCCTCTTGGTCAATTGATAATCCCACAATTATCTATGTGATCATCGCAATTCTTTTATTCAAAGGGATTTCGGCTTATTTCGATTTGCCTAGAGAGGCCTTCCCTGAGGTGAAAGAAAACAAAGTCTATGTTTCCATCCCCTATCCTGGAAACTCTGCTGAGGATATCGAGCGTCTGTTAATCGATCCCTTAGAAGATGAACTCACCAATATTTCTCATGTGGTAGCGACCACCTCAACTTCTTCTCAAGACTATGGAATGATCATCGTTGAATTCGATGAGACCATCGAAATGTTAGAGGCAAAACAAAAGGTAACCGATGAAGTGGATGCTAAAAAAGCAGGAGCCGACTGGCCTACCTTTAATGGAGCAAAAGTTGAACCGAATGTCTTTGAGCTTTCCCTTTCTGAAGAAATGCCGGTGATGAACATCAATATTACAGGTGATTTTCCTTTAGAACAGTTGAAGGAGTTTGGTGAATACCTCGAAGATCGCATCGAGCAACTCCCACAAATTAAAGACGTTGCCATTCGTGGAATTCAAGATCGCGAAGTTGAAATCGCCTTAGATATCTATAAAATGATTGCTGCTAAGGTCAGCTTCAATGACGTTATTCAATCCATCAGCAATGGAAACATGACTGTTTCGGCTGGTAATTTGATCGCCAACAATCAAGAACGTACCATTCGTGTCATAGGAGAAATTGAATCTCCCGAAGAACTTGAAAATTTTGTCGTAAAATCTGAAGGGAAATCGATCTATTTATCGGACATCGCATCCGTTAATTTTCGTCCGAAAGATCGAACATCTTTTGCTAGAAAATTTAACGACGAAGTGGTGATGCTCGACGTTAAAAAACGAGCTGGAAAAAACACCATTGAAGCATCCGATGAAATTCGTTCCATTATTGCTGATGCAAAAGAGCGGGTATTCCCTCCTAGTGTAACAATCAGTATTTCCAACGACATGTCTACCCAAACTTTAAATCAGGTAGATGATCTAGTCAACAATATCATCTTTGGTATTTTACTCGTAGTTACCGTATTGATGTTCTTCTTAGGATTCAGAAATGCCCTTTTTGTCGGTTTTGCGATTCCTATGTCGATGTTTATGTCCTTTATGATCATCAGTTTGCTGGGCTACACCCTCAACACCATGATTTTATTTGGGATGGTTATGGGTCTAGGAATGCTCGTGGATAACGGTATTGTCGTTGTTGAAAACGTCTATCGCTTGATGGACGAAGGGATGTCTCGAGTGGAAGCTGCTAAAAAAGGGATTTCTGAGATTGCCTTCCCAATCATTATATCCACTGCTACTACAGTGGCTGCATTTATACCTCTGGGTTTATGGCCTGGAATTATGGGAAACTTTATGAAGTTTTTCCCGATTACTTTATCAGTGGTTTTAGGTTCTTCGCTTGTTGTAGCGATCTTTATGAACTCGACCTTAGTGTCTCAGTTTATGGATACTGCTGAGAAGGAGCTCTCTAAAAAACAACTCTTTCAAATTTCTGGAATCCTTGGAGGTAGCGGTTTGCTCATCTTCCTATTCGGAGGGGCTGTAAAGGCATTTGGAACACTTTTGATCGTGACTGGAATCATGTTTTGGGTCTACAAATACCTCATTAAAAAATCAGCGGTACGCTTCCAATCAACTGCTTTGGTTCGCTTTGAAAATTTCTATGAAAAACAACTGAAACGAGCCTTAAAAGGGGCCAATATCTACTGGTATACTGGGATGACTTTTGTGCTTTTATTTGCCGCTTTTATCGGTTTTGGAATTTCTGTTGGTACCCAGCGAACCAAGATTGAATTTTTTCCTGATAACCGACCCAATCAGATCATTACCTACATCGAATATCCTCAGGGAACTGCTATTGAAAAAACCAATGAAATCACTCTGGCGATTGAAAAAGAGTTCTACAAGGTTTTACTCGATCCTAAGTATTACGATGCGGGTGAAAACTTTATGGTGGACTCCTCTGTATCCCAAGTTGGTTCTGGATCAGGTGATCCTCGCTCAGAAATGGGATCTTCAGCGGAGACTCCACACCGTTCAAAAATTACCGCCTCACTTCGAGAGTATAAATACCGTCACGGATTTGACTCCGAACAACTGCGAAAAGATGTTCAAGACGCTTTAAGAGATAAGTTTCCTGGAGTAGAAATTTCTGTTACAAAAGACTCGAATGGACCTCCAACGGGTTATCCTGTAAACATTGAGCTTCAAGGAGATGATTACGAAGCGTTGATCGCTTCAGCTGAACGGATGAGAAATTACATCAACGCTAAAAATATCCCTGGAATTGAAGAGTTAAAAATTGATGTGAATAAGAACAAACCTGCGATGAAAGTTCTTGTTGATCGAAAAAAAGCAGGGGAACTCGGAGTTGGTGTTGGCCAAGTTGGAATGCAAATACGTCGCTCCCTCTTTGGTGAAAAAGCAGGTGTTTACAAACAAGATGGCGAGGATTACGATATCAATGTACGCTTTAACGAAGACCTTCGTTACAATTCTTCGGCCCTGTTTAATCAAAACATCATCTTTAGAGATTCTAAAGGGCAAATCAAAGAAATCCCGATTTCTGCAGTTGCCGCTACTCAAAATGCGGCGGCCTTTAGTGCGATCAAACACAAAGACGGGAATCGTGTCGTAACGATTTACTCCGATTTAGAGCCTGGTTATACCGATGCAGCAGCAATCGTAGAGCAAATTCAGCACGAAATGAATTCGTTTGATGAACTAGATGCGGATATCAAAATTGATTATACGGGTCAATTGGAAGAACAAAACAAGCAGATGAAATTCTTAATGGGTGCTTTCTTCACCGGTTTAGGATTGATCTTCTTGATATTAATTTTCCAATTCAGCGGCATTTCAAAACCAACCATTATTATGATTGCGGTCTTCTTGAGTTTTATTGGAGTCTTTGGAGGATTGATCATTACAGGGAAACCTTTTGTGATTATGATGACTATGATGGGGATCATCTCTCTGGCGGGAATTGTTGTGAATAATGGCGTCGTCTTACTCGATTACACACAAATTCTCATCGATCGTTATTTATTGAAAAATAACCTTGAGGCACATACGCTACTTCCTGCCAACACCCTAAAAGAACTCGTTGTTCAAGCTGGTAAAGCACGTTTGAGACCGGTCATCTTAACGGCAATTACAACCGTACTTGGATTGATTCCTCTAGCTATCGGACTCAATATTAACTTCTTTAGTTTGTTTGAACGTTTCAATCCAGAAATCTATATTGGAGGAGATAATGTGATGTTTTGGGGGCCTTTAGCCTGGACGGTGATTTACGGTCTGATCGTAGCGACCTTCCTAACCCTTATTATAGTACCAACCCTCTTCTATATTTCCTATAGAATCAAATGGGCGGTCTATAAAAACAGAAGACTTTTGGAATAATAATTCCTTTATCAAACACATATAAAGCAGGTCGATTGGCCTGCTTTTTTTTGTACTTTTGCATCCATAATTCAATCATATGTACAGAGATCACACTTGCGGTGAATTAAATGCCGCTCATATTGGAAACGAAGTTAAATTATCTGGATGGGTTCAAAAGGTCAGAGATAAAGGATTTCTTTGTTGGGTAGACCTCAGAGATCGCTATGGGATTACCCAACTCATCTTTGATGCTGATCGTTCAGACGCTACTATCGTTGAAACCGCAAAAAATCTCGGAAGAGAAAGTGTGATATCCATCAGTGGAACTGTCTTAAAAAGAGACGCAGCCAATCCCAAAATGGCAACTGGTGAGATTGAAATTCTAGTGAGTAAATTAGAAGTACTCAACCCTTCAAAGACTCCTCCTTTCACCATCGAAGATGAGTCCGATGGAGGTGATGATCTTAGAGCAAAATACCGCTATTTAGACATTCGCAGAAGACCAGTTCGAAACAACCTCATCTTTAGACATAGAGTGAGTATGGAGGTTAGAAATTACCTTTCAAAGGCTGGATTTATAGATGTTGAAACACCTTATTTGATCAAATCAACTCCAGAAGGAGCAAGAGATTTTGTAGTTCCTTCTCGAATGAATGAAGGACAATTTTACGCCCTTCCACAATCACCTCAAACCTTTAAACAACTCTTGATGGTCGGTGGAATGGATCGCTATTTCCAAATCGTTAAGTGCTTTAGAGACGAGGATCTCAGAGCCGATCGTCAGCCAGAGTTTACACAGATTGACTGTGAAATGGCTTTTGTAGAGCAAGAAGATATCCTAAGTACATTTGAAGGGCTTACGCGCCACCTCTTAAAAGAAATTAAAGGTGTTGAAATCGACAAGTTTCCTAGGATGCCTTATGAAGAAGCGATGAAACGCTATGGAAATGACAAACCAGATATTCGATTTGGAATGGAGTTTGGAGAACTCAACGAAGTAGCTCAACACAAAGACTTCAATGTATTTAACACTGCTGAACTCGTTGTTGGAATTGCAGTTCCAGGTGGAAATGCATACACGAGAAAAGAAATCGACAAGCTCATCGATTGGGTAAGACGTCCTCAGGTTGGAGCCAAGGGAATGGTTTACGTTCGTTGTAACGAAGACGGAAGCTTTAAGTCTTCTGTCGACAAATTTTACGATGGAGAAGATTTGCAAAAATGGGCTGAAGTAACAGGAGCCAAAGCAGGAGATTTGATCTGTGTGCTCTCTGGGGATGCTAATAGTACCCGTGCTCAACTATCTGCACTTCGAATGGAACTTGCCGAGCAATTAGGACTTAGAAATCCTGATGAGTTCGCCCCACTATGGGTGGTTGATTTTCCTCTCTTAGAGCAGGATGAAGAAACAGGGCACTGGCATGCGATGCACCACCCATTTACAGCCCCAAAACCGGAGGAAATGGATCTTTTAGAATCCAATCCAGGAGCGGTACACGCTAACGCATACGATTTAGTACTCAATGGAAACGAAATTGGTGGAGGATCCATTCGTATTCACGACAGAGGGGTTCAAGAGCGCATGTTTAAACTTTTAGGATTTACAGAGGAGGAAGCAAAGGCACAGTTCGGATTTTTGATGGACGCCTTCCAATACGGAGCACCACCACACGGTGGAATCGCTTTTGGTTTGGACCGTTTAGTTGCTATCCTGGGTGGACAAGAGTCTATTCGAGATTTTATAGCCTTTCCAAAAAACAATGCAGGAAGAGATGTGATGATCGACGCACCAGCATCTTTAAGTGAGGATCAATTAGATGAATTAAATCTGCGTATTAACCTTCAGAACTAACTCCTCAATGGAGCAAAAGTTTACATATTACCTCAAGCGATTCCTCGTATGGAGAGCGAAACACATCTCTGAGAAACGATTTATACTTATTCTCTCTGGCGTCATAGGGTTTACATCAGGAATCGGTGCGGTACTATTAAAAAACCTCACACATTTTATTCAGTGGTTACTCGAAGGTAAAATCGTTGAAGACGTCCATAATGCCTTCTACTTTGTTTTTCCGCTCATCGGTTTTGTCCTCGCTTTTGCAGTGATGAAATACGTGATTAAACACAAAATTTCTCATGGGATTCCAACCACATTACACAGTATTTCTAAGGAAAAAGGGAAACTAAAACGATATCAAATGTTCGGTTCAATTCTAACAGCTCCTCTTACCGTAGGGTTTGGTGGTTCTGTTGGACTTGAGGGACCAACCGTTTCTACTGGAGCAGCGATTAGTTCTAATATCGCACAAATGCTTCACCTCAATCAAAAAAACAGAAACCTACTCATCGGTGCTGCTGCAGCAGGAGCCTTATCCTCTATCTTTAAAGCTCCAATTGCAGCCATCATTTTTGCAGTAGAGGTTTTTAGTTTGGATTTAACCGTGGTTTCCATGTTACCGCTTTTGATTGCATCAGTTTCTGCCATTCTAACATCCTATCTTTTCTTCGGATCTCAAACCATTTTACCCTTTGAAATCACTCAGGGATTTACAGCAAAACACCTTCCCTTTTATTTATTATTAGGGGCAGCTACTGGACTCGTGTCCATTTATTTTACGTTCATCTATGAGCGTATTCAAAATTTATTTGAAAAATTAAAGTCCTCAAAACTCAAATTAATCGTTGGAGGAATTTCTTTAGGAGCGATACTTTTTCTTTTTCCTTCCCTTTATGGAGAGGGCTTTGAAGTCATCAACCAATTACTCGAGGGTAATTACAACTTGGATCTTTTTAGTACACTGGATTGGTTTTCTGACAGTGCATACGGTTTGTTGCTACTCTTGTTGATTATAGGTCTTTTAAAAATTGTCGCTACTTCGATCAGTTTTGGAGCTGGCGGTGTTGGTGGAATTTTTGCTCCTACACTTTTTATGGGAGCAGTCTTTGGTCATCTTGTGGCTAAAATTATACATATGACCGGCTTGTCAACCTCTGTTTCCACTTCAAATTTTACCCTACTTGGAATGAGCGGACTTATGGCTGGTGTCTTACACGCTCCGCTGACAGCCATCTTCTTAATTGCAGAAGTTACTGGAGGATACGAATTATTTATTCCTTTAATGATCACCTCTGCAATGGGTTATGCCATTACCAAAATGGTCATGCCACACTCTGTATATACCATGGAACTCGGTCGAAAAGGCGATTTGATCACTCACGATAAGGATCACGCCGTATTGACCTTAATGGATATTGATTCGGTTATAGAAACCAATTTCATCCCGGTTCACCCTACCATGAATCTCGGTGAAATAATCCATTCGGCCGTTGTCAAATCAAAGCGTAATATCTTTCCAGTCATTGATCCCGATAACAAACAGTTCTTAGGGGTCATTCTCTTAGATGACATTCGTTCTAAAATGTTTAAACCAGAACTCTACAACGAAATCTTTGTTGCAGAAATCATGCATTCAGCTCCAGATCTCATCGATCTAGAAAAAGACAAAATGACCTATATTATGGATAAATTTGAACGTTCTGGCGCTTGGAATTTACCTGTTGTAAAAAATGGCGAATATCAAGGCTTTATCTCAAAATCAAAGCTTCTTACCGCCTATAGAAGAAAATTGATTCACTTTACTAGATAATGAAAAAGTTACTCCTACTTGCATCTCTTTTATGCCTCTCGAGCATTTTATACGGTTTCTATATCAAAGACGGCCAAGAAACAACAGATGGTGATTTTTATATAGGTATGGGAACTGCATTGCTTTTCTTAGTGATTATGCCCGTTTTCGTAATTGTAGCCTCCAAGGGTAAAAAGATGAAAGATTATACCCTAAGCAAAGAAAACATTGAAAAAATGAGAGAAAACCAAGAAAATAGCTAATATTTTCGTATAATTTTTTCATTTTTTTTAAAATAATCTTTAAGCTATTATTAAAAGCCTACATTTGCATCATAATTTTTTAATATATATTAATGACTGGAACAGTAAAATTTTTTAATGAATCTAAAGGTTATGGATTCATTACTAACGACGAAAACGGAAGCGATGTATTCGTACACGTAACCGCTTTAAACGGCATCGAACTTAAAGAAGGAGACAAAGTCTCTTACGATGAAGAAGATGGAAAAAAAGGAACCGTTGCCGTAAATGTAGATCTTATTGATTAATTTCTTTTTGAATGCATAGAACGCTAATCCTCGAATGAATTTCGGGGATTTTTTTTGTTTAAATAGTTCGTCCTAGGTTCTTTTTTGACTAAAAAAACTTTTTAGAAGTTCCGATGCTTCATCTTTCATCACCCCTGAAACAATCTCTGTTTTTGGATGCAGTTGTACCCCTAAGGCAAGCCCTCCTCTTTTGGGATCAGAAGCCCCGTAAACAATTTTTTTAAGTTGGCTCCAATAGAGTGCTCCACTACACATCACACAAGGTTCTAGTGTGACATAAAGTGTACATTGATTGAGGTATTTTCCTCCTAAGTAATTACTCGCTGCAGTGATCGCTTGCATCTCAGCATGAGCTGTAACATCGGTGAGTAGCTCAGTGAGATTATGAGCTCTAGCGATAATACGATCATCGACGACAATAACAGCCCCAACAGGGACCTCCCCCTTTTCAAAGGCGATATGAGCTTCCTCTAAAGCTCGTTTCATAAAGTAGTTGTCGTCAAATGGATTCACACTATAAAGATATGTTTTTGTACCATCCTATAAAAACATATCTTTGATACAAATTTTTACTATGATTCGATGGTTAGCTGCCTTTATTGGCTATGCTTTACTAAGATTTCCAGGAGCAATTTTAGGATTTTTAATCGGTAGTTTTATCGATCAATTCCAAAAGGGAGGTTCTGGACAGATTTATACAACTTCTCGAAGGGTTTCATCTCAAGATTTTGAGGTGCATCTCTTATCGCTTTGTGCAATTGTGATTAAAGCTGATGGACAAGTCTCCGACGCTGAACGACAATACGTTCAACAATACTTTATACGAACCTATGGTCCAGCGAGAGCCAACCATATTTTCAAGACTTTTAACTCCGCTGTTGACAAAAAAGACATCAATGCTCAAAAGATATGCTTTGAACTCAATGGGATGGTTTCTTATCCAATGAGGTTGCAACTCTTACACTTTTTATTTGCAATCGCTCACAGCGATGGAGCGGTTCATCCAAAAGAATTAGAACGTCTCACCGAAATTGCCTCCTACTTAAAAATCAAAACCCTTGATTTTAGATCGATCAAAGCGATGTTTGTGGCATCGACTACCTCTTCCTATGAAATCTTAGAGATTTCAAAATCTGCAACAGATGCAGAGGTCAAAAAAGCCTATAGAGATATGGCTAAAAAATACCATCCAGATCGTGTCAATACCGAGGATGAAGCCATTAAAAAAGGAGCTGAAGAAAAATTTAAACAAGTGGGACAGGCTTATGAAGCCATTTGTAAAGAAAGAGGAATATGATGGAAACTATATTATTCTATATCAAATTAGGAGTCTTCCATGTTTTAGATTTAGGAGCATACGATCATCTGCTGTTTCTATCTGCCATGGCGCTGCCCTTTAGTTTTTCTAAAAACAAAACCCTTTTTTACTTAGTAAGTGTATTTACAATTACACACTGTACTTCACTTGCCTTATCGACCTATGAAGTACTCGAGGTCAATACCTCAGTCATAGAATTTTTAATCCCTTTGAGCATTTTGTTAATGGTGGTATTTGATGTCATATACACCCAAAAATTAAACAGCAAAAGTCTGAGATTTCATTTGATTGCAACGGCCGTTTTTGGTCTCATTCACGGTTTTGGATTCTCCAATTACTTCAAGATGCTTATGGGTCAAACCCAAGACAAAATCACGGGACTGATTTCATTTGCGATCGGTCTTGAAATCGCTCAACTCATTATCATTCTGATGGTTGTTGTAGTGGTATTATTACTGACTAAAACTCAATTGCAAAAACAGCAAATTATAAAATGGGGTGCACTCCTTATCGGAGCACTTACCTTACCTCTCTTATACAGCACTTTCACTTCTCTTTTAAACTAATTTGAAGCTTTGAACAATTAGTCTTAAATTGGCCCTATCAATATTATGAGCAAGGATAAAAAACAATTAAAGTACGACACTGCCTATTTGAAAATGGCAAGAGAATGGGGAGCGCTTTCTTACTGTGAACGCAAACAAGTGGGTGCGATTATGGTCAAGGAGCGAATGATCATCTCTGATGGCTATAATGGAACTCCTTCTGGCTTTGAGAATATCTGTGAGGACGAAGAAGGATATACCAAATGGTATGTTTTGCATGCAGAGGCCAATGCCATCTCTAAGGTTGCCTCTTCAACACATTCTTGTAAAGGAGCTACACTGTACATCACCCTATCTCCTTGTAAGGAATGCAGTAAGCTCATTCATCAATCAGGGATTAATAGAGTAGTCTACGCCAATGCCTATAAAGATCTCTCTGGGATTAGGTTCTTAGAATCTGCAGGAGTAGAGACCCTACATTTGCCTTTTGAAGACTAGTCGAAGTTCGGTTTTCTTTTATTTAAAAAAGCATCAGTACCTTCCTTAAAATCATCGGTACCAAAACAGTGACCGAAATTTTCAATTTCACGTTGAAAACCTCCATCTTGATCGTATGCATTAATAGCGTCAATTGCATTGCTAATTGCTGAGGCTGAATTTTTTGAAATCTTTGTCGCCAATTTGATTGCCGTATCCATTAACTCATCCTGTGGAACTACAGAATTGACCAATCCCCAATCACAGGCCTTTTTTGCGTCAATCATCGAGGCGGCACTAATGAGTTCCATCGCTCTTCCTTTTCCGATGAGTTTGGGAAGTCGTTGTGTTCCTCCATAACCAGGAATGACCCCTAAAGATACCTCAGGAAGCCCCATCAGGGCATTTTCACTAGCGATTCGAATATGAGATGCCATGGCGAGTTCGAGTCCTCCTCCAAGAGCATAACCATTGATTGCTGCAATCACAATCTTTGGACACATCTCAATCTTATCGAACAACTCCTCTTGTCCTCTCTGAGCTAATTCTTGCCCCTCTTCTGATGAGAAATGAGCAAACTCAGCGATATCAGCACCTGCCACAAATGCTTTGTCCCCTTCTCCAGTAATTACAATCACTCGTATAGAAGAATTATGGCTCAATTCATCGATAGCAGAACCCAGCTCTGCAATGGTTTCTCTGTTGAGAGCATTGAGTTTTTTTGGGCGATTGATCACTACAACGGCAGTTTTTTGGTCTACAGCTATTTTTATATTACGATAGGTCATCTTAAAAGGCTTTTAAAGGTATTTCAATGGTAAAAACAGTCCCTTTTCCTACTTGGCTTTCACAGGATATTTTTCCCATATAGTTTTCTACGATAGATTTGACCATTCCAAGCCCAAGCCCCATACCCGAGCTCTTGGTGGTAAATTTAGGCTCAAAGATCTTTTGAATATGTTCAGGAGCAATTCCCTTACCATTATCTTTAATAATGATTTTAAAGTGGCTCTTTAAATTTAGAATCACTACTTCGATCAAAGGGTTTTGTTGTTCATCACAGGCCTGAATAGCATTCTTAACTAAATTATTAATGATTCGAATCAGTTGAGTGCGATCAAACTTTACCAATAAATCGACTTCACTTGGTTGAAAGCGAATATAGGGTTTTGAAAATAATGAAAGAGCCAAACTCGTAATCTTATTGACGTCAATTTCTTCGCTTTGTTGAGCAGGCATTTGAGCAAAATCCGAAAAAGCTGAAGCGATATAACTAAGAGTATCTATTTGTTCCAATAGAATCTGTGTGTGTTCTCGAAGTTCCTCTTTGGCATTGGGGCTCTTTGGATCAAACTGTTGTTCGAATAATTGTAAGTTTAATCGCATTGGAGTCAATGGGTTTTTAATTTCATGTGCTACCTGTTTGGCCATTTCTCTCCATGCCTGTTCGCGTTCACTTTTAGCTAGCTTTTCAGCACTGCCTTTGAGCTGGTCAATCATCGAATTATAAGCTTCAATGAAAACTCTCATTTCCGGGCTCACATTAGTAACGTCAATTTTTTTAAAGCGCTGATCAAGATCGGTATGCTCCAAAGTATCTTTGATAATTTTAAACGACTTGGTGATATAAGAGGAAAACAAATAAGCAATTCCAATCGCAATGAGAAAAAGCAGCAGGTAAACGATTGTTAATCGCCCTAAAAATTCATTCAGTTCGCGTTGATTAAAACTGTTGTCTTGATAATAAGGAAGGTGAAGAATGCAAATGGGAGCGCCCTTTTGATCCACCACAAATCGGTAGGAAGAAAGGTAATTAGTTCCATTGATATTGGTTTCATTCACATGGCGATCACTACGGGTATCTAGAACCTTCATGATCGCATCAGGAACCTTGTCTGGAGTAGGAATCAACTCCTGATCGTACATGCCCGTCGCCAACAAGCTTCCGTCGAGTCCATAAACATTAAAATTGATGTTTTGAATATAGGAAATACTATTGACTTCATCTTTTAAATAGGTCGAAAGTGACTGAGATTCATCCCAATGATTGTGTTCTAAAATACTTAGAATACTACGCTCCAGTTGGGTTTCCTTACGCTCCAATAGATGTTCGTGATAATCCTTAGCCTGTTCGGTGTATTGATAAATAGTGATTCCAGCAATCAAAGCGGAAGCCACTAGCACCAAGGCGATCATGGTCATAAATATTCTAACTCGTAAGGAACTGTTCTTCATATCAGACGATTTTCAATGACTAAGTTAGTAAAAAGCAGGATTTAAACGAATGGAACAGGAAAGGCTTTAACCTTTATTTAAGGGATTGCTTGAAGTAGTTCTAAGCATTTTTAATTATTTTTGCAGTCTAAAAATTAGATTATGTATCCAGAAGAATTAATAGTACCGATGAGAGCAGAGCTCTCACAAAGAGGATTTCAAGATTTATATACTGCAGAGGAAGTTGTAGAGGCGCTTTCCAAAGAAGGAACTACGTTACTCGTGGTAAACTCAGTTTGTGGATGTGCTGCAGGAGCAGCCAGACCAGCAGCTGTAATGAGCTTAGCCAACGATAAAACTCCAGATAACTGCTGTGCTGTTTTTGCTGGAGTTGATTTTCAGGCGGTAGAAAAAGCGAGAGAGCTTATGTTGCCTTTTCCTCCTTCATCTCCTTCAATTGCCCTTTTTAAAGACGGGGAATTGGTACATATGATTGAAAGACATCATATCGAAGGAAGACCTGCAGATTTAATCGCTGAAAACTTAAAAGCAGCTTATAACGAATTCTGTTAAGCTTGAGCAAACTCTTAGCCTATCCACTGAGTATCGTGTACAATCTGTTTTTTGGATTGACACTCTTAGTGTTTCACCCTATTCAGTGGATATGCTTAACTATTTTTGGATACCAAGCACATAAAGCTTCGGTATCCATTATGAATTTCTTTCTGGTCCTTTGGACAAGAATCTTAGGAACCCGATACAGTTATTTTTCTGAGGAACAACTACCAAAAGGAAAAGCGGTCATCATCGTTGCCAATCATCAAAGTCTTTACGATATTCCCTATATCATTTGGAAACTCAGAAGTCTCCATCCTAAATTTGTCGCTAAAAAAGAACTCGGCAAAGGCATTCCTTCGGTTTCATTCAACCTCAAATACGGAGGATCAGTCCTAATCGATCGAAAAAGCCCTGATCAATCACTCAAGGCAATAGCTTCGCTGGGAACTTATATTGAAAAACATAAAAGAACCGCTGTTATTTTTCCAGAAGGGACCCGTTCTAAGGACGGTCAACCGAGAAAATTCAAAAGAGGTGGTCTCAAAATTCTAATGGAAAACAGCCCCAACGCTGTCATCCTACCCATCAGTATTAGTAATTCCTGGAAAATGCACCGTTGGGGTGCATTCCCAAACGGAATTGGAGTACATTTAAAGTTTTATCTTCACCCTCCTATTGAAAACAGTGGAGACTCTGAAATAATCATCGACAAAGTAGAACAACTCATTAAATCAGGTATTCAGAATAATGGCTAAACTCAACAAAAAGGGAGTACTTATCATCAATTTAGGTTCCCCAAAAAGTCCAACTGCAAAGGATGTTAAACCTTATTTAGCAGAATTTTTAATGGATGAACGCGTCATCGATCTTCCAAAACTTTTGAGAACTTTTTTAGTGAAAGGAATCATATTAAATGTAAGGCCTAAAAAATCTGCAAAAGCCTATAAAAAAATCTGGTGGGAAGAAGGATCTCCATTAATTGTGATTTCAGAGCGCTTTACGGAAAAACTAAGAAATGCTATTGATATCCCTGTAGCACTAGGGATGCGCTATGGAGAGATGAACATTCAAAAGGCACTACAAGAACTCCAAGATCAGGGAGTTCAAGAGGTGTACGTCATTCCTATGTATCCTCAGTACGCTATGAGTTCTTACGAAACAGTAGAAATTAAAACAAGGGAGGTTCAACAGGACTTTTTTCCAAATATGAAACTCAGCTTTAAAAAAGCTTTTTATCAAGACGCTGATTATATCGATGTCTTAGCCAAGGATGTACAACAAAAAATTCAAGGTAAAGACTACGACCATATTCTTGTTTCCTATCACGGAGTGCCCGAACGACACATTCGAAAAGGCGATGTGACAAAATCCCATTGTAAAATGGATGGAAAGTGCTGTATCTCCGACTCTAAAGCCCATGAATTTTGCTACAAACACCAATGTGTGACCACTACGATCAAACTACGAGAGGCCCTTGGTGAATCAGAAGAAAACCTCACCCATTCTTTTCAATCACGTCTAGGTTCTGATGCCTGGATCAAACCTTATACTGACAAAGAATTTGAGCGATTAGCAAAAGAAGGAAAGAAAAAACTTTTAGTAATTACTCCTGCTTTCGTAGCCGACTGTTTAGAAACACTGGAAGAGATTGCCATGGAAGGAAAAGAGCAGTTTTTAGAGGCTGGAGGGGATACTTACGAGCACATCAGCTGTCTAAATGATGCGGATCCATGGGTTGCAACTGTCGCCAATTGGGTTCAGAATTGGAATGAAGGTTCCTCCTCTATTGATTGATTTTTATTTCAATTAATGCTCTAGAGATTTCTGGTTTGTAGATAGCTCCCGTTGCAAAATCTACAATAGTCCCTGGAGCAAATAAAATTAAATCAGCTAAAAGGGCGATTACACGAACTTCTCGTTGTGGCTCGCCTGGCTTTGGTTTTCTTTTTTGCTCTTCAGAGATAGGACCCCCTAAAAGAGTGGCGCAACTGGTACTTAGCATTGCTACTACAAATACTAAAGCAATCATTGATGTTTTCATAGGATTTCGTTTATAATTCTAAAGCACAAAAATTAGACCATTATTGTCGTTTATCGAACAGCCTCTCTGATTCGAGATGAATTAATTAAAATTGTCTATTCTAATTGATCAATTAAATGAGTTACTATAATTTGTACGGTAAATTTCCGTACATTTGTAACAAACCACAACTATGGACTCACAATTGACAAAAGAAGAACGAATTGAAATTAGAGTATCATCTAAAGATAAAAAAATGTTTAAACTCGCTCAAAAATTAAGTGGAGATAAGACTTTTAGCAATTTTATTGTCCGTATTGTAAAAAATCATGCAGAAGATATAATTGCTAAAAACAACAAAATTTTAATATCCGATAGAGATCGTCAACTTTTTTTTGATTCGGTATTTAGCGATACAAAACCTAATCAAAACTTGATTAATGCTGCAAAGCGATTCAAGAGTAAAAAAACATAGGTATGAGAATAGTCCTATTGTCAAGGCGTCATCATAAAAACAGCTTTCAATGTGAGGAAAATTCTCTAAATGATTATTTGCATAAACAAGCATTTCAGGACATTAGAAAAAAATTAGCTGTTTGTTTTGTGGCGGTTGATCAAATGGAACGTGTACTAGGTTATTATACCTTGAGTAGCGAAAGCCTCGGTAGAGATCTCATTCCAAATAAATATCTCAAAAGAATTCCAAAAAATTACAATGCTCCCGTAGTACTGTTGGGAAGGTTAGCCAGAGACCTCAAAGCTAAAGGATCAGGGCTTGGTGAAGAGCTGTTGATCGATGCGTTATTTAGAAGCTTTAGCTTGTCAGAACAATCAATAGGTGCTATGGCCGTCATCGTAGATCCAATTTGTGACTCAGCGCGAAGCTTTTATAATAAGTATGGGTTTATAGCTTTAAAAGACAGTTCTAAAATGTTTCTACCAATGAATACTATTAAGAAACTTATTTGAACACCTTGCTGCTTAATGACAAATTGAATCCACAACTCTCATTTCATATTTTTTTAGTACTTTAGTTAGGTTCATCTTTTACTAACTAAACCCTTCTTCGATGAAAAAATTGACACTCATCAGTACATTTGCTCTTGTAGCTATGATGGTATTTCCTACACAAAACCTAGTCGCACAGAGAAAAAGAAAAGCTCCAACCACTAATTTTGACGAACAACTTTACAGCAGTCTTGAATACCGACTTGTTGGTCCCTTTAGAGGAGGTCGATCAGCTGCAGTCACTGGAGTCCCAGGTCAAGATAATTTGTACTATATGGGAGCCACTGGAGGTGGAGTATGGAAAACTACGGATGCTGGAACTACTTGGGAAAATATTTCTGATGGATTCTTTGGAGGTTCCATTGGATCTGTTGCTGTAGCTCCTTCTGATCACAATGTAATCTACGTTGGAGGCGGTGAAGGCACCATCAGAGGAAATGTCTCTTCTGGATATGGAGTTTACAAAAGTATTGATGCAGGTAAGACTTGGGATCATATCGGTCTTCCAAACTCAAGACACATCCCCAGAATTAGAATTCATCCAACAAACCCAGATATCGTCTATGCAGCCGTTCTTGGAAACATCTACAAACCCAATAATGATCGTGGAGTATACAAAAGTACCGATGGAGGAAAAACTTGGAGAAAGACTCTTTTTGCTAATGGACAAGCAGGTGCTGTTGATTTGATCATCGATCCAAATAATGCACGTGTTCTTTACGCTTCTACTTGGAGAATACAACGTACGCCCTACAGTATGGATTCAGGAGGAGAAGGTTCTGCTCTTTGGAAGTCAACCGATGCGGGTGAAACGTGGACCGAGATTTCAAAAAACAAAGGATTTGCAAAAGGAACCCTAGGGATTATTGGAGTGACGGTATCACCAGTCAATTCAGATCGCGTTTGGGCTATTGCTGAGAACAAAGAACAAGGAGGGCTCTACCGTTCGGAAGATGGTGGTGAAACGTGGACTCAAATTAACTCCGAGCGTAAACTGAGACAACGTGCTTGGTACTATACCAAGGTATACGCAGATACTCAAGACCTTAATACGGTTTATGTGATGAATGTACAGTATCACAAATCGACCGATGGAGGTAAGACCTTTAGTACTCACAACGCTCCTCATGGAGATCACCACGATTTGTGGATTGCTCCTGAAAACAATCAGCGTATGATTATCGCCGATGATGGAGGTGGTCAAGTATCTAATGATGGAGGTGGAACTTGGTCGACCTATGGAAATCAACCTACTGCTCAGTTCTACAGAGTCACTACTGACAATAGTTTTCCCTATAAAATTTTAGCGGCTCAGCAAGACAATTCCACTGTTCGAATCAATCACCGATCGAGTGGACGTTACATTTCTGAAGATGATTGGGAAGCTACCGCTGGGGGAGAATCGGCTCATATTGCAGTAGATCCACTTGATAACGATATCGTATACGGAGGTTCTTATGACGGTTTTTTAACCCGAGTTAATCACAAAAATGGAACTACAAGAGGAATCAATGTTTGGCCTGATAACCCTATGGGGGCTGGAGCTGAAGCGATGAAATACCGTTTCCAATGGAATTTCCCAATTCAGTTTTCAAGACACAATCCAAAGGCTTTATACACCCTTTCGAACCATGTGCACCGTTCTACAAATGAAGGACAAAGCTGGGAAGTGCTCTCTGGAGATCTCACCAGAAATGAACCTTCAAAATTAAAATCAAGTGGAGGTCCTATCACTCAAGACAATACCTCAGTTGAATATTACGGAACCTTATTCGCAATGGATGAAAGTCCTCTTAAAGAAGGTGTTCTATGGGTAGGATCTGATGATGGATTAGTTCATGTTTCAAAAGACAATGGAGCGACTTGGACCAATGTGACTCCAAAACAAATGCCAACCTGGGCAATGGTTAACAGTATTGATGCTTCTCACTTTGATGAGGGTTCTGCCTATATCGCGGCTAACTTATACAAAGAGGGAGATTTTAGACCATACCTCTATAAGACATCAGATTACGGAGCTACATGGACTACAATTACGTCTGGAATTGATGCTGAGCATTTTACCAGAGTTGTACGAGCAGATCCAAAGCGCAAAGGTTTACTTTACGCGGGTACCGAAACAGGAATGTATATCTCTTTTGACGATGGTACGAGCTGGAAACCATTTCAACTCAATCTACCCATTGTGCCAATTACAGACCTTACTATTAAAGACAACAACCTTATCGTTGCGACTCAGGGAAGAGCCTTGTGGATCATTGACGATTTAACTGTATTACACCAATTGCACTCTAATACAACCGATAAGGCTATTCTATACGCTCCTAAAGATTCTTATAGAACAAAAGGTGGCGGTGGAAGAGCTTCTAAAACTGCAGGAACCAATCACCCTAATGGAGTCATTACTCATTTTTACCTTCCTAAAGAAGATTCAAAAGTATCCCTTCGATTTACCAATGCCGCAGGAGACACTATAGAAACTTATGGTACCGATGAAAAGAAAAACAAGCTCAAAATTAAAAAAGGTGGAAACACCTTTGTTTGGGATACCAGAGGTTTAGGAGCTAAAAGATTAGACGGAATGATTCTTTGGTGGGCCAATCTCGATGGACCAAAAGCAGTTCCAGGTAACTATACTGTACACTTAGAAGTAAATGGAGTGTCTCAAAAACAAGACTTTAAAATTGTTGCGGATCCAAGAACAGAATCAAGTGTCGAAGGCATGCAACAACAATACGATTTCATCACTAAGGTCAATACTACCATCAATAAGGCACATGAAGCTATTGAGATTATTAGAGCGACCAACAAACAATTGGCTGCTTTTCAGAAGCAATACAAAGATGATGAGTCGGTGAGTGATTTAGTTGAAAAAGCAAAAGCCATGGCTGATTCACTTTCAGAAGTTGAGAAGACCTTGTATCAAACTCAGAACAGATCTGGTCAAGATCCACTCAATTTCCCTATCAAGCTCACTAATAAACTAGGACACTTAAATTCTCTAGTTGGAATGGACGATTTCCCACCAACTGAGCAAGATGAAGCTGTTCGAGTGGAACTCACTGAGAAAGTTGAAGCAGCACTTGAAATCTTTAATAAAACACTTAAAGAAGACGTAGATGCATTTAATGCAGAATTTAATTCAAGAGGATTAAAATTCTTGTTTGTGGAAGAATAAAATACGTTAGATTTGCATCGACTGGGGGATTAGCTCAGTTGGCTAGAGCGCTTGCCTGGCAGGCAAGAGGCCACCGGTTCGAATCCGTTATTCTCCACTTCAAATGCAACAATCAATTAAAGGCGTCCTCTGGGAGCCTTTTTTTACTTATGTGAACCTGAGCACATTAACAGCTTATTTGTTCGATATTCTTTTTAACTACTTTCATAAGACTTTGTGAATTTAGATTAACTTTACAATACAAATCATACCATAATGAAAAAAATTCTTGTACCCATAGGGACCCATCCACAGTCTGAAAAAACATTGCAATACGCAGTTGATTTTGCTCAACATATAGGAGCTGAAATTTTTGTAATGACTGCTTTTAATTCACCAATGGCAGCTGGAAACTTATCGAATGTTGTCGGTAAAATAGAGAAGAGTAATCAAGAGTATTTAAATAACATTATCGAACTCGTAGACAAAAAAGGGGTTTTAATAAAAACAGCAACTTACGTTGGCTCTGTTATTGAAGGGCTTGAAGCAATTGATGCAAAATTGGGAATTGATTTAATCATTATCGCTCCAAGAAGTATGGATATCAATGAAGACTTATATTTGGGTAATACAACGGGAAGCATCATTAAAAAAACAGACATTCCAACTTTATTAGTGCCAAGAGAATGTGAATTTACTCCTATCAAAAAAATCTTAACGGCTTTTAAATCGGGAATTGTAACGGATTCGAGCATTTTAAAGCCTTTGCTACTTATGAAAGCTGCCTTTGAAGCAAATGTTAGCTTGCTACTTGTGAAAACTCCTAATTACACTCAAGAAGATTTAGTAGTTGATCCTTCGCTAATGGATGTGAGTAAAAAAATTAGCATCACTGAAAATCAAACTACCTATATGGGTGTTTTAGAACATTTTCAAGGTAAAAAACCAGATTTATTGTGTGTTTTTAGACGAAAAAGAGGGTTTTTTGAAAAATTATGGAAGAAAAATACCATTTCTAAATCTGAATTTTGGGTAAAAATTCCAGTGTTAGTACTTCCCTCAAAGAAAAATGAATAGAATGGATTGATTCCAATACAACAACAGAATCTATTCAATCATATATTGAACAATTAAAGGCTTCCTCGGAAGCCTTTCTTTTTGTTCTCTACTAACTATTGTAAATCAAGAAGCCACCTTATAAAAGGGTGGCTTCCAGACTATTTTTCGCTATAAGAAGCGAAAACCAAACTAAACTATAAACCAGCTATTAAAAACCAGTGCGTAATAAGAACTCGAGATTATTGTTAACCGAAGCTACACTTCCTCTTGCTCCCATGCCATAAGCGAATCCAATTTTCAACTTTTCATTGAGTTTGAATGTCGATAAGGCAGATATTCCTTTATTAGATCTAAGTGTAAGACCACATTCTAATATATTATTATATGAAACCATGGTGTTGATGTCTAATAATGGATCGATACCATCTACATAGGTCATTAACACAGAAGGTCTAACAGTGAATTGATCATTCATTCTGATTTTATAACCAAAACTACTGTAGACATGCATTTTTGAAGTTGATAATAGATTAACTCCATTTTCTTCGGCAATTCTTGTTGTGTCAAAGAACTTAGGAATTGAAATAGACATATCCCACTTTTCGTTGATTAGGTGAAATCCAAAACCTAAGTTAGGTTTAGAAACACTGATATCAACAAGACTAGGGTCAATTGCAGAATCAATAAGTGTTAATCCACTTGCATTGAGGTTATAAAACACCCCTGAACCTCTCAAACCAAAGTAGAGAGAGGAACCATTCGACAATTGAATTCCATAAGAAAAATCAAGTGAAACAACATTGTTAGTTTCAACAAAGGTTTTATCATTTAAGATATTAAGTCCAACACCCAGTCCACTACTCAATTTCTTGTCATAAGCAATAAACATAGATGTAGGCGACTGAGCGGCACCAGCCCACTGTTTGACATAAGCAGTGGTGAAGTTGCCTTCTTCGTTCATTCCAGAATAAGCTGGATTGTAAATATTCATTAAGTCATTGTACTGAGTAACTACTCCATCTTGCTGAGCCCATCCAACAAGACCAATCATTCCTACAATAACTGAGATATATGTTTTAATTGTTTTCATCTTAATTTAATTTTTAGGTTGATTAGTTACTAGCAATGTAAACCCATCCTTGGTGATCTACTGAACCATTTCCGTCAGCATCTATGGTGTAGTAATAAGATGCACTTGGTAATTTGCTCGTTCCTGCTTTATTTGTTCCATCCCAAGTATTCTTATAATTCACAGCATTGAAAACTTCAATACCTGAACGATTGAATACTCTAATGATACTATTTGGGTGATTCAAAATATTTTTAATAACCCAGAAGTCATTTTTACCATCCGAATTCGGAGTGATTGCTTCTGCAACCGTAAGTTCTAAGTCATCACAAACATCCCCGATTCCATCAAAATCTAAATCTGATTGATCCGCATTTGCTGTGGTTGGACAGTTATCAATATTATCGTAAACACCATCACTATCGGTATCCATCAAAGTTGAATCTGTACCCAATTCAGCTTCTTCAACGTCCGTTAATCCATCGTTGTCATCATCAGTGTCATTAAGATTGGATAACATATCGCCATCTGTATCTAATGGTTTAGATGCTGCATCGTTAGGATTTGATTGTCCGTCAGTCACCTCATCAAAATCTAAGTATCCATCACCGTCTGAATCTGAAAGCGGATCGTCGTTTCCAGCATCTCTTTCATCAGCTAGTCCATCTCCATCTGCATCTGCAGTAGATGATTCAGCTGCATCGATGATTCCATCACCATCAAAGTCCCCAGTTCCTTCTTCTAAATCTCCTTTTCCATCACCATCAGTATCTGGAGAAAGTGGATCTGTTCCATTTGCTATCTCATCAAGATCGACAATGGTATCTCCATCTGTATCATCATTGGCTCTTAAGGCTGGTAGTGGATCCCATTCGTCATCTCCTTTTGTGAAGTTGAAAGTGGTAATCTCAGTACCATCGTTAAGTATTGGCTCCGTAAGTGCAGTTGCCCATGATGCTCTGCTTGAAGAATTATCAATTCCTGATAATTCTACCGTTCCAAATTCGTACATCCCCGGAGAAGTTCCTCCCAATGAATCATTCCATCCAATTGGACTAATTAATGAATTTCCTTCTTCACCCGGGTAAGTAGAAGATGCAACATTGGTATTGTAGAAAACTACTTCAGAAGTATTCGCTTGCCATGGTCTACCAAAATAACCAGGCTTAGCTCCGAATTCAGATGCTGTATCAACACCTGGAGTCGTTGAAACCACATTACATTCATACATTAAATATCCTCTTCCAGAACTCTGTTGAGCTGCAGTAATGTATGTTGCATCACTACTAACATCTGAGGTGTTGAATACAATATCAGTATGATAAAATACAGCTGTCATTCCTCCAAAAATATAATCTACAGCTCCCATCATTGCACCACGGTATACTACTACTCTTGCGTTAGTACCACCAAAGAATGCATCTTGTCTTCCAACGACTCTACATTTGTTTAAGATCACCTTATCAGCATCGTTAGCAACACCAATTGCTGCAGCTCGTTCAACAAAACTTCTGTTTTGTACTGAAGTGTCTCCTAGTGTAGTTGGTCTTAATCCTTTAGAACCACTCCCCTCTACAACAATATCTTCAGACTCCTTTTTAGAAATATATTGGTTAAAAGAGTTTTCCAAAATAAGATCTTCAGCAATAAACCCTGTTGAAGCAACAACCACTGTAGCATTCCAGTAAGAAGCTTTAGTAGTTCCTGAAACGTTATCATTTGAACGGTATCCATTCTCAATGTTTACAGCAAGAACTTCAGCGTTCCACTTATTGTCATTTCCTTGTGAATAATAGTGATATCCATATCCATAGTATGAGGTGATTCTCACCGCATTATCTTCAATATCAACTCCAGCATTCTTCAATCCAATACTTGGATTAGCTGATGCATTTTTCAAGGTAACATTAGGAGCAGCAATTACTAACATTTCTTCGTAATTTCCTGGATCAATCATCACAGTAACACGTTCTAAGTCTGAATCTTTTCCAGTAGTTGAAGATCTTTCCATAGAATTGATCGCATCAAGTGCGGCACCAATAGTTTGGAAATCTTTATCAGGACCTACAGTAAGTACTGCTTTAAAAGGAATAATTTTTGAAGTTCTAATGTTTGTCACATAAGAAGTGGCATTAAAAGTTAGACTAACTGTACCCGCTTCAGTACCTGTGTATTTATATTCTATAGTTTCAACAAGTCCAGTGCTTTTAGAGTTTGTGATGATAGCATCACCGCCATCGATATTAAAATCAGCTTGGTAATAATAATTCACAGTCATCTTTTCTCCTGGGTTCATTGGCACACCAATACTAGAGTTGGCTGGTGCTCCAAGATGGCCTTTTGCAATTTCATTTTTAACATTATTAAGAGCCATCCCCTTATAATAGGTGTCAGCATATACAATTACTTTATCATCAAAACTCCATTCATTAACAGTTTTAAATGATAAGTCTTTTGTTGTATCAGCTCCATTTACAGACAAATTTGAAATCAATGCAGCTTCAATTGGATATTGATCTAAACCTGCTAAAGCAACAGTATAGGTTCCGTCTCTCAAAGTAATTGAATTTGTTCCTGTATAGGAGTAACTATATCCATTTTCATTCAAATTAGAAAAAGTAATCTCTATTGTTGCTAACTGTTCTTCATTTAAATCTGATGCGTTAATTGCAATATTGTAAGTCGGTTTTGAGGTAAATACAAGATCTTCAGCAATAGTAGACGAAGAAGCTGCTATAGTAATCGTTGAAGTACCAATCGTATAATCGTTTACACCACTTGCGGTAATTGTATATTCGACATCTGCTTCTAACTCTACACTGTAAGTAGCGGCATCAACATTTATTTTTGGCTGAGGAACAAATAATTTCTCAGCAGCTGGATCTGGTGTATAGGTCAATGTCAAATTAGAAAGATCACTTCCTAAGCCTGAAACAGAACCTGAAACTGAGTATACTACAGCTTTAACAATTGAAAGGTCTAAAACTTTTAAACTGTCATTTAAACTCATTTCAGTAGTCGACAAAACATATCCATTGGCATTTTCCAATGATATAGCATAGTCATATCCTGTTGGCAAATCAATAATATAACTTCCCCCATTTGGTGAAGTTGACCATGATTTACCACTTGCATTGGTAAATACAATTTTATAGTCAGATGGAATTCCTTCTGCTTTAGTTATATCTATAGCACCCGCAAGCGTTTGGTAAATTGCTTCTTGCTTCGTAACTCTATAAACAACAATCTTGTCTTTGGTGTCATAGAATTTATAGGTTCCTTTTTGTTTGGCAACAAATTTATGATCAGAAAGTGTTTTATCGTTGACTGATGTATCATCTTGCTTTGAAGGGTCAGACTCTAAAAAGAATCTCAATTCTCCTCCTCCATTTCCTGAAATCGCTGCAATTGTGATTTCATCATTTTCCTCTGCAGCTATTGTAAAATATCGATTTGAACCATCCGTTGTTCCATTAGCATAAATCATACCCTTTGCCCCACTAACTCCATAAATATTCTCATCATAACGAGTTAAATTAGTATTGGTTGTTCTCAAGCGATCACTATTCGCTTTCCCAACCCAAGTTAAATCACCAACAGTAAATGTTTCAGGGAATTTTATTCCAGAACTACCAGGAGTGATTGAAGAATCATATAATCCATTAATTATTGATTCCGTCAACATATTATTGAATTTATTGGTGTCAAATTGCTCTGCTCCAAAATCCCATACATCTGCTTTAATACCTAATATGGTAATGTCTAAACTAGAAACTGAAGATGTAAAATCTAAAGTTGCTTTAGGCTTTGAAGGAGTAACCGTCATTGAAGGTAAGTAAATATCAGAACCAGTTCCTGAAGAATTCTTAACAGCTTTAAATGAAATTGTCGTTGCTGCTCCGTTATAGTTAAATGAATACGTGTCAACTTTATCTGTGGCTACCTGAGTGTCAACATTTCCTAAATCTGTGCCATCTGAAGTTGTAGCATTCATTGCTAATGATGAGTATTTAGACCCTACAAAACTGACAGTAGCTCCTCCGCTTACATCTAAATCTAACTGATGACCCTCTTTCATGTTCAGTCCATACGACGAACCATGAAAATTAGATGTTACGATTCTTAATTTACCATCAGTACTTTGACCTGCGTCATAAATTGATTGATCTGTAAAATCGTAGGTTACCGCAGGCAATTGATCTAATTTAAATTTATATCCAGTAGCATCTACTAAAGCATAAGTAAATGTTTGACCTTCTGGCAAGAATACTGAATAAGCTCCTCCAGCAGGAGTTACTCTCCACTCTTTACCATATTGGTTGGTAAAAGCTATTTGATATCCAGAAGGAATTCCTGAAGCATTACTGACATCAACAGAGCCTTTAAGCTCTTTATAGGTTACTTCTTTTCTTGAAATTCGATAAACACTTAACTTACCTACAGGATCAAAGATCTTGTAAGTACCTGCTTTTTTAGCTATAAATGTAAACGTTGTTAAATCAGTAGGAAGAGTCACAGTTTCGTTTTGAACTGATTCATCATCTACATTAACAAATGTTAACTGACTACCTCCTGAATGTGATAAAGCTTTTACTTCAATTACATCGTACTCTTTGGCAGTAATCGTAAAGTATCTTCGTCCTCCAGTATTTGAATTACCATTAGCATAAACTCGACCGGTTACACCATCAGCTCCTACACTTTCATCGTAACGTGTTAAATTAGTATTAGAAGTACGTAAGCGATCTGAATCATCCCCATTTCCAACCCATGTTACTCCAGATCCCATATCAATATTTCCAGGAAATTTATATCCTGAAGCCCCAACAGTAAATGAAGAATCATACCATCCATTGATGATTGATTCAGTTAATTTATTGTTGTAGTTATCCGTGCTTAACTGTTCTGCTCCAAAATCCCAAACATCGGTTTTCCCATTAGAACCCTCTACCTTTAAGCCATGAATGTATATTGCTTTGTCATCTCCAACAAACTTTAAAGTAACTACACCCGCTGGACCAGTGTAGTCAAAGCTATAATCAAATCCGTCAGACTCTCCTCTGTGATCAGCTCTGATTTGGCCTACTGTCTTACCAAAGGGATCAATAATGTCTGCAAACGTATTTGGTCCACCGTATGCACATGTAGTTAAAGTTATTTGAGTTCTTCCTGCTACAGCAACCTCAATTGTGTTACCAACATAGAAGTTAACTCCATGACTTCCATCATGCCACCATAATTGTCTTGAGGTATTTGTAGTATTCGAAGACATTCTTAAAAGATTGTCCGCAGTAACGAACTCTTCTTTCTTTGAGGTATCTCCTGCAATACTTATCCCTCCAGCAAAATCATACGAGATTGATGCTCCAGCTGTTGCTGTAGTTAAGGCATCTTTAGTAGTCAGAGTAATAGATGGTAGATAGACATCCGATCCGCCACCAGTAGAATTGTCTACTGCAACAAAAGATAAAGTAGTTGCGCCTCCAAAATAATTAAACACATATGAATCTTGTTTATCATTCACTACCTGAGTATCTATAGTTCCAAGATCACCACCTCCAGAGGTAGTTCCTTTAATTGCTAGCGAAGAATACTTAGAACCAAGAAAGCTAATTGAGCTTGATCCTGACACTTTAATGTTGATTTGATGTCCTTTTTTTAAATTCAAACCATAAGAAGTCCCATGGTAATTGGATTCCACAATTGTCAAGTTTCCATCATCACTTACTCCATTAGTATGTATGGTTCCGTCTTTAAAATCATACGTTACTGAAGTTTGTGCTGAAACTAATGCAGTGCAAAAGACAAAAAAGAGTAACAATTTTTTCATTTTGTAATAGTTTTAGCTGATTTGTTTGTTAAGTAATCGATTACATAATCGATCAAAAAATATATTTGTTTGGGCTAATTTAAAAAAAGTAATCGATTACACAATTATTTTTAAATGTTTTTTACACTTCAAGTTTAGAAATCGATTTAATTTGTAAAAATTTTATTGAATATTATACTTATTTTTCCAAGATTGATACTCATTGTTCAAAAGGTTTTTTGGCCAAGAACCATACCAGGCATATCCCGTTCTTCTTTCGTTATCTATTTCAGCTAAGGTGTTTTTCTTCACACCATCTCTTCCGCAGAAAAATGGTTGATTAGTTACAAGATCATAATATCTTGCCCAAATTACGTTACCTGGAGAAGAAACCACAATAACATCTTCACCAGTAGGTTGAGAAGCATCTGTTATCCTTTGCGTATTGATATCATTGATTTTAACTGATTCAAACCAAGTAACTGCTGATTTGACGGCGTCGATTATAGCTGCAGATGGATTCTCCACACTCATTAACACACGTACAACCCCAACGGCTTCTGAACCACTATTGGATGGCAACTCATAATCACGAGCTTTTACAGGAGCTAAAGAACTTGCATCGTGTTGTTGACACCATGCTGTTTTGACTCCATTGATGACATTTTGTGAGTTAAGTATCACTTCTATACCTTTATCAAATGCTGTACGTGCACGTTCTCTGTAAGATTCGTTCAAGTACTGCGTATTGGCTTGAACCTTATACATATCCTTCATTAACATCATCACATTGTACATCGCATTATCATTGTAGGTAATATGTCTTGAATAATTATTTCTCAATGGATAATATTGAGGCCACCCCCCATTGGCATACTGAGCTTGAAATAAAAAGTCAACTCCCTTTATTGCCGCCTCCAAATAAGCAGGATTTGAAGTCGTTTTAAAAGCATCGAGCAACACTCGAATTTCTCCCACAGTATGATTGTTGTCAATTGTGGTGTCTGTATGTGATTTTTTGGCCTCTGCTTCTAGAAGCTCTGCTGTTGTTTGCTCTCGATCATATCCATCGAAACTATTATGTGGCTCTTTAGGCCAACCCCCATTATCACGTTGCCATAAGAGCATGTTTTCTGCCTTCAGAACTGTTGCGTATTCAATTGGAACCCCGCTGATAACAACCTCCACTGTTGTTGACACTCCGCTTTCATCTGTTGAACTGATGGTTACAGTAATAGTTCCATTTGCATGTGGAATCAACAATCCACTTTGGTCAATTTCTGCGATCGCAGGATCTGAAACAGACCAAATAAGTGATTTGTTTTCAGCGTCTGATGGTAAAACCGAAGCAGACATTTGGATTGGTTGACCGTCGTTAATTGAATAACCACCAACATTAATTTCTTCCACAAGAACGGCTGGAATAAATTCAATTAATTTTTCAGCAGACACTCCTGACCCATCAGTTGCAAAGCACTTCACAGTAAGCGAACCGTCTTTTAATGGAGTTAAAATTCCTGAGGACGAAAGTGTCGCGACTGACTTGTCTGACAATTCCCAGTCAAGGGTTTTATTATCGGCATTTGCGGGAAGTATAGTAGCGGTAAGTTTTAAATTATCAGAATCTTTAATCGTAGCAACTTTAATTGAAATTGATTCAACCATAATCTTCGAATTAGATCCGATCCCTAAATCATCTTCAGTAGTACATGAAGAAAATAATAAAACTACAAATAGTTTAGCAAAAAAAGATAGGTTTAATTTCATTGGTTATTAAAAATAAAAACATATACAATCAAATATATGCAATCGATTACAATTAATGATAAATTTTTTTAAAATAGTTTATATAAGGCTGTTAACTCCCAACTCTAATCCTCTCAATTCAGCAAGACCTCTTAAACGTCCAATTGCAGAATACCCTGGATTTGTTATCTTATTTAAGTCATCAAGCATTTGATGTCCGTGATCGGGACGCATAGGAATCACAAAGTCTTTTTGTTCATTTTTAATTCGAAACTGCTCTTCTTTGATGATTTCTCGCATTAATTGGGGCATGTCAACATCCCCTTCAAGATGATTAGCTTCGTAAAAACTTCCATCCTCTTCTCTTTTCGTGGATCTAAGGTGTAAAAAGTGGATGCGATTGGAATAGCGTTTAAATAGTGCTAGAATATCATTGTCTTCTCTCACTCCTAATGATCCCGTACAAAAGGTTAATCCATTAGATCTACTTGGAATTTGATTGAATAGGTATTCAAAATCTTCAGAACAACTAACCACTCTTGGAAGTCCTAATATCGGAAAAGGAGGGTCATCTGGATGAATACACATTAAAAGCTCATTCTGCTCAGCTACTGGAATCACTTCTTTTAAAAATAAAGACAGATGTTCCCTAAGCCTATCAGTGTCAATACCTTTATAACGATCTAATTGATCTTGAAATTGATCGAGGGTATATCCTTCCTCTGCTCCTGGTAATCCGGCAATAATTGTGTTAATTAATAATTTCTTAGCTGCATCTGTACTAGAATCAATAAATGCTTTTGCGTTATCAATTTCTTTTGGAGTATAATCTGATTTTGAGGATGCTCTCTGTAATAAAAACACATCGAAGGCCACAAATGCTATTTTGTCGAATCGAAGGGCTCTTGAGCCATCTTCAAGCTCATAAGCCAAATCAGTTCTTGTCCAATCTAGGACAGGCATGAAATTATAGCACAGTATATGAATTCCGGACTGTGCTAAATTTTGAATGGTCAATTTATAATTCTCAATGTATTTTTGAAAATTACCTGATCGCGTTTTAATTTCTTCATGAACTGGAACGCTTTCCACTACACTCCATCGGAGTCCAAAAGATTCAATAAGATTTTTTCTCTTTTGAATTTCCTCCAAAGTCCAAACTTCCCCATTGGGTATATGGTGTAATGCAGTAACTACCCCAATGGCCCCGGCTTGTTTAATATCTGAAAGAGAAACTGGGTCACTAGGCCCATACCATCTAAGTGTTTGTTCCATAACGACTAATTATCAGATATTAAATATACGTATTAGTCGGGGATATAATTTGTGAGAATATTTTTTTCTTTAAGATTTTCAACGATTAATCCAGCGATCTTTCTAGCTCCTATTCGAGAGAGGTGAGTGTTGTCTTTTTTTCCTTTTGGGAAATAGGAATTTTCACCTCGCTTGTAATGCAAATACAATTGTTTAGATGCCTCTTCTCCATAGTTCAACACCAATTCTTCAGAAAGAGTCTGTAAGTCTATTAAAGGCAGTTCTAACTCCATAGCAAGTACTCGAACAACCAAAGGATAAATTCCGTGTGTATCCACTAAACTGTGTTTTTTATTAAAGTTTCTTCTTACAAGCGAAGTAAACAATACCGGGTGAGCTCCTTTTTCTCGAGCCTGGTTTACAAAACGAGCTAAGTTTTGTCGATAGGCAGTAGTTGGATTCGTAAAACGCTTAGGCGATTCTGATTTTTGATCATTGTGGCCAAATTGAATAAAAACATAGTCTCCTTTTTGAAGCTTTTGATA
>Ga0102951_1000049_pt1 | contig 35492 bp, 27 predicted proteins | sample SalPonA_B_H2O_MG_FD_78507 | JGI IMG/M metagenome (GOLD analysis project Ga0102951, IMG submission 78507) | Water microbial communities from South San Francisco under conditions of wetland restoration - Salt Pond MetaG R2A_B_H2O_MG | ecosystem: Environmental > Aquatic > Non-marine Saline and...
AAAGAAGATCGTTGAACAGCTCAAGGCAGAGGGACGCCCGGAGTACCAGTTACACCGTGAAGTTTATCGCCCTTGGGGTAAATATGACTCGATCGATAGCGGCGAGCGCTACCAAGTCAAACGCATCACTGTTAAACCGGGGGCCAAGCTGTCGGTACAGATGCACCACCACCGTGCTGAGCACTGGATTGTGGTGTCGGGCACTGCGACTGTTCGCCGTGATGATGAAGAGATGTTGGTGACAGAGAATGAGTCGGTGTACCTGCCGGTGGGTTCGGTTCACTCCCTGTACAACCCAGGTAAGATCCCGCTTGAGCTTATAGAAGTTCAATCAGGAGCGTACCTTGGCGAAGATGATATCGTTCGCTTCGAAGATCTATACGGCCGTAGTTAGCAGAGATTTGCCCCATTCCTCGCTAACTTCTCAATCAGCGCTATCTGTCGAGGCAGGCAGATAGCGTTTAGATCGAACCGATCTACAATCGTCTGCCGCGCTTTCACTCGTATGTCGCCGTTGGCTGAATTTGCGACCTCAACAGTCACTCGAGCGATCTCTTGCGGATTAAAAAAGTCGACAAGACGGCCATTCATACCATCCTCGATGACTTCTCGAACCGGCAGTGTGTCGGAACCCACGACTGGGGCGCCCAAGCTCATCGCTTCGAGCATCGACCACGACAGCACAAAGGGGTAGGTAAGATAGACATGGGCGGCGCTAATCTGCATTGCCGCCACGAACGTGTCATAAGAGACTTTGCCAAGGAAATGTACCCGGCTTATATCGATCTTACTTCTGACCTCATCCAGATACTTTTGCTTCCAGCTGCCAGTCTGGGGCGGGGCGCCATAAGATACTCCGTCACCACCGATAATGACCACCTGAGCTTCTTTGTCCTTCTCTAGGACATACGGCAGCGCCCGCATGAACTGATGGTAGCCGCGGCTGGGCTCTAAATTACGATTAATAAAAGTGATCACCTTGTCCGATCGCGTCAGGTGCAGCGCTTCACCACGATCGTTTTCTGCCGCTAGCACCGCTTGAGAGTCAGGCCGTAATCGATTTGTATCAACACCGTCGTGTATCACATCAATTTTGTCTCGAAACTGCTCGGGAACAGTGGATCGTTGCCACTGGGTAGGTGATATCCCGTGGTCCATATCGAAAAGGTTGAGTAGGTTGTTACTGTTTTTGATTCGCAATCGACAGTTACCCGAGAACTCGGGTGAGGGAAATTCTGGATCGAAACCTACATCCCGACCAATGGAGCCGTAGAAGAACTCGACAAAATGTAGCTGCTTGGCCTCGGGCCAAACCTCGCGCAGCAGCAACGCCTCTCCCCAACCGGGGTGTACACAGATGAGTTCGGGTTTGAAACCGCGCTTGTCGAGCTCCTTGCAGGCGGTGGCACAGGCCTCGGCTCTAATCACCTTCGCCTCAAAATCAGTGACCCAAGGATGTGTTTTGTCAGAGGTGCCACGTTTGGGGTGGTAGTGGAAGTACTCAACGCCGGCGATTTTGCGCTCGCCAATTCCTAGCGCCACCACTCTGTGGCCTTTGGCGCTAAGAGCGGGTGCCAAGTGCTTGTATTGGCCTGGAAAATTTTGATGCACAAACAGAATATTCAAAGCAAAAGTCCGTCAGATGATAGTTTTTTGTCGACGTTAAAATCCTTTAAAGCTTTTAGCAAGGAGTGCGCCAACCCTTTGATTTCGAAGCTATGAGGTGCCTGAAACAGGTATAACAAGAGTTGGTACGGAAATTGAATCTCAACAACGTAGCAGTGGAGCACCACTGGGAGCAATTAAAGTTGAGATTACAATGAAGTTACTGACATCAAGTGCCAAACGAGCGTTACTAATCGCAGCCCTGTTTGGGCTAATTGGAAACATTCTGACGCTCTCAGTACCGATTTACGCGCTTCAGGTGATGGACCGGGTTCTTGCCAATCGCAGCATTGATACGCTCATCGCACTGACGATCGGTACACTGATCTGTCTGGCGCTGTCTTCGACCCTTTTAAAGGTAAAAAGTAGAATTTTTCTTAGGATCTCATTGATGACTGAAGAGCGGTTGTCGCCAGAGCTTATCCGACGCGAGGTGCGGGCTATCGCGAGTCAAAACGATCCAGATTTAGAACTATCGAAACAGCTGAAGTATGTCACCAGCTTTGTAGGAAAGTATGGGTTATCCGCAGGAACTGATTTAATTGTTGTGCCACTTTTTGTTCTGATCGTTGCGCTGGTAGACGTTCGCATGGGGTTAGCTTTGGCTGCACTGCTAATGACCTTGGCTCTGTGTATACCCCTGCAGCGCTGGGTCATGCATAGGGGAGAGACAGTAATAGAACTCCAAGGTCGAGTTGAGGACGCCCGGAGGATCCGCCTGCTAAGATTAGCCAACGTTATGGAGGTGCTCGGTCTGACGAGCCGCGTTATACACAACATTCTCAACGCCCGTCAGCGAGAATTTAGTACCCGACTCAAACAAGATGACCATATTATGCGGATCGATAGCCTCAGCAGGCTAATCTCCTTAATGGTTAATGTGGTCTTAGTAGGACTTGGTGCCTATCTGGCAGCGATGAATCAGATGACTACAGGTGAGATCATTGCGTGTTTGATTATTGGCATGCGAACTGTCGCACCAGTGGATGGATATATTCGAGCTCAGCATCCGCTATATATGTATAAGCGTGCTTCTAAACTTATCCAAGAGACGTTAGAAAACGAAGCATACGCAGCGCCGAACCTACCGATTGCCGGAGCGCCAGATGGTGGACTGAAAATGCAAGATCTGGTGTTTGTGCATCAAGGTTCGCGGTTGCCCATCATCAAAGGTATCACCCTTCAAATTCGTGCTGGATCATGTATCGGTCTGCTCGGTCCTAATGGAGCGGGTAAAACTACATTCGCTAAACTGGCTCTTGGGCTCTTTAAACCCACATCGGGACGCGTCACCTTGGGTGATCTGGATGTGTATCAGATAAACCGTACCCTCCTTGGAAGTCATATTGGCTATTTGGATCAGGCTGCAGAGCTGTTTCCAGCAACGATCGCTGACAACATCTCGCGCTTTGAGCCCGCCCCAATCGATGAAGTGATTTCAGCAGCAAAGCGTGTGGGTGCGCATGAAATGATAGAACGACTGCCGGACGGCTACGAGACACGTGTTCAGGGTAACGGCATGAATCTTTCAGGCGGTCAGAGACAGATGGTCTGTTTAGCCAGGGCGCTTTTTGGAAAGCCCAGTATTGTCGTTTTGGACGAACCCACGTCAATGCTCGACTCGCGCGAGTCCGAAAAAGTGAGCCGACTACTGGATCAGTTGAAACATGATGGCATAACAACGCTTGTTATATCGCACGATCAGCGACTGTTGCGCCATACGTCAACACTACTTCACCTGAATGGCGGGCGTGTAGCTAAAGCCGATAAAAATGATTCAGCTGAGCAAAACCAAACTCAATCGGAGGCCGCAGAGAATGTCTAAAACACTCAAACAATCATTGCGCCGCGAGCTCATTGCTGGTTGTGTTGCCCTCATAGTCGGGGTGGTTGGAATAGCGGGGTGGATCTACAAGGCGGAAATTTCGCAGGCCGCGCTGGCCAGCGGTTTATTGGAACCCTCACAAGGAAGTTTAATGGTGCAGCATCCGCGCGGTGGTGTAGTGAGTCAGGTGTGGGTTAAAGCCGGTGCAAAAGTGAGCAAGGGAGACAAATTGGTCAGCTTCGTGAGTGACGAGATGGAGGTGGAGCTTAGCCGTCTCGAGAACCGGCTGATTCAGGCCCGGGCAAAACAGCATCGTTTGATGGTGGAGTTTGAAGGACTGGAGTGGTCAACGCCCCTAGATCTTAAACACTCGAAGGGTATAACCGCATTGGCTGTGCAGCGCCAGATCTATAACGCCCGTCAAAATGCATATGATGTCCAAAAAGATATATTGCAATCAAAACTGATTGAATTGGACGAGGAGCGTGAGGGCTTAGCGCGCGAGCTTGAGAGCTTTGGTAAGCAGCGAAATATTGTTTCCGAGCGAGTAAGAGCGCTGGAGGAGCTGACACGTAAAAAGATGATAAGCCAAACCGATCAGCTTAACCTCATAGGCAAAGAGGCTGATTTGGTCGGCAGGATAGGCTCAATGCGCGCTGATTTGGCGCGCACCGATCAGCGCAAAGCCGAAGCTAAACTGAGGCTGGAGATGCTAGCGCGCGATCGTATTGAATCTTTAAGTCAGGAGTTGAGCGAACAGCAACTTGCGGTTGAGGAGCTTTTTGACCTAATAAAAATTACGCAGGTACGGTTGCGTGAAACCGAACTCTACGCGGAGCACGATGGCCTGGTCACCGAGTTAACTGTTGGTGGTCGCGGCGAAGTGGTTGCTGCAGGGCAGGCAATAATGCGTCTCGTGCCTGATGAGGACGAATTAATCGTGGTCGGTCGAATTAAGCCGGACGATATTGATCTAGTCAGGCCGGGAAGTCATGTCGATATCGTATTCAGTGCATACTCTTTACGCGGACAAGTTCCGGTTAAAGGAACGCTGAGAGTCGTTTCTGCAGATTTAGTACAGACTGATGATGGGCTTGGCTACTACGAAGTTGAGATCGATATGGAGCCGGACGCAGTCAAAGCAAGTGGATTGGCACTCTATCCAGGTATGCGTACAGAGCTGAGCATCAAGGGTGAGACTCTACCAGTGTGGCGTTATCTTTTTGCCCCAGTACTTAATTCACTCGGACGTGCATTCCATGAAGCTTAAATTGAACCCTTTCAGCAAACCTAAAGCAGAGAAAAATTCGCCCTCAATAAAGGTGATTACAATCGATTGCGAGCGAATCAGCCTTGCTAACTCGGAGGAGATTCGCGCTCAATGCGATACTCAACTCAATGATCAGTCAACGGTAATCTTGGACCTGAAAAAGTTGCATTTCATAGATTCCTCAGGTCTTGGCTTGCTCGTATCTCTCAGAAAAATGATGCTTCCACCTCAGAATTTGATTCTTGAAGGCATCACAGATCCAGTCATCCGGGAGCTCTTCTCGCTGACACGCATGGATCAAATTTTTATTCTCTCAAAGGATCGAGAGGAGAGCGTTCAGAGATTTTACAACCTATCCTAATTCGCAAAATGCAAATTTCTCTTGCTATTTGCCGTCTTTTCGCATTATGCAAGCAAACATAAATTTATAAGTAACTGATTCAAATGTATGAAAGTATTTTGGCATAAAATATGCATTATTCAGTGAAAATGAATCTAACTGGGGAAAGAGAATGGCTCAACCAGCGCAATCAGAATCACTAACTCTTACAGGAACTGAGTTCGCAGATACGCTACAGGGTGGTGGCGGTAATGACGTGCTACTAGGTGGTGAGGGAGATGACTTACTCGCCAGTGGGTTGGGCGACAATCTTCTGGATGCAGGCGATGGAAACGATACTGTCTACGCGAGTCTCGGAGATGACACAATAAACTCCGGCAGCGGTGACGATTCTATCTGGGGTGGATCTGGAGAAAATTTAATTAATGCCGGCGATGGTAATGACCAAGTCATCACATCTGATGGGCGTGACACGGTTGATGGTGGTCTTGGTAGTGATTCCATTTATGGTGGGGCTGGCAACGACAGTCTGGCGGGTGGAGACGGTGCTGATACTGTTAAAGGTCAGGATGGAAATGACTACGTTGCGGGTAATTCGGGCAACGACTATCTCCAGGGTGGCGCTGGTAACGATACCGTTGACGGTGGTTCTGGAAGCGACTCGGTTTTCGGTGACTCAGGTGATGACCTTGTCTTAGGTGGAGAGGGCGATGATACCGTCAATGGTGGAAGCGGAAACGATACGGTTTTCGGTGGAGCTGGTGCTGATTATCTTCAAGGGTCCACCGGTTTCGATTCTCTAGATGGTGGTGAGGGTAATGATACGCTAGACGGTGCTGTCGGCGAGGACACCTTAGTGGGTGGTGTAGGCAGTGATGTGCTGCTGGGTGGCGTCGATGACGATAGCCTGTTCGGGGGGGATGATAGCGATATCCTCAAGGGACAGGAGGGTGACGATACCCTGTCGGGTGATGCTGGGAATGATGTGCTGCTTGGAGGTCAAGGTGATGACGAGATTCTGGGTGGTACGGGCGAAGACTATGCTATCGGTGGCTCCGGTGATGACTCGATTAATGTTGGCGACGAATTAGATATAGCAGCTGACTATGTCGAGGGTAATGCGGGTCGTGATGAGATTACCACTGGGGCCGGCGATGACGTTATTTACGGCGATTTTACGGCTGGTTCATCAAGCATACCAGTAGCGGAAGCTGAGGATCAGAATCCATGGAATGACACCATCGATGCAGGGTCTGGAAACGATGTTGTCTACGGTGGTTGGGGTGATGACCTGGTCGAGGGCGGTACGGGAGACGACTCTCTTCGAGGGGGTAGTTGGAACGATAGTATCTATGGCGATGATGGTAACGATACGCTACGAGGCGATAACGGCGATGATTTTTTATCGGGCGGGCTCGGTGCTGACCTGATAAGTGGTGGAGCGGGTGCTGATAGTGTGTTGGCTGGAGATGGCAGTGATACCGTCTACGGCGGGTCAGAAAACGATACACTTAACGGTGGCGATGGCGACGATTTCATCACCGGTGATGACGGAGACGACTTTATACTTGGCGGACGCGGAAATGACACGCTAAATGGTGGCGCCGGAAATGACTCGATTCTGGGATCGTATGGCAATGATTTGATCTTCGGCGGAACGGGTAACGACACTATCAACGGGCAAAATGGTGACGACACTATCTACGCGGGAGATGGCAATGACAGTGTAATGGGAGGCAAAGACTCTGACGTTATTCTGTCTGGCACCGGCGACGACAGCATATTTGGAGACGAGGGTAATGACCTAATTTACGGAGAGCAAGGTAACGATCAGTTAGTCGCTTGGCATGGTGATGATACCGTTATGGGCCAGCTCGGTGATGACAACATTGAAGGTGGAAACGGTAACGACATCCTCTACGGTAATGAAGGCGCAGACTATATCCATGGCGGAGTAGACAACGATACTATTGATGGAGGTATCGGTAACGATACCCTCGCCGGCGGAGAACATGATGACCAAATCTGGGGTGGAGATGGCGACGATTACCTAGATGGTGGTGTAAACCACGATGTGCTGTACGGTGGCAATGGCAATGAAATTATGTTCGGTGGCGAGGGCAACGACACGCTCTACGGCGAATCGGGTGTCGATTACCTCAACGGTGGTGAAAATGACGACTTCTTAGACGGTGGTGACGATAACGATCTGATTGATGGCGGGAATGGTTATGACACGATTATCGGCGGCGCCGGTAAGGATCGGTTGTTCGGTGGCGAAGAGGGCGACCATATAGAAGGCGGCACCGGTCACGATGAGTTATACGGTGAGGGCGGTCACGATAGCTTATTCGGCGGATCCGGTGACGATACAATTCTAGCGGGTCAGGGAGAGGATTACGTCCGCGGAGGAGATGGTCATGACAGCGTAGAGGCGGGTTATGGTCACGACCTAATTTATGGCGAAGCTGGCAACGATAAGCTTTTTGGCGATATCGGCCTAGATACCCTGTATGGAGGTGATGGGTACGACTACATAGATGGAGGCGAAGAACACGACCTCCTCAGCGGTGGTGCGCAAAACGATACGATACTTGGTGGGTCAGGTTTTGACACACTTTCTGGTGGTGCGGGCCACGACAAACTTTACGGTGGAACGGGCGACGATTCCATATTCGGAGGCGCTGACTACGACTACGCAGAAGGCGGTGAAGGGAATGATTACGTATCGGGCGGCAGTGAGAATGACACGCTAGATGGGGGGCTCGGAGCAGATACCCTTAACGGCGATGAGGGTCATGATTGGCTTCACGGCGGTGATGACAATGATGTTCTGAACGGCGGCGCTCAGTTTGACAGGCTCTTCGGCGATGCTGGCGATGATTTGCTGAGTGGTGGAACTGAAAATGACACGCTGGAGGGTGGTTTAGGAGCAGATACCCTTAATGGCGATGAGGGCCATGATTGGCTTCACGGTGGTGATGGCAACGATACGCTCTACGGCGGAAGTGAATACGATCACTTGGCCGGAGATGCTGGCGATGATTTCCTCTCCGGCGGTGATCACAACGACACGATGTACGGCGGAGAGGGGAATGATACGCTACACGGTGACTCTGGTTGGGATACGATCAGTGGCGGTGATGGAGCTGATGTCATTTTAGGCGGAACTTACTCTGATGTACTTGGCGGTGATGCTGGAAACGATTCAATCGACGGCGGGGAGGGGCGTGACCTGATCACTGGAGGCGAAGGTGATGACTCCCTGACTGGCGGCGTGGGTTACGATTTCTTCATTTACGACATGCTGCAAAATAGCGGATCAGACGTCATTGTTGATTTCGAAAATGGCATTGATACCTTGGAGTTTATCAACTTCGGTTCATTAGGCTTCGGTGACTTTACCGTGGCGGAATCAGCCTCGGGTACCCGTATTTCGCATGGCGGTATCGTAGATATTGAGTTGCGCGGTGTTGCTCACACCGATATTGACGCTGCTGATTTCGACTTTACCGTGTAATAAGCCGTTAAAACCCTAAAGGAGGCGTTGCCTTCTTTTTAGGCACGCTTATTGCTTCATGTGTTTCAAATCGTACATGAAGCCGAATTCATGAAACACAGCGCAGAAGTCTATGCTCAATTTACGTTGAGCCGTATAAAGAATGAGCTTAAAAGTGCTCCCCTATCGGATGAGCAGCAACAAGCGGTCTATAGAGCCTTATTAGCGTCGGAGTCTGACCAGCGACACGCTGTAGATCTGCGTCTTTTCATACCTCTTCTCTTCCGTAGCTACTATCTTGTCCTTTTTGCTGGGCAGGATCGTCGCAAGCGCACTTTAGATATCCATAAAATTCGAATTAATCGCACTATGCGAGGCGTTTTGCGAATTTTTACAGTTTCGGCATTAATCTTGCTTTCTTTTTTGGTAGCCGCTGTCGCTTTTTGGGGGTTGTACTCTCTTAAGAGCTCAATGGGGATTGATTTGATACCCGGATTCCACCTCACTGATTGGGTATCAGATACATATCAGAGGTTAGTGAATTAGTTTGTTTTTAAAAGGTATGCCAATGTTTCGCCACATTATTACTTTGATTGTCTGCTCTGGGTTAGCCGCATGTTCTTCAATGGAGCGGCTAGTAGATGTTGAAACCAAGAGCAGTCCTACTTCAGTGTCCACGTATTCTTTGGATACCCACAAACGCTCCGTGCATATATTTGATCCTGTAAAAATTGATCAAACTGCACAAAAGCTTGGGCTGCAACCCCGCTTAAATAATTTGCTTGTTCTGATCGACGAGCCGAGTCTGACTGACTCATACAGAGGGATCCCAAAAGATATTTACGCTTACGAAATATTCCGACGCTTTAACCTTACGGTCCCCCACTTAAATTTAGCTGGTAATGCGTGGCGGGTGGGTGATTCTGACGGGACACCGATCTCTGCAGATGGTCCTTACTCAGCTGTACACATCCAGCATAGGCTTGATCAAGGAGAGGCTTTACCGCATGTCGGCGCAGTAGATTTGGCGAATGCAATCGATCGATTGACTGAAGTGGCATCGCGGCGCCAGGGCCGTACCGGTCTTCTCCTGATAACCGACTGGTCGCGAGTTACGGAATCGGTTATCGATTCAATTGCACGTTTTAGGCAGGTAGGCCGCTCCAATGCGGGTTTTAAGGTCCTTCCTGCTATATCTGATTGGAGTGGCGCCGGCGAAACATTCTGCGTGTTTGCAATCGGGGTCGGAAATGCTTACTCACGTGCACGGCTCGATAAAGTCGATGAGTGCGGCTTCTCTGCGTCAGCTGACTTAATAGCGCAGCCCAGAGATATGGCGCATTTTGTTCAACGAATGCTTTTTACACGTCCAATAGACACGGATGGCGATGGTGTTTTTGATTTCGAAGATGATTGTCCAGATACACCCCCGGGTCGCCTAATAACATTTCGTGGTTGCTTAAGATTTGCGGAGAACAACATATGAATCACGTTAGTTCACTCGGCTTTAAGCCACTCGCGATCTTTCTGCTCTTTAGCTCATTGGCTAGTATCACAAATGCGGCTACAAACTTGCGCCAGGGTGTATTAGAACCAGAGGTTCAGCAAAGACTGCGTGCGATTTCTGCAGCGGCCGAAATCGCAAAAGAGGATTCACTGCCCGAACCAGAAGTAGAAACGGCGGTTGACAAGCTAGAAATTCTAATCCCTATCGATGCCGAGCCCTCCCCGATTGAAAAGAATGCTGAGGAGGCACTAGCACCACCCTCTCTAGAGGATCAAATTCTTGATCAATCAATAGCAACTACCCTAGAGCAATTCGGATACAACTTGTTTACAACGATCCCGACTACTTTTGCGCCGGTCGAGGGTATTCCGGTTCCACCAGACTACATTGTAGGACCTGGCGATAACTTTCTGGTTCAGATTTTCAGCGCTGCTGACTTGCAATATTCGTTGGTAGTGACTCGAGAGGGCAAGTTGTTGGTACCTGAGGTGGGGGACATTCAGGTTGCCGGTCTGACGTTTGAAGAGGCTAAACTACTGATACGAAAAACGTTAGAGCAGTCTCGGATGGGTGTAAAGAGCGTCGTGACCCTAGCTAACCTGCATACGATCCAGATCATGTTGGTTGGTGAGGTTATCCAGCCGGGAAGTTACACGGTTAGTGGTCTTTCAACTCTGGTTAATACATTAATAACGACCGGTGGTATTAAAAGAACGGGCAGTCTGCGAAGTATAGAGGTAAAGCGCGGGGGCAAGGTTGTCGCAACACTCGATCTGTATGAGCTTCTATTGAGAGGTGATACTTCAGGTAACATCTATCTACGCCAAGGTGATGTCATTTTTGTGCCACCAATCGGTCCAGTTGTCAGTATTGCTGGAGAGGTTGTTCGACCTGCCATTTATGAAATAAAAACGGAAGAGAGTGTCAGCGAAATCGTCAAGTTAGCCGGCGGGGTGCTGCCAACGGCTGCGTTAGATAAGACGCAAGTTGAGCGTATCAGTGCGCAGGGGGGGTATACGCTACTCCAAGCCGGACTCGATGGCGAACAGGCATTGCTTCCTATTAAAAGCGGAGATTTGATTAGGGTTTTTCCGGTGATTAACCAGATGGATCGAGTTGTGCTTTTGGAAGGTAACGTACTGACTCCGGGGGGATATCAGTGGCAGCCTGATATGCGAATTTCAGACTTGATTGCGGATCGCTCTATTCTTCGTCAGGGAACTGACATGAAGATAGCGTTAGTCGAGCGTGAAAACCGCAATGCCAAAAACACGGAAGTGATCTACTTTAATCTTCAGCGTGCATTGGACGCTCCTGAGAGTGCCTCAGACCTTATATTGGAACCGCGTGATCGCGTCCGAATTTTCGACATTGGGTCGCCGCGGGCAGCGCCCTTGAACCGCATAGTAACCAAAATACGTCAGCAGACCCCCTCTGGCCAACGTTCAAGCGTGGTAGAGCTTAAAGGGGCAATCCGGCACGCCGGCACCTATCCTCTAGAGCAGGGTTCTCGTTTGCTTAACGTGCTTGCCTATGGCGGCGGTGTCGGTAGTCGCGTGGATAAGAATTACTCGCTAGTGGTGCGCAGCTCCCGTGAAACTGGATTTATTGAGTTTATTTCGATCTCTTTGAATCAAGCATTTGAGGCGACTAATGGGGATCACAATCCAGTAATTGAACCGAATGATCGAATCTATCTATTCGATGATCAATCAAATAGAGCTGAAGTAATAAAAGAGGATATAGCTGCACTAATTTCACAGTCCAACAGAGAGCAGCGTTCTTTGGTCGTAGAAGTTTCAGGTACCGTGAAAAGCCCTGGTCGCTATCCGCTAACTCCGGGCATGCGAATTAAAGACCTCATCACTGCTGCCGGAGGTCTTAAAGAAGAGAGCTTTGGCGCTGCCGCGACTCTAGCGCGTCAAATCGAATTGGCAGACGAGTTCAGTCGCACTGACCAGATACCGATTTCGTTAACAACCAGTGATCCTATGCTCGATGGGCCTAGCCTAGTCCTACAACCGGCAGACCATCTGATGCTGAGACAGAAACCCGATTGGATCACAAAACCGAAACGTGTAACGGTTAAGGGTGAGGTGATTTATCCGGGAACATATGAAGTAGATAAAAACGAAACGTTGTGTGGTTTGGTGCAAAAGGTAGGGGGATTCACTGAAAAAGCTTATCTTTTTGGCAGCGTGTTCACTCGCGAATCGGTTCGTCAGCGAGAGCAAGAGGCGCTTAATCGGATATACCGCCAGCTAGACGATCTATTAGCCGATGTACATTTGTCACCTGGCAAAGACAAAGACACCAAACTACCAGTGAGTCAAAGCACACTCGATACGTTTAGAGTCATCAAAGAGCTGCAACCTGAAAAAGCTGCGGGTCGTTTGGTAATTGATGTTGAGTCAGCGGTTAATCGTTGTGATGAGGTTGCAGATTTGCTGCTTGAAGATGGCGATCAATTGTACGTACCTGCATATCAAGAGGAGATCAGTGTTGTAGGCCAAGTCTACTTCCCAGCTTCGCATCAGTATCGCAGTGATCGCGGCGCACTTGATTACATAAATCTTAGTGGTGGTACTAAGGAGCTAGCACAGCGAGAGCATGCTTACATTGTGCAGGCGAATGGTGAGGTCATGACGCTTCGTTCAATGGCAAGTACTTGGGGTTGGTTGCTAGCGCCGTCAAACGTCAAAGTGACGCCGGGCTCTACGATTTATGTGCCACTCAGTGTTGATCGTATTAACGGCCGTGAGTTCGCTGAGTCCTGGGTTGATCTCGTTTACAAACTGACGCTCTCTGCGGCCAGTGTTGACTTCCTGTTTAATCGATAAGGGCTGACATGATTGCGGAGACAACCAACCCCGTTCAACCGCCATTAAATTTGGATCAAGAGGTAGATTTACTCGAATATCTGGACGCCCTTCTGCGCGCTAAATATCGAATCTTGATTCTCGCTGTTTTAATCGCGGGTGCAGTCTATGGCTATGCAAAGCTGAAGCCTGATATTTTCCGCTCCACCGCTGTCGTTGCATTTAACATCCCTAAAAATATGGGTGGAGTGAGCGCTGCAAGTTACCGGGGTAGTGATCTCTTTAGCATGATTGAGCGAGATTATGCGGTTGATGACATAGCCGATAATGAACGAGAAAGGATGATTGCTAAAATATACAGCACGGACTTTCTCAAGCTGTTTATTGAGAAAACAAAGTTATTGCACTATATCTTCGCGAGTAAATGGGATGCTGAACGCACCGATTGGAGCGACGGATTTAAACCATCGATTCTAGAGGCTACGAGCATAGTAAGAGACGGCATGCTCTCAGCAGAGATAGACGCAAAAACAGATCTATTAAAAATTACGTTCACCACCAAATCTGCCGAACTCTCAGCCCAGCTTTCCAACACACTTTATCAACTTTTTAACGATTACATAAAAGAAGAGAAGCTAGCGGAGCTTGCTGCTCGCTCCGAGTTGCTGAATGCCCGTTTAACCGAATCATCTAACGTTGAAATGCAGCGTTCCATCTACAGAATGTTAGAAGTGCGTCTAGCGGAGGAAGCATTACTAAAATCAAAACGTAATTATCCGCTAGAAGTCATCGAAGTTGCCCAAATACCGATGTACAAATCAGGGCCTAGTCGCAAGTTATGGGCTATTCTGGGGTTTGTTCTGACTGCGATACTGGGGGTAGTAGTGACCTTTGGCATGGTTTTGCTGAAAAAGCTACGCGCCGCACTCAGAGCCTATCAACCGGCCCAAAGTCCTGTTATCAAGGAAGATAGCCGCGACTCAGCGGAAGTCGAAAATCCTAAAACCCGTACCGCGGTACAGATGGTCAGCGAAGAACCAAAAGTAAATAGGGATAGTCCACTGGATTCACTCGACGATTGGGTTGATAGGCCCTCCTAGCACACACCCGCATGACAACCATTTCGACTAACAACCAAACGTATAGGTATAGCTGTGACCGAAAGTATTGCGCGTAGCAGCAAGGAGTTACTTAAGAAGTTTCTGTCAGGCATTCTCGTCTTTGCCTTTATCAGGCTTAAAGGTGTGATATATATTCCGATGCTCAGCTATTTTTTAAGTAAGTCGCAAGTAGGTGATGTTGGGTTTCTCAATAATATTGCCAACTTAGTTGTACCGATTCTACTTCTCAATCTTCCTGATAGTGCAAATAGGCACGTACTCGACCATCAAGATAGAGGGGTATCCGCAGAACCTGTTTACAGGGTAATTGCTGCAACAGCAAAGCTAGCTCTGTTGCTAATGGTGCTGCTTTTCGCTGGTGCGCTCCTCTTTGCGGATGCAGCCACAATTGGCCTTTATGCCTACCTTCTTTGCGTGTCTGCAGCACGTGCGTTCCAGAAGTTGTCTGTTTACAAAATGGAAATTCTTCAATACTCGAAGGATCTTATTCGCTATAACGTCAAATTCGAATATCTGCCACTTATCCCGATTTTGGCTTACCTCGCTTTGCTATTTGACCAGTCAATCTTCCCGATAGGGTTATCTATCCTCATCGTTGGATCATTGATCTCTGTCTCAGCGATAAAAGAGGTGTTCAGAGTCTCTTTTAAAAACTTCAACACACCACTGTTTATGGAGCTTTTTAAAGTCTCTCTGTTTTTAATGCCTGCGCTCTATGCACAGCTGCTGATGCAGAGCAGCGACCTAATTATCGTCAAAGCAGTACTTGGTTCGACTGAGACGGGTGATTTTGTCGTAGCGAACAGCATTGCTGCTCTATTCATGGTTGTCTCCTCTGGGCTTGCCTTTTTTTGGTACTCGAGCGTGAAGTACATGAGTAAGTCTGTAGTGCGTAAAGTTGTAATTGGCATGCCACTTGCTTTGCCCATACTAAGCGGGATTGTTTGGGCTGTGACTCACTTTGGAGTGAACCTCATCCAGTCCTATTTTTGGAAAGAGTATCAACTGGTTCAGTTGGCACCCGTTCTAGCGATGTTCTACATCCAACTTGCTTTCGTTCAGGTCCTCTCCGGAATCTTGTATGCAGCAGGTGAAGAGCGAGTGATCTTCAAAGGATCGTTGATCGGACTAACGGTTAACCTGGTGATGGGCTATCTGCTGATCACCGAATACGGATTAATCGGCGCCGGATTCAGCAGTGTCTCTGCAAGCCTTGTGTTGGTCGCTTTCTATATCTATTCGATATTCAGCCGAAAAGTGCTGCAAGAGGAGAGTTAGTATGGATTTGGTTATTGGCGGTGGAGTGACAGGACTCTCTTACGGTGCCTTCACGCGCAATGAGTACAGAATTGTAGAAGCGGCATCAGAGATCGGCGGCTACTGTAAGACGATTCGTCGCAACGGATTTACCTGGGATTACTCGGGCCACTTCTTTCATTTTCGTAACGAAGCCATCAAGAAATGGCTGATCGACAACGTGCAAGACGAGTTGCTGGATGTTGAGAAGATTACCCACATCTCGTATAAAGACCGTTACATTGATTTTCCGTTCCAGAAAAACATTCACCAACTCGATCAGCAGGACTTTATCGACTGTCTGTATGACCTTGTTTACAAGGCCGATATGGACGTTAAGAGCTTTAAAGATTTCGTGATTAGCCGTTTTGGAAAATCGATAGCAGAGCTCTTTCTTATTCCTTACAACGAAAAGCTGTATGCGACAGACCTAGACAAGCTCGATAAAGATGCCATGGGGCGGTTTTTCCCGGATGCGGATCTCAAAGATATCATCAGTAACTTCCGAGTAAGTGATGGGGCGAGCTATAACTCGACCTTTACCTATCCGCGCGGAGGTGCAATTGAATATATCCGCGCTATTGAGCGTCGCGTTGACCCTGAATGTTTGGAGCTGAACAAGCGCCTGACGGCCATAGATCCTGCAGCGAAAACAGCAACTTTTTCAGACGGCGAGGTGGTGGAATTTGATAACCTGATCAACACCATGCCGCTGCCAAAACTGCTCGATATTTGTAATATTGATTACGATCGCAGCAAGTTTACCGCTAACAAGGTTGCGGTCTTTAACCTCGGTTTTGATCGCCCGGCTAAGCAAAACTCCCACTGGGTCTACTTCCCACAGAAAGAGCTTTGCTTCTACCGAATTGGCTACTACAGCAACATCTTTGGCGATGATCGCATGAGTCTTTACGTAGAGATTGGGCTCGAGAGTGATGCCGAGATTGACCGCGAAGCGCTTCTTGCGCAAGTGCTCAAAGATCTCGAAAAGATGGATGTGGTTGACGGCCATCAGCTTGTTGATCATGAGTTTCTTGTGATGGCACCTGCCTACGTCCATATCAGTAAAGAGAGTGAAGAGGAGAAGGCGAGGGTATTGGCTCAATTGGCTGAAAGTAACATCTACTCGGCCGGCCGCTATGGAGCGTGGACCTACTGCTCGATTGAAGACAACATCATCGAAGCATTGAATCTCTCGTTGAAGCTCGAGGAGACGACCTCGATCGAAATCGGTAAACTTCGGCTCGCGGTAAGCTAAGGGGCGATAAATGGCAATACTAGTAACTGGCGGCGCGGGCTACATTGGTTCGCACACGGTGGTGGAGCTACTTCAAGCGGGTAAGGATGTTGTTATCTTCGACAACCTCTCAAACAGTTCAGAGGTCTCCATAGAGCGTGTACGCCAGATTGCCATGTGTAGCCAGGCGACGGGTAATCTGAAGTTCGAGCAAGGCGACATACTCGATGGCGAAGCGCTGAACCAACTCTTTCGGCAGCATGATTTTGAATCGGTCATACATTTCGCAGGCTTGAAGGCGGTGGGTGAAAGTAACGAGCAGCCGCTGCGCTATTACGAAAATAATGTCGCCGGTTCGCTCAGCCTGCTGCAGGCTATGGCGTTAGCGAATGTCCGAAGAATCGTTTTTAGCTCCAGCGCCACTGTCTATGGTGAGGTAGAGACCGTACCAATCAGAGAGAGCTTCCCAACAGGGATACCGACCAACCCCTATGGCCACTCCAAGCTTATGGTCGAAGAGATACTTAAAGACCTTCGTAAGTCTGACAGTCGTTGGAGTATCGCAATCCTTCGGTACTTTAATCCGGTCGGGGCGCATAGCAGTGGTCTAATTGGTGAGGATCCGCAGGGAATTCCCAACAATTTAGTGCCGTTTATCAGCCAGGTTGCTGTAGGCCGACGCCCGAGTCTGGCTATTTTTGGTAACGATTATCCCACGGTTGATGGCACAGGCGTGCGTGATTACATACATGTAGTGGATCTTGCACAGGGGCACCTGGCAGCGCTGGAGTGGTTAAAAAATAACCAGAATCTTGGTATTTGGAATTTAGGCACTGGCAAAGGTTACTCAGTTTTGGCAATGGTCAAAGCGTTCGAACAAGCCAGTGGCAAGCCGGTACCCTACCAAATAGTTGCCCGCCGGCCTGGGGATATTGCTGAATGTTGGGCTGATCCCGGACTAGCCCGCGACGAGTTAGGCTGGGAGGCCAAGCGCGAACTCGAAGAGATGATGATAGATACGTGGCGCTGGCAGCGCTCTAACCCTCGAGGTTTTCAGAACGGGTAGGAGGTATTCACTGAATAACCTTCAGATTAAAGGGCGCTTTGCGCCCTTTCTAGTCAGTTCTCCCAAATCGGGTGATCAGGCTACGATCTCACTGTAAACACGTTTCATGTCGTTGATGTGTGTCGACATCTTTTTCGAAGGCGTGATGTTCAAACAGAAGCTGGAAATTGTTTCTGGATTCTCGATTAACTCTCGCATTGCGTTAGACAGGGAATCGGGATCCCCGTATTTAAAAATAAGTCCATTTTTGCCGTGATGAATGAAGTCGCTGAATCCCCCGATATCAGGGCCTAAAATCGGTAAGCCCGAGGAGAAGCTCTCAAAGATAGTTTGTGGAGCAGTGTCCGCGCACATGGAGGGCAGAATGCTGACATCTATACTCTTACCGATCGCCTCGATTTGGTCCGGCGTATAGCGACCGTGCAAGCGAATATTCTGTTTATCTAGATGTGATCCAGTCTCTAGTAAGTTTTCTAAAGCTTGCACGTATCCCGGGTCACCACCGCCATAGATATCAATGGTCGCTTTCTGTTTAAGCAGATCGGGTAGCCGCATATAAGCCTGCAGAATGAGGTGCACCCCCTTGTAGTAGCTCATACCGCCAATAAAACCGAACGAGATTTTTTCTTTGGGTTGCCAATCAGTGCGTAACTGCCACTCTTTCTCGGCGATGGTGCTACCAATATGGTCAACCACACAGACCTCTGGATTGACACCATACTGAGTCAAAATGCGTTTTACATCATTCGAGACGCAAGTTATTTGGTCACAGGCGTTCATGGCCGCTACTAATTTATCCAAACGATTTTGCAGTTTTGCTTTTAGAGGATTATCCGTCGCAATGATCTCGCTGCTCTCTAACACATCCAGTGGCACCACAGGGTAGTGACTACGCTTCATCGCTTTTATCTTTGAGACCACCGGTTTGTAAACTGCAGGCATGGTATTTCGCAATTTGTATTGGAATTTTTTTATATTCGGTCTGTGCCCTTGGGAGCGATCCTCTACACACTGCACGCACTTATCCATATTGGATGGTCCGTCACAGACTTGACGATTATGGTCTACCATTACTTTTTGTGGACACAACCACCAGTAGTCATGAATTGTGCTGATTACCTTGGCGCCAAATTGCTTTGCGATGTGAATAACATTGGTTGAGAACCCAAACAGTTCATTGATGTGGACCACATCAAACTTATCGGTCTCCATGATCTCGATGAAGAGCTTGTCGAACCAGTCATTGGTATCCAAATCTAGGTCGTGATAGTTAAAAACCATCGCCTTGCCGTTTCTCAGCCAGTAGTAATGGACGCCATCACGGTTGAACCTTTCAACGCGCATCGGCCCAAAGTCATACTCTTGGTTCATTGTAGTGTTGTAAACGTAATGAACATTGACGCCACTCGCTGCAAGTTGATTGGCCAGTGGACGCGTGTAGTTGGTTACTCCACCGATCTTCGTTGGATCATCACCGACAATTAGCAAATTCATATATTTCTCCATCTGATTATGAGTTCAATGGGATGTCTCATCCAAAAAGATTCGTTGAATAGGACAAAGCAATTAGTGTGCCTAAGTGTTAAACGGCGGGTTGGGTTGAGCTCAATAATCCCTGCCGGGTAGGAACCGGTGATGAGGTGCCGACTAGCTTATGACGCCAAATAGCGCACAAGGATATCGCCAAGGCCAAACAGACTAGGCCAGCTGAGCCGGTCATTTGTGGCGACATAGCAAGTGACGGTACCCAAGAGATGAACAAAACTGTAATTGCGATCATTTGCGGGTTGGTCGTTCCCAGCTTCTCACGGTACAGCCAGTTGGTGGAGACCAGCTTGGAGACGGACGTAATAGCGAAATAGAGATAGAGGACCATGCCAACGATGCCGTATTCGAAGCCAACTCCCATGATCCCAATATCCGATGGGTAAAATTTGTACCAAAAAATTTGCTGCACGGTAATCGTTGCATAACTCTGCTGGCCAAACCCAAATATCGGATATTGTTTGAGTACATCAAGCGCGATTCCGTAAGACTTATAACGAACTCCATCCCACTCAGGGTCAAGCTTAGCCAGCGCCTGCATAGACTCCATGGTGGCGTAAGTCGCCAGTACTAAAAGAACTGGTAGCGCCATAAAGAAGATGCCCAGTCGTGGCTTTCTCGCGAAGAAAAAATGGTAAGCGAGCACGGCGAAAAGCAAGGCGGCAGTAACGGCACGAGCTAACACTAGGGACCATATCCATAGGCACAGTAAAAATACCGAGAGGAATAGAAGCTTTTTAAATCCACTGTTCGCCTTAAAGATGAGAATGGTCGAGATGACGGTCGTCAATGATAGAGCTTTGCCTGGCGGGATGAGTCGGTAACCGCGCCACGGATCATAGACTACGAGCGAATTAACTAAATAATCGGTCGAATTGTAAGCGGCGACTAAATCCATACGGAAATAATGAAAAACGTAGCTCAGAATCACGAGAACGAGCGTTATGATGAAAACTCTTTCTATATCCTCTACCCGATAGCCAACACGGTACAAGAAATAGAGCGCTGGTGCGAACAGCAACAATCTGAACGCCCGTCCCGCAGCAATACTTGGAATGGGCGATACCCCGGTGTTTATCGAAAACGTAATCGCGGGAGCTATTAGGATATATGCAGCAAATACAAGCGGTCCAAAAAACCAGACGCTCCAGTTAAAGTCATTTTCTCTGACGTTTAGACCCGCAAGAATTGCCCCATAGAAAAACAGAATTACGGTAAACCCCAAAGCAATAACGTTTAGGCGTCCTCCAAGAAAGTATGCACCGCCTCCCAAAGAGAAGTAGATGATGGCACCTATCATAAAAGATGCAATTGTACGGGCGCTGATTCGCATGCTCATAGCTTGAATATCTAATCAGTTGCGAAGCTTCGCTTTCCTAGCAGGACACGGCTCAGAATTCCGGCATTTGCAAATCGTTTTTGCCGAAGTCGATTTAAGGTTTGCAAGCAGAGTGATGCGTAAACAAAAGGAAGTCGTAGAGGGAAAAAGTTTGACATAAATTTGAGTCGACTTCTCGCTAAGTAGAACTCCGAGAAGGTCGAAGGCCCCTTTTTAAGGCTTTTGGAGCCAATGCTACTTCCCTCTTTGTGGTAGATCTTTGCCGCTGGGGCGTAGGTCAGTTCAAACGTGTCCTTTGAGCGAGTTGCCCAGTCTATCTCCTCATAGTAGAGAAAATATCGCTCCTCCATTAGCCCAATCTCTTCAAGAAATCGAACGGGTATTAACCAAGAACAACCGTGCACAGCGTCCAATTCCCGCATGTAGCTTTCATGATCTATTGGACTGTCTATGTGCAAATAGCGGCCAAATGTGTCAGAACAGATTCCGCTCCACCGATTAATTTTAAAGCCGCCTAATGCTTGTACGATGTCGGGATCATCGTAAAAGCACTGAATACTACCGCAAGTATTCGGCCTACCCTGAGCAGTAAGCCTTTGGGAATGGCCGACCATCGCGTTGAGCGAATTGGGGTCGACGACGGTGTCGTTGTTTAGCAGCCAGCAATAGTCAGTACGTTGTTGCTGAGCGAACCTTAGGCCGACGTTGTTGCCACCGGCAAAACCGAGATTCCCGCCCGTCCGAATTATGACAAGAGGAACATCGTTGTGAACTTGGTTTTTACTCTCAGCCACCGTTCGAGTCAGCGTAGTGAAGGAGATGGGTTTTGATATGTGGGGCTCAACCAGTGACCGTATCGTCGGGTGAGACGATGCGGTCTCAGCAATTAAATCGCCGCTTGCCCAAGACTCGATCATCTCTACAGAGTTATCGCTTGAGTTGTTATCGCAGACGACAACCTGATAGTTTGGGTAGTCAAGACGGAAAACCGATTCGAGACACTCGATAGTATCTCGCCAACCATTCCAGTTTAGTATGACGATGTGAACGCGCGGAAACTCTTCCAATTGTGGTACTCCCTTCTGTTAGCGAGAATAGCAAGCAGGATTGGTGCCAAACTCCTAAAAGTCGAAAAATATGGGTTGGCTACATCCAATATAAGATTCGCCGAGCGCTCATCAACTTAAACATTTTTCCTTAGATCGGGTGAAATTCAGTAAGGGGGTTGCTCACTCGGAGCCCTACGGCTCTCTGTCTAACAGAGCCAAAAGGCCCTCGTTTTTCAATCTGGAGACCACCAGAGTTGATGCATCAAGCGTTAAATGAGAATTATCAAACGCCATCGGCATCCCCGTTGGAGTCCTAACATCACATAGCCGTTCCTGGCAGATCACATCAATTGGCGAAGCAAACTCAATACCGAGGTCTGCAGCGGTCTGAGCGACAGTTTTAGAGACTTGAAACGGTGTTTCAAGTATGAATCGAGAAGCGTAAGCCGATTTGATGTTTGACTCACTCGGGTTGAAATCCTCTCTTATAAGAATCATCGGCAGCCCCACAGAGTATTCAACGATTGGACCTATCACTGTCACGTGTGAGGCGATATTTTTCAGATACTCCAGTGTTTTAGGCAACATATGACTAGTGTCATCTTCGTGCCATCGAGCCGCAATAACGACTGCATCAATTTTGGTGCTTGTTAAATACTCATGAAGCATGAATTGCATCAAATCCATACACCTCTGGTCGCCCAGCGCACCCAACAAAGGTTTGCAGCCACTTGCCGTAGCCTGAACAACGTTATGTTGGGAAAAATTTTCCTTAAAGCCGTGATAGAGTTGCGCTGCATGCGAGTCGCCTATCAGAAGTATGTTTTTCTTCTCCCGTGACAGCTCGAGGCAATTTTGACCCACGTGTCGCCTAAACGTCTCAATGCTGGGGCTGTCGTAGCAGCTGCCATATTGCCATTTCTCAACGAATTCTGGTGTGTCCTTATCGCCCCAATACTGCATTTGGTATAAAGCTGTTGATCCACGGTAAGTGAGTTCTGGTATTCGGATCTAAAACGCTCTGAAGATAAAAGGCCTACCATTCCGATAGAAGCTAGGCTTGCCAAAGCCACTGAAGAATACTTAAAGATGGCTGCTGACGATACCTTTGTTCTGTTGCGGAACGGCGTCTCGACAAATCGCCAGGTAAAAACCGCTAAGAGCAGTGAGAGAATTGACAGTAGAACCATCGCTTGCGGAGCAGGTTCGATCGCATGCATGCGACTAAATGCAAAAATCGGTTGGTGCCATAAGTATGCTGAATAGCTTATAAGTCCGATAGCCGTAAATCCTTTGAAACTTAGCAGCCTCGCTACCAGAGTTCCTTCCTTTGCAAAAAGTAAAATTAATGCTGTTCCGAAAACCGGAATCGTTGTTAAAAAACTCGGTGTCGGAGTTAAATCTGTGGCAGTTGCCATTGAGCCAATCAAGGCTGCTAGACCAACTGTTGAAAACAGATCGCTTCTCGAAGTCGGATTTCGTTCTGAAAAGAATGCGGCCAACGAACCCACACCAAGTTCCCAGAAACGTGTCGGGGCAAGGTAAAAATTGGCGCTCGCATCGATCGGTCGAACCACGTTAGTCAGCAGCAAACTGGCCGACGTCATAATTACGATCACCCAAAAGGTGAAATTTCTGCCCCTGTTCCAGCAGAGTGCCAGAAGTATGGGGAAAAACAGGTAATACTGCTCTTCAATACCCAGGCTCCACGTATGCAGCAGGGGTTTTTCCTCAGAAGTCGCACCGAAGTAATCGGATTCGTGCCAAAAAAGAAAGTTAGATGCAAAGAATGTAACGGCAACAAGACTTTGAGCGTAATCGACCAGCTGCTCTGGTTGCATCAGGACTAGGGCAGCAGGTATCGTGACACAAATTACGAAGAAGAGTGCAGGTAAAATTCGTCTGGCACGGCGCTCATAGAAGCTGATAATACTGAAGCGCTGACGTATTATGTCGCGAAGTAGAATTTGAGTTATCAAGAACCCGCTTATGACGAAAAATACGTCTACACCGAGAAACCCTCCTGAAAATATTTCGAAGCCAGCATGAAAGAGGATAACAGATAGAACGGCAATAGCTCGTAGTCCGTCAATTTCGCGCCGATAGTCCATTTCTACCTCTCCGTTGATTGTAAAGCCTGTGATTCAAGGGCGAATTACTCTTAGGTCAGCAATATCTGTGCCATCATCATCGGATTGCCAGACCTCGACGTGTTACAAGACGAAGCCGATCCGTTGTTTTTTCACAGCTTTTTAAGATTACTCCTTACCCTAGGTTTGAATGGCATTGCAGTTGGTACTCTTCTTGCTTAAGCAGAGGAGGTTTACGTCTGGAAATAGAAAGGATACTGCAGATGAACTCAATCAAACGGATTCTCTTTGTGTTGGGATATATCACTTTCGTGGGTCCGCCACGGGCGCTTGAAATGTCTCAGTCGGAAAATCGCCACGCGGGCGAGCTTGCGGGAAAACCCATTTGGATTGCTCTATTGGCAGAGGCAATGTTGCGGGGCGTGACTCTTGTTCTGCTTGCGGTAGTAGCAGAGACTGTTTTGGGTAACTTTTGGTACAACTGGCTCCACATAGATTTGATGATCGGCGTTATTATCATGGCAGGCAGTGGCCACATGATCGCCTATTATCTTTTTCTTCTCTACCCGAATTCGCGCGCTCAGGCCCCTCGTCATCGAGCCTATCGATTGGTACGAAATCTGTGTTACGCGTTACTTCCCGGCTTACCTGTTGCGGCAGGCATTTTGTTGTTTGATGGGCTCAAGCCTGCGCCTGAAGCATCCGTGCAATTTATTGTCTCAACCTATACGGCGATTTACATCTTTTGTCTTGTCTTAGGCTTGTTTGAGGCATTGCGTGCGCGACGTCGTCCGCTTGGAGTTGGACTCGCAGGTTAGTAATTTGATCGGTTGGTTCCAGAGAGGAGTGATATTGGCATGGCTTATGCAAAGTACAGCTCAATTGATTGGCATGCACAGGAGACTGAAATGCTAGAAAAATACCTAAATGACGAGTGGTTGGACGCCGAGCGCCTCGCTGAGCTATATCAGAATGCAAAGCCGTATCCCCACATTAAAATGACCAATTTCATCCGCAGCGATGTTATTGAGAGAGTCTGGAACGAGTTCCCGGATTTGCGCACTGCAAGTCGAGATCTGACGATGGAATACAATAGCCAGTCTGAAATTAAGTTCGCTTCGAAAGGTTACGGCCTATTGTCACCAGCAGCGATGGAGCTAGTTGCGTTCTTGAATTCGAATGTATTCCTCGAGCACATGCGAAAAATTACAGGAATCGAAAGGCCACTGCTTGCAGATCCGTACCTAAGCGGTGGGGGGTATCATGAGATTAAACGAGGCGGGCTACTCAAGATTCATGCAGATTTTAATCGCCACCTCGATAGAGAGATCGAATTAGATCGTCGCCTCAACCTCCTGATATATCTTAATAAAGACTGGGACGAAGAGTGGGGCGGTGACTTTCAAATGTTCGACAAAGATATGAACGGCCCGGTACAACGCATTTATCCACACTTTAACACATGCGCTGTTTTCAGCACCACGTCGGAAACCTACCATGGGCATCCAGACGAACTTAAGTGCCCAGAGGATCGCTCGCGTCGGTCTTTGGCGTTGTACTACTACACAACCGGTAGACCCGAAAATGAAGTAGGCGAGTGGCATTCAACAGTTTTCAAACGCCGTGAGGGCGAAAACTTTAAAGAGGCTGGATGGCTGCGAGATATCGTCAGCGATTGTGTTCCGCCGATTCTGAAACGCGGTATCAAAGCAGCGCTAGGGCGTTGATCGCCGGATTGTTGGTGCCGAGCGTGCGGACTGTTGACCGCATGCTCGAAATACAGTCCGCATCCCTTAACTTTGTTCTGCTAGCACTAGTGGCGTGGACTCAATGCTGAGATCTCCTCAACCATATATCCCAGCACCTTGCTCCAGGTGTAACGACTCTTGACTAGCGCTCTCGACTCGTCACGTAAAGTAGTCCACGCAACTTTATCAACCAACAGCCGGTCAATCGAATCCACCATGTCGCTCGCATTATGATTGATAGACAGGTGCTTCATATCTTCAGCTGCTAAACCTTCGGCCCCAACTGGCGTCGTTACCGTTGGGATGCCCCGACACATCGCATTGAGTACTTTTACTTTGATCCCGGATCCAAAAAGGAGAGGGGATACAAACACGCGCGAACTATTGAAGTGCGGTTCCAAATCGTCGACGAATCCAAGGAGCTTCACATCAGTAAGAGACCTTATAGCCTCTACGATTCGGTTGTCTGGTTTGCCGCCAGCAATTTCAAAAGTGAGTTGTGGGTGTTTGATTTTAAGCGCCGGCCAGACACGCTCAAAGAACCAGAGCAAGCCATCGATGTTGGCCTCCCAATTGAGTGTACCGACGTAAAATAGCTTGAGTTGAGTGCTATCGAACTCCATGTCAGGGAGTTCCAACTGACTGTCATCACCGAGATGAAAGGTTTCACGAAATTTTGAGCGATTGGCGCCAATGGCAACGAGATTATCGATGTCATTAGGTGACGCGAAAATCAGATCCGCTCGTTGACAGGCGGCGAGCTCGTAGCGTTTCACGCGCTTTGCCTCGAGTGCGCTGGCTGCGCGGATCGCCAAACTGTCACCGGCCTCGGCGTAGCGTTCCCACATGAGATAGGTGGCGTTATGGGTGTGAAGGATCACTTTTCCCGCGTAGCTGGCAGGTAAATACTGAAAGGATTCATAGTGATCTAACAGAATATAATCGTAATCAGCTGCAATGCTTTCAACGCGCTCTTTAAGCTGGGATGAGCCAGATCGCAAGACATTGAGTGGCCGTGCTAGGAGATAACTTAGCGCCAGATTCTTTGCGCTGCGGGGGATCTCAACGCGGTCGTGGTAGAAACCCTTCAGCTGAGTTTTGTGAGCGAATTCATCTAGATAGTCGCTGCCGTACTTTAGTGGCGTTACTAGCGTCACATCAAAATGTGACTGCAAGTATTTGAGCATATTCCAGCTTTTCATCCGGCCGCCGCTAGATGCAGGGAAGGGGAGTTCAATGGTAATCATTAACAGAGACGGTTTGCGCATAGTTCCCTCAGGGTCTTTCGGCGTAGTGTGCAAGATGGGGCGGCTTAGACCCGCAGGGCGTTAAGTTGCTCATCTAATCGATTGAGCTCAAGTACACGCCGTACGGTCGCGGATGGCGAAACTAACCGAATGCTCAGGCCAGCAGAGTGAAGATGTTTTTTGGCCATCAGCATCAACCCCAAAAATGCCGCATCGATGTAATAGACTTCACTACAGTCCAACAGCAACGAACACCCTTGGTTAACCAGGTCGATCGTCGTCGCACGCAGGGGCTGCAAGTTCTCCCGCACATAAGTACCGCTAAGCATCAGCGTAGCGACGTTACCGCTTATCGAGCTTGTGTTTGTCTCGCGGGTATCGGTTACTGGCTGATGATTGTCGACCAGTCGACTGTAGGGGCGGACCGCACTCAGGTAGAGTCTCAAAAAAGAGCGACCATCACTCCAATAACGCTGCAACAGCGAGCGCTCCTCCCAAATCCTCCAAACCCACTCTAGCCCGCTTTTTTGCATCCACAGGGGCGCGCGCGCCACTGTACCTGCCACAAAGTTCACAACGGCGCCTAAATGAGTGAGTACAGGGGCGTTAAGACGATCCTGGTTGTAGTCGATCCAAGCCTGGCCGCGTTTAGCGCCGAGCGCCACCACAACCATATCAGCCTCACTCTCGTTGATCTGATCGATCACATCCTGAGGGCTCATCTCCTCAACGCTTCCAAAACCGGGGCTGTAGAATCCAACGACCTCCATCGCGGAGTCCTCGGTTGCGATCTTTTTGAAGGCTTCAGCAGCCACACCATCTGGCCCGCCAAAAAAGACCACACGCAGTTTCTTCTGCTGTCGGGCATAGCCCTGGCGCAGTGCCTCAAACACACTGGAACCCGCAACGCGCTCAGTAAGGGGTATGCCCAGCTTTTTTGCGACCCAGATCAGCGGCATGCCGTCGGCTACAACCCAATCTGAGTCGATAACAGATTGCCGAAACGCCTCATCGCGGGATGCGGTGATGGCGAAGTTAAGGTTGGGCGTAGTGAAAAAACACTTCTGCCGGGTCTCAATGCAGTGCAGCAGGTGCTCACAGGTGGCTGCTTCGGTGGTTGCATCAAACGGCAGTCCAAGCACGCACCAAACATCGCGACTTAAATCACGGCGAATATTTTCGAGCCTTACATCTTTTGACGGTTCAGTCATTGAGGTGGTCTGTACTACGTTGGAATTCATCTCTGCCTGCCTGCTCAGTAAATTGCGCGAACCGTGACGCGGCGATTGTCCTGGCGACCCTGATCGGTCGTATTTTGTGCCACCGGGCTACTCTCACCTAATGCGCGCAGCGCAGTCTGGGTGATGGGAACGCCCATGGTTAACATCGCAGTTTGCGCGCTGCGTGAGCGTCGCTCCGACAGTCCGATGTTGTACGTGTCGGAGTGGTTGCTGTCGGTGTGGCCGGTAATAATAAACAGCGGCGGCTGATTAAGCGGGAACATCATCACAAAGCTCTGCAAACGCTCAAGATCACCTGGCCGAACGCGTGCACTGTCATTATCGAAGTAGATCACCAGTTCGGGCGAGATCGCTTCGCTGGCTGACATCGGCTCAGGTGCTTTGGCCGGTGCTGCTGGGTTGGAGGGCAATCTTAGATCGGGCATCGAGTGCGAAAAGTAGATCCGCTCTGAGTTCGTGATGTTTGGTTTCACCGCAGAGCAGCCACTCACAAGCGCAGCGCCAGTAACCGCGAGTGTGAGTGCAATTTGAAACTGTTTTGGCATCTTTAACATGAATCTCTCAATAAAGCGTTTTGCATTAACTCAAAGCTAGCAAGAGATATGCCAGATCAGTAAAACAGGCCTCTGAATCGCTGCGTTCTGGCCGAAAGGCTTCACACTGTCAAATTCGCAAAATGAATTTCAAAATGCGAATCGTTTTGCGAATCAATCTGCGGGCGGTACCTAGCTCAGAGGCGGGCATTGATTCGCTGTCTGTATAGGGCAGATCAAACCGCTAATCTGCTTGGAAGTGTTCTATCCCCTTGGCGTGTGTTCGGGGCGATACCATTTCGCTTTGGTTCGTGCAGCGTGTATGGTCACCACCGCTTTGCGATGGTTCTTACGAGACTTAAGTAGTTAGCGAGTTACTATAACGGGGGTGTTGTCTGCCAGACTGGAAGCCGATCAGGTACTTCACTACGAGGTAAGCCGCCGCCGCGATACAGGCTCCAAATAGGTTCGATGCGGCATCCTACACTGAGAAGTGCCTAGTCTCCCACATCCACCCCTGCACTCCCTCTAGGCCCGCTGCGCCCAGCAGCATCAACGGCCAAAACACCACTCCACGCATCATTAACGCCGCCAAGCGACCAACAAAGGCCACACTGCTGAAAGCTAAAATGTGCAGCACCTTATCTGAATGGTTGAAGTACTGTTCTGGCGGTGTTGCGCGCAGCACGCCCCAAAGCAGCATACCTAATAGGCCCAGAAAGAGCAGTTTGGTGGGCAGCGCACCGCGAATACAGTCATGGATTGATGAGAATGTCATGTTGGTGGCTCAGGTGCTCTTTCTTCGTGGATCGGCTGTTGATTAGTTGACTAAGTGATAAGCATAAACTGTACCACTATCTAGGTAAGGCAATCGGATAGTTCCACCAATATTCGCCGCGCAAATTCTTGTTGGAATTTTAGGATAGCTCGATTGGATTGCAGGGTTACTCAGATTGTGACTCTAAGGTCGTACAAAAAGGCTTAAATATAATTTATTAGCGTATGTATCAATCAGCCTTTTCGCTAAAAACATATATAACCTATTGTTTAATAGGATTTTTATGGCACGCATCTTGCTAGAATTAAATCTATGTTATTAGAATATGAGGTGCGCGATGTTCACCAAATCAGGGCTGAAATTGAAGTGGGCTATCACAGCCTTACTCGCATTAAGTTTAATCTGGGCTCTATTTAGTTATCTGGGATATCTCTCCTGGGCGAGTTGGGGTGCTCGTTCGCTCGACCTGAAAGGGGCTGTCGGTATCATACTAAAAGCGGCTGTCTCTGCAGGCTTGATACTTCTTCTAGCGAGTCTCAATCGTCGTTTATCCTATCGATTATTGGTAAGCATCCTAAGTGCTACATATCTGGGAGTTTTAGTTTTTACTCACACAACATACGGTGCCCTCTCTTTGGGTATCTACTCGTCAATGATGGAAACGAGCCCTTATGAGGCCCTAGAAATGTCTCTGGCAGGTCTATTCAACCCGGCAGTTGTTCTGAGCGTCTTCACTCTTTTAGGGCTCGTTTGGATTTTTAATCAGCAGTGTGCTGGACGTACGATGAGTGTGCTTGCGTTAGGTTTTAGCGTCGTAAGTTCACTTATATTGAGTCTACAGGCTTCGGGGACCAAATCTGTTACCACCGCAACAGGTAACGTAGTGGCAGCGGAAATATCAGGTTTGGAATATCTTCAACGGGAGGTGACTGTTCTGCGGCCCCTCTATTTACATGAGCGTTACAGCGCGATCAGACGGCTACAGAACGCAGAAATAGAGCCAGCTTGGAGTAATGTGAGTTATAGGGGCGATGCTGGAAAAGCTTACATTGTTATTGTTGGTGAATCGGTAGGTCGGGATGACCTAAAAATCTACAACAGGGCCCTGCAGCGACATGATCCTCTTGCAGACGATAGCACTCTTTCATTTGTGGCCCGTGCCGTAGCCCCGGCACCTATCACTCGAGTTGCTCTTGAGCATCTATTCACTGTATCGAACGATGACGGCACCACTAATCGTAACCTAAATATTTTTGATCTGGCACGAGCCTCTGGGCTTAAAACTTTTTGGTTTTCAAACCAAGGCGTTACCGGCGAGCACGATACACCTATTACTAATCTCGTAGCGCGCACGGACAATCAGCACTTTCATAATGAGTTCTACCAGCAGGCAGGAACTGACTTCGAGTTAATCAATGATTTGAAACAGCACCTCCAAACTGACGCTGTCTTCTTTATGCATATGATTGGTGCACATCATGAATTCTGCCAGAGAGCACGTGTAGCGCCATACAAATTAGCGCCTAACACTGCACTTCCTGAAGAGTTAAATTGCCATGCCAGTACTGTATATAACACGGAGATGTTTATTCGGGACACGCTAACCTTGTTAGCCCAGAGTGGGGTTGACCATGAGGTGGTCTATTTCTCTGATCATGGCTTGGTCGACGTTGAGGATTGGCCCTATAAAATTCACGGAATAGGGCAGCGATTCGCAGAGCGGGCGCTAAATGTACCCTTGATTTTCATTAGTTCGTCCAATCAATCAAGACCGCTGACGCAATCGGCATACTTTATGCGTGACTTTCCTCATACATTTGCCGACTGGATAGGAATTGCAGCAGATCAGATCGACTCTTCAAAGTCCGTATTCAGCATAACGCCCCAACAAGAGCGCTACGTCTTGAATGACAGCGGGATCAAAATCCAGTTAGCGCAGAACGAATAGCGAGCGATACTTTTAGCGGCTACGAGAGGAGAGTTACCATGGTATTTCACCGATTTCGACTGTACGACACGACCCTATTCAAGGGGTTCGGCATCCTGATAATCGTATTACACAACTTCTTACACCGTTTTCCGGCTCCCAAAGAGAGTGAAATGTACTACGATTCTGCCGTATCTGAGGGGTTGATCGCTATTGTAACGACTGATCCTGCAGCCATAATTCGTGGGTTTTTCTCTGTATTTGGACATTTTGGTGTCCAACTGTTTATCTTCTTCAGTGCCTACGCAATGGCGATAAAAGCGCGCCAGAATCCACGTTACCTCAAGTTTGTATTTAATCGCCTGCGCAAACTGTACCCGCCGTTTTTGCTCGCCATTCTGGCCTATATACTATACGAGGCAGTCTTTATTCAGTTGCTCTGGGGTAAAGGCTTAGCAGGGATTGTGGGTTACGTGCAGTTAATTTGGCAGTCTCTCGCTCTAAAGCTCACTTTGTTGTGGAACTTTGTTCCGGGGGAGGGTTTCAGTCTTGTTGGGCCCTGGTGGTTTCTTTCGCTCATTGTGCAGTTTTACCTCGCATTCCCCCTTATCATTAGATTGCGTAATCGCTACGGTAGCGCGACTCTTTTGGGATTAAGTGTTACTGCGCTATCGATTTCGTTAGGTAGTGGTGGCTCTATTGGTGGCGTTAGCGTCTATTTCACGTTGATTGGGCACCTGCCACTCTTCTGTTTGGGGATCTATTTGGCCGAAAAGGATCGTTTTGTTATCCCGAGTGTCGTAATCCTGGGTTCATTGGCTTTGTTTATTGCAGGGAACTTCAATGAGCATCTTTTTCATTTCACCCATCTGAGCATGTTTGTTCTACTGCTTTGCGGAGCAAGCTGGTTAAAGCACCGTTTTGCGCCAGATTCGTTCACAATCCGCCTAGTGCTTGTCTTCGGTGTACTCTCAATGCCGATGTTTCTGCTTAATGGTTTTATGCGGGCACCGCTGGAGGGCTTTGCACACAAGATCGATAACGAGTTTATCAGCTTACTCTTTGCGCTCGTTCATCTTGGTGTTGTAACCGTCGCCTCGATAATCTTTCTATGGATAGAAGATCTTCTGTTTAAGCAGGGGAAAGGTCGCGCCAAGTCGATGGCTCATTCTAACCTTAGTAGCACGGCAACGAAGCAAAAGTTGCAGCCTGCTGCCGAGCATTAACCGATTTGAGTTTTGCCTCACATGCTGTTTTTCTAATCGGGAAGGCACTGTTTTAACGTATCACACGTTAACCTACAGTTCTGATTAGGGTGTGATTTACTTTGGCCAAAATATGTATTTTCCCAATTCCGGGCTGTGTGACCTTCCCCGGGACGGTTTTTCCTTTACATGTGTTTGAGCCGCGCTATCGAGAGATGATTCATCACTGCTTGGATACCGATACGCCCGTCGCGATTTGTCACACGCGTAAAGAGATCAGTCCGGCCAAGCCTACGACAGACCTTAAACAGGCACTCTCATCAAACCAAGCGACCTATCAGCCCTATGGCGTGTTTAGTGCTGGGCGTTGTGAGTTGTTAGAGACGTTGTCGGATGGTCGGCTCTATCTGCATGTCCATATTGAACAGCGTTACACGTTGGGTAAAGCCGTGCAGATGCTGCCGTACCAGGTGTATGACTGCCAGCCGTTCCTCGATCGCACACCAACACCAGAAGAGACGGTAAATAACCTGCTATTGAAGGAGAAGATTCTGCACCGCCTCAAGGCCATCGCCCATGCCGATCCGCAATCGCGGGAGGCTTTGCAAAAGGTGATGGAATCCGAAGATTGGCAGAAGATGGGTGGGTCGGATTTTAGCTACCGAATATTCTCGTTGATTCAGTTCGCGCCCGAGCTCTTGCAGCAGGTCCTTGAGATGGATTCAGCCCACCAGCGCCTCTCAAAGACGCTGGAGTGGTTGAACCTGAACTGACTGCTTCCTGAGGTTACTTAAACGATTGTTTGCCAATAAGTTTTGGCACGGGGTTTGCTTTCACACATCTTATACCTAAGCGCTTGCGGCCCCCTCTGGGCCCCTGAGCTAGCGCTCTTAATCGTGCTTGCGAAAAAGGAAACGAGATTGTGTATCACCGGCTAGCAAAATTAAGCATGCTACTCATTATGATTGCGCTAGTGGCCGTCGTCGCTGCGAAAGTTCTTTGGGTGGATCGTTTCATAGGAAAACTGACCGGCAGTTATTACTACGGCGGGTACAGAGCGCTTGCTAATGATGCACCGATACTCCTTAGCCTCGTTGGTCTGTTTTATCTCTCCATTTTGAGCAGAGTGCCGCGCATAGTCAGCGTCATATTCCGTTTGATATTTGTCTTTGGGTTTGCGCTCTATACTATTGATTTATATGTTTTAAAGAGCTTTAGCACCCATCTCACTCTGGACGATGCTCTAAAATATTCCTCCTACTCGTTGAAGTACCTCCAGCAGAATTTAGGTGGACTTTTTTACGCGGCAGTTCCGTTAGTGATTGCGGGTCTCTTTGCCCTCTATCTATTCATTACGAGGCGATTGGAACCTCTGAAGCCTGCGGCTCAATGGGGATTTATGCTGAGTTTTGCGGTCTTGGTGGGCTTAGCTATTCAGGGACAGCGGTATAATGAAAATTACATCCACTCTTGGATCTACGCTAACGTAATCGACTACAACCTCTCCATTTTGCCGGAGAAGCGGGAGTACAGCACTGCCTTTAAGGAGAAAATTGCGTTCCAAGAGAGATATCAGTGCGTTGCAGCACAGTCCGATAAACCTCGGAATGTGATCATTCTCATGGTTGAGTCGCTGTCAAATTATCAAAGTAAATATTTCTCGGGAATTCGTGACTGGATGCCCAATCTCGACAGAATTGCCTCACAGAACAGGGCATTTGTTAACTTCCATGCCAATGGCTTTACGACTGAAGACGGCGAGATCTCGCTGCTGACGGGAAAGCTACCGATTTACCAGCCCTCGTCATTTAGCAACAATGGTGGTACATCCTTTAACGGTTTCTTCGATGTCAAAGGTGCCTTACCTGAGCTTTTTGACAAGGCGGGATACGTCACAGAATTTTTGACCACAGCGGATCTTGGTTTTGCAAATACGGGCAGTTGGGCTAAGAGTATTGGTTTCTCGCATGTTGAGGGTCACGAAACACTATTTTACGATCAATTCGATCGTTTTCATTTTAATGCTGCGCCGGATAAGGCCCTTTATCAGCGCATCCTTCAGCGGTTGGAAGCAAATCAAGGTCAATCTGGCTTCTATTTCATAAAAACGGTGAGTACTCATCACCCGTACCTTGATCCAACAACGATGGAGCGCACCGAAGCGGCGGCGTTCAAGTATGCGGATCGCGAATTAGGTGCTTTTTACGATCAGTTAAAATCTCAAGATTATTTCAATGATGGTGTGCTCGTAATTGTGGGCGATCATCACGCGATGGTGCCGATTAAGCGAGAGGAGTTTGAGACTTACGGCGATAGTCGAGCCAGCGCTATGGTACCGCTGATAATCATCGACTCGCGCGAAGATTCAGCCGTCGCAAACGACTACTTTCAGCAGGTTGATGTCTTTAATACCCTTTCAGGCATGTTAGCAGGTAGCCGCCGCTACTCAGACTGGCACGGCGACCTAGATAACGTTTTGGCAGCAAAATTTATAGGGCACCGCCGGGGCGATAACCGTAATCACATCAGTGTATTCACATCTGATTCGGACGTCACCGTTGCTTTGAACGGTGACGAGACAGACCTTACTTTGCAATCAGCGCAGGGGGTATCTGCAGCCGATCGCTTAGAGATACTCAACGGAATCAATAGTGCGCGAATTCTGGATCAGAGAACCCAGTTGGCGGTAAGAATTGCGTCTCAGTCTTGCGCACAATTCGTAGCCCAAAATTCATCAGAATAAGAAGACTCAACTAAGCCGATCGAACTAAGCTGACTGGGCGGTAGGGACGCAAATCGTCTCTACCTCAAACTCGGGTCCGCTCATGATCGCTTTTTTCCGCTGCACTGTTTGGCAACATTTTTAAGGATGCTGTGGTACTTCTTGGGCAGAGAGTCGGGGATGTTGATGCAGGTAATAAAGCCTGAGAGTTCACCTTCTTCATTTTTCTGCTGTTTTAGGGTCAGCGTGATGCCTTCGGTGCTGACCCCTTTGCTTTCGCAGTACTGCTGGACGTAGTAACCGGCGCAGCATCCGATCGATGACATCAGTAGGTCGTAAGGGGAGGGGGCGGTGTCGCTGCCGCCATTTGAAACCGGCTGGTCGGTTGAAATCCTGTGGTTGCCAATTTGAGCGGATACGCGC
>Ga0102951_1000052_pt1 | contig 34881 bp, 35 predicted proteins | sample SalPonA_B_H2O_MG_FD_78507 | JGI IMG/M metagenome (GOLD analysis project Ga0102951, IMG submission 78507) | Water microbial communities from South San Francisco under conditions of wetland restoration - Salt Pond MetaG R2A_B_H2O_MG | ecosystem: Environmental > Aquatic > Non-marine Saline and...
CCAAGACTTACCTCTTTTACGCACACAACCCATTGATTTGACCTTTTACTGTGTCAAATCTGTGTCAAAACTGATGTTTTCTGAGAACAGACTGATACCCTAATCTGGTAACTATCTGAATATATTGGGAGGAAATGGCGCGCTCGGGAAGATTCGAACTCCCGACCCCTAGATTCGTAGTCTAGTGCTCTATCCAGCTGAGCTACGAGCGCGTCCTTGGCCTTTGATCAATCACCGACTTGCCTTGCGGCTTTGGCGGTGAGTGCCAACCATTCTGGCGCAACATAGGTCAAGCCCGAAGCGCTTGCAAGTGAATATTCATCCGACTTTACCGACTTTTTTATTGGTCATTCCTATCGGTCTATTCTCATTGCCTGAATCGACTGTGAAAAAAATACCACATCAGGCATGTGCTTTGACTTTACAGCTTTTGCGGCAAGCCGATATGATGACGCGCGTAACAGGCCCCTTGGGGCTTTGTCTTTGGTCAAGGGTGTAAAGCATGACAGAACAGCGTATCAAATCATTTCCAGTTTCATGGGAAGAATTACATCGCACCTCGAAGGCTTTGGCCTGGCGGCTGCTCGAGCTTGGCCCATTTGACGGATTGATTGCAGTCACGCGTGGCGGGCTTGTGCCAGCGGCGATTGTTGCGCGTGAATTGGAAATCCGGCTGATTGATACGGCCTGTATTTCATCCTATGCCGGCAATGAACGTGGCAAGCTTGACGTTCTAAAACCATCACCCCTAGCCGGTGATGGCAGCGGCTGGTTGATTGTTGATGATCTTGTCGATACAGGCGAAACCGCCAAGGCGCTAAAGCTGATGATGCCAAAGGCGCATCTAGCAACCGTATATGCAAAACCGGCTGGGCGGCCGCTTGTCGATACATTTGTTACCGAAGTCTCGCAAGATACTTGGATTTTCTTTCCGTGGGATCTTGAACCGCAGCCATCAACCCCGATCATTGGCCAACGCTAACTCAAAGGGCGCTAACTCAAAGGGCGCTGGACTATTGGGCAGGTGGTTAAAGAGTGTTGGGCTTTAGCGTGCTTGGCCACAGAGTGTGAGGCCAAAGACACATTTACAGGCTTTGCGGCTTTACAGGCTTTGCCATGCGGCAATATCATGCCACTGGATCTCAATTGTGTTGGACAAAGTCGGGAAAACGCGCAAGGAAAATTGAATGCGGAATTCCGAGCCGTCACTGCCTGACCAGCTAAGCCGAAGCATGCCATTTTGTGCTAGAGCAAGATCGCGTGAAATGGCAAGCCCAAGCCCGCCGCCGCTGCCTTATTTGCTTTTGACAGGCGAAAATAGATTGGGCCAGACAGATCGCAGAATGCCGTTTTCATGCTGTAAATTTCAATCTTGCAATGAAGTTTAAACTGATTAGTGATTCTGACCAAATTTCATTCAATTGACTGTTCTTTTCCTCATTCAATTGGCACCAAATTAATGCAAAACATGTCAAAAACCGGTATTATGGGGTATCAAGGCAATGGGGCGCGGCGATTTTGCTGATAAATTACAAAATAACGCGTCAGAATCATCTCTGGCCTGACGCAAATATCATTGACAGATGCGGCCATGCGGCCTATACCCCGCACTCAGTAATTTTCTTGATTCACAGTCAAAAAGGAGCGTTCAGATGAAACGCACCTATCAGCCTAGCGTATTGGTTCGCAAGCGCCGTCACGGTTTTCGTTCACGCATGGCCACTGTTGGTGGTCGTCGGGTCATTCAGGCTCGTCGTGCAAAAGGTCGTGCGCGCCTCTCAGCGTAGCTACATTCACAAGGATACCGGTGTTTGGTGTCTGACATGAAAACCATACCGTCGCGCGCCGGATTTCTTGCGGCGCGGTCCAAGGGCGAAAAAGCCCTTGCTAGAGGTCTTGTGATCCAAGCCGTCACCCGCGATTCGGATGATTGGCGGATTGGTCTCACCGCTACCAAAAAAACTGGCAATGCCGTCACGCGTAATCGGGCACGGCGGCGTATGCGCGCTTTGGCGCGAGATCATCTGTCGCCATTGGCAAAAAATGGCTTTGATTATGTGTTGATTGCCCGTCACGACACCGCAACGGCGAATTGGCAGGACATGGCCAATGGGTTGCAAAAAGCAATCCGCTATCTTCATCGCACCATCGCCAACGGCACAAATTCCGACGCCAAGTCTGACAGCAAGTCTGACACCAAGCCCGATTCCAAGCCAAACGCAAAGCCAATAGCAGACAGTCAACCACAGGACAGATCATGAACCGGCTTGGCGGTTTGGCGCAAACGGCAGCGGCTAGTTTCCTGCTTGGGCTGATTGCCCTTTATCGCTTGTTTATCTCGCCGCTTTTAGGGGCAAATTGTCGGCATTTGCCAACATGCTCACAATATGCGAAAGATGCGGTAATTACACATGGACCCTTGCATGGATCTTACTATGCGCTAAAACGTATTTTGCGCTGTCACCCTTGGGCTGAACCAAGGGTCGATCCGGTGCCACCATTCTTGAACAGGCCGAAAGCCGTGAAAAATATTAATGCCAAAAACCAAAGGTTAGGTGAATGACTCCCGAAAATCGTAATCTGATTCTGGCCGTTGCGCTGTCAATGGCTGTTTTGTTTGGCTGGCAGATATTGGTCATTCAGCCCGAACTGGAAAAAGAACAGGCGCAACAAGCCCTGATCGCAGAACAGCAGGCGGCAACTGCCAAGACACTGAATGTCGATGGCACGCCAGCAATTGCCAGCACCGGTGATGTGACCAATCTGACACCGGGCGTGGCAGGACAGGATGTCGCAACCACCGATACGGCCAAGCGCATCACCATTGACGCGCCATTGGTTCAAGGCTCTTTCTCGCTTCAGGGCGCGCGGATCGATGATATTATTCTGACCGGCTATCGCGAAACTTTGGATGACGCATCAGATAATATCCACTTTTTGAAAAAGACCAGCTCACAAGCACCCTTTTTTGCCGAATTTGGCTGGGCGAGTTCAGATGCAGACCAGCCAATGCCATCAGCGCAAACCCTATGGGCGGCTGATCGTGATCTTTTATCACCATCAAGTCCGGTAACCTTGCGCTGGGACAATGGCAAAGGTCTGGTCTTCACCCGCAAGATTTCAATCAATAATGATTACCTGATCACTTATGATGATTCGGTCGCCAGCAGCCTTGGCACGGCAATCACCATGTATCCTTTTGGTTTGGTACGCCGCCAAGGAACGCCGCCAACAAGCGGAATCTATATTCTGCATGAAGGCGCGCTTGGCGTTTTTGACGAAACCCTGAAAGAAGAAGATTATTCGGACTTGAGAGACGCCCCTGCCGGCGGCATGAAAGTCGCACCAGAGGCTGCGGGTGGCTGGATCGGTATCACCGATAAATATTGGCTTGCCGCATTATTGCCATCACAGCAGGAAAAATTCACCTACAGCTTTCAATCATTGCCGGGTAAGACCGACCGTTATCAGGTCGATTATATCGATAATGTTGGTTTGACCTTGGCCGCCGGTTCGGCAGTCAGCACCCAAGGACGGCTTTTTGCCGGTGCCAAGAAAGTGGCTTTGCTGGATTACTATGAAGAAGAATTGGGCATTCCCAATTTCGATCTGGCGATTGATTTTGGCTGGTTCTATTTCCTGACCAAGCCGTTTTTCTATGCCATTGACTGGCTGTTCAATTTATTTGGTAATTTTGGTGTAGCGACATTGGCCTTTACCGTTGTTGTAAAGCTTGCCTTTTTCCCACTTGCCAATAAATCCTATCGTTCGATGGCAAAGATGCGGATTCTGACACCAAAGCTGCAATCGCTTCGCGAGCGGTTTGGTGATGACCGGATGAAGCTGAACCAAGAAATGATGGCGCTTTATAAGGCGGAAAAGGTCAATCCAGCCGCTGGCTGTTTGCCTGTGCTTTTGCAGATTCCGGTGTTTTTCGCGCTTTACAAGGTTTTGTTTGTCACCATCGAAATGCGGCATGCGCCCTTCTTTGGCTGGATCGCCGATTTGTCGGCACCTGATCCGACATCAATTTTCAATATCTTTGGCTTGCTGCCATTTTCGGTCGATTTTCTGCCACCATTCCTCCAGCTTGGGGCATGGCCGATCATGATGGGCATTTCAATGTTCTTGCAAATGCGTTTGAATCCGGCGCCGCCTGACCCAATTCAGGCCAAGATTTTCCAGTTCATGCCACTTTTCTTCACCTTCCTTCTTGCCACTTTCCCGGCTGGTTTGGTGATTTACTGGACATGGAACAACCTTCTTTCAATGGCGCAGCAATGGTACATCATGAAACAAGTGGCAAAGAGCAGCTAGCCATCACAAATGAAGCTGGTCGGCTGCTTTTTGCCGGCCAGTGTGATTTTATCGCTGCCGCCAATAATATGAAGGCATTGCCGCCGGTTACCTTGCCGGAAATTTGCTTTGCTGGCCGATCAAATGTTGGCAAATCCTCACTGGTGAATGGATTGACCGGACGGCGAATGCTGGCGCGGACATCGCAAACGCCGGGCCGGACACGGCAATTGATTTTTTTCAATCTTGCCGATCGTCTGCAATTGGTTGATTTGCCCGGCTATGGCTATGCCTCCGCCCCCAAAACCGACATCAAAGCCTGGACCAATCTCACCCGCAAATATCTTGCCGGTCGCCCATCCTTGCAGCGGGTATTTTTGCTGATTGATAGTCGGCGCGGTGTTGGCCCAGCCGATCATGATATCATGGCGCTTCTTGATGAAACGGCGGTGTCATGGGCGGTGGTGATAACCAAAGCCGATAAACAAAAGGCTGAATCCCTGGCGAAAATATGCAAGGAAACCAAAGCAAAAATCAGTAAATATGTTGCCGCCTATCCCGAATTATTCATCACCTCATCTGAAGATGGAACCGGCATTGAGGCATTACGGGCGCATTTGTCGGGATTTGCTCTGCCAAAGGCCGATCGAACTGCCCCCTAAAGCGGGAAACGCAATTTAACACCCAAAACCGAATTAAATTTCGCCAAGCTATTGCGCTCTTGGCCGGATTGCCGATAATCAGCGCGGTAAATAGGCGCAAGGCCATTGGCATCAGCGCTCTTTTTTCGAAAAATCCGGCCTGATATGGCCCTTGCTGTAAAGGCGATGAAGATGGAAAATTCAGCTGACCAGATGCAGGTTGATCTGCTGGCGAAAACCGGAATGCTTATCGAGGCACTTCCGTTTATGCGCCGCTATTCTGGCAAAACCATCCTTGTTAAATTTGGCGGCCATGCGATGGGCAAGGCTGATTATGTGAATGCGTTTGCCGCCGATATCGCTTTACTGGATCAGGTTGGCGCAAGGCCGGTTGTGGTTCATGGCGGCGGGCCACAAATTGGCGATATGCTGAAAAAATTGCAAATCGAATCAAGCTTTATTGATGGTTTGCGCGTCACCGATGAAGCCACGATTTCGGTTGTTGAAATGGTTCTTGCTGGCGGCATTAACAAGGCGCTTGTCGCCGCGATTGCTGGTGCCGGAGGACGCGCTGTTGGCGTGTCTGGCAAGGATGGTGGGCTGCTTACCGCCCGGAAATTGATGGCAGTGGCAAAAGCCAGCGACAGTGCGATTCAGCAAGCGGTTGATCTTGGCTTTGTTGGCGAGCCATCACATGTTGATGTGACTGTGTTAAATGCGCTGATGCAGCATCATTTGATTCCCGTTGTTGCACCGGTTGGCAGTGGCGAAGATGGCAAGACCTATAATATCAATGCCGATACCGCAGCGGGTGCCATTGCCGCAGCCTTGAATGCAACGCGCATGTTAATGCTTACCGATGTATCAGGGGTTTTGGACAAGAACGGCAAATTGATTAGCAGCCTAACGATTAGCCAAGCCGAAGCCTTGATCCATGATGGTACGGTTTCTGGCGGCATGATTCCAAAAGTTAAAACCTGTATTGATGCTGTTCAAGGCGGTGCTGAAGGCGCGGTAATCATGGATGGCCGCGCACCGCATGCGCTTCTTGTAGAATTATTCACCGAACATGGTATGGGAACCATGATCACCGCCGATTAATGTATTTTTGATTAGGAAGAATGATAACCATTATGACCGCTGCTTTTCCAACCCAATCGATCGGTGACTGGATTTTCGATCTCGATAACACCATCTATCCGGCCAAAACAAATCTGTTTCGCCGCGTATCGGTTCGGATTACCGAATTTGTTGCGGCGCATTATAATGTTGCTGATGATGATGCGCGGGTGATTCAAAAGGATTTGTTTCACCGCTATGGAACCACCATGCGCGGCATGATGAGCGAAGAAAATATCCAGCCCAAAGTCTATCTCGATTATGTCCATGATATTGATGTTAGTGATCTTGACCATGACCAAGAGCTTGATTCCATGTTAACCGCGTTGCCCGGGCGGAAACATATTTTTACCAACGGCACCGTTCCGCATGCGGAAAATATTTTATCAGCCTATGGTGTTCGTCATCATTTTGATCAGATTTTTGATATTGTTGCCGCCGATTATATTCCCAAGCCAGATCAATATGCCTTTGATTGTTTTTTAAAACAGACCGGCATTGACCCGAATGGTGCGGTCATGATCGAAGATATGGCCGCCAATCTACAGCCCGCAGCCGCGCTTGGCATGCGTACGGTTTGGCTGGCAAGTGATATTGAATGGGCTAATCGCGGCTCGGATGAAGCTTATGTGCATTTTAAAGCCGATGACCTAAAGGGGTTTTTGCGCTCGCTTGCCCTTGCTGGGTGATCAATCAAAAGACTGACGTGACGGCATCATGGACGCATGGGTCGGTAAACGCTATAACGACAGGGGCGGGCAATTGGCCTGTCAAATTTAAGGAGAAAAAGCATGGATTTGGCGCAACTTGAAACCGAAATCAACGCCGCATGGGACAATCGTGATGCGGTAAATGCCGCGACCACAGGGGCGGTTCGTGACGCTGTTGCAGCTGCGCTTGCTTTGCTTGACTCGGGAACAGCGCGTGTCGCAGAACCGGCTGGCGATCATCAATGGACGGTGAATCAATGGCTGAAAAAAGCGGTGCTTTTATCATTTCGTCTGAATGACATGCAAACAATCCCAAGTGGAACCATCTATGAAGGTGCTGGCGAATCTGTGTGGTGGGACAAGGTGCCACCAAAATTTAGCGGCTGGGATGAAGCGCGTTTCCGCGACGCCGGTTTTCGTGCCGTGCCGGGCTGTATTGTTCGCCATTCGGCCTTTATTGCGCCAAATGCCGTCTTGATGCCAAGCTTTGTGAATCTTGGTGCCTATGTTGGCAGCGGAACAATGGTTGATACATGGGCAACGGTTGGATCATGCGCGCAGATTGGCAAGAATGTGCATCTGTCAGGCGGGGCTGGTATTGGCGGGGTTTTGGAACCTTTGCAGGCCGGACCGGTCATCATTGAGGATGATTGCTTTATCGGCGCCCGTTCAGAAGTTGTTGAAGGTGTGGTTGTTGAAACCGGTGCGGTTTTGTCGATGGGTGTGTTTATTGGCGCTTCGACCAAAATTGTCGATCGGGTAACGGGTGAAGTGCATATTGGCCGCGTACCAGCCTATTCAGTTGTTGTGCCTGGCAGCCTTCCCGGCAAGCCATTGGCCGATGGGTCACCTGGCCCGTCACTATATTGCGCCGTAATCATCAAAAAAGTTGACGAAAAGACCCGTGCAAAAACATCTGTAAATGATCTTTTGAGAGATTAAAACCATGCCATCCTATGCGGTTCAACTTGCGCAAAGACTTGTGCGCTGCCCATCGGTAACACCGATTGAAGGCGGGGCGCTTGATCTGTTGCAGGATGAATTCACCAAGCTTGGTTTTAACTGCACAAGATTGCCTTTTGGCACTGGGGAAAAGCGGATTGATAATCTGTTTGCCCGCCGTGGAACAGGCGGACCTCATTTTGCCTTTGCGGGACATACTGACGTTGTGCCGGTTGGAGATGCCGCGCAATGGCAGCATGACCCTTTTGGCGGCACGCTTGTCGATGGCAAATTATATGGCCGTGGTGCGGCTGATATGAAAGGTGGCATCGCCGCTTTTGTTGCCGCCGTATCCGCTCTTGACGGTGCCGATGATTCAGGGTCGATCAGCTTTATCATCACCGGTGATGAAGAAGGCGATGCTGATTTCGGCACGGTTAAGATGGTTGAATGGTTACAGGCAAATGGTCAGGTGCCAGATGTGTGCGTTGTTGGCGAGCCAACCAATCCATCACGTCTTGGCGATGTGATTAAGAACGGCCGCCGCGGCAGCCTGTCCTGCCAATTGCGCGTTGACGGGGTGCAAGGCCATGTTGCCTATCCGCATCTGGCCGATAATCCGATTACCCGCTTGATTGCGATGTTGGCACCGGTGAATGGCACCGCGCTTGATGGCGGCAATGATTATTTTGACCCGTCAACCGCGAATGTGACCAGCATCGATACCGGCAACGAAGCTGGCAATGTCATTCCCGCATCCGTATCAGCCAAGTTCAATATCCGGTTCAATACCGAACATAATTCAGATAATTTAATTGGGTGGCTGGAAGAACATTTCAACCGTGTTGGCGGCGAATGGACAGCGACATGGCGTGCCTCGGCACAGCCCTTTGTGACGCCTGTCGGCAGCTTTACCGAATTGATGCAGGCAGCGATTGAATCGGTCACCGGACAAAAGCCGGTTCTGTCAACAAGCGGTGGCACATCGGATGCGCGCTTTATCACAAATATCTGTCCCGTTGCCGAATTTGGCCTTGTTGGTCAAACCATGCATCAGGTCGATGAGCATGTTGACGCTGCTGACATCGACCAGCTTGCGAAAATCTATCATGAAATGCTGGTTCGTTTTTTTAAGGGTGACTCTTAAATGGCATCATTGCCCAATCTATCACCATCAAGCCTGTTCGCCCTGATTCGGGTGACATTGCTTGTCATGCTTGGCCGAAAACCAGCGATTGGCAGTTATGACACATCGCCAGCGGGGGTTTGGCAGGCAATTGCAGCATCGATTGTCTTTACGCTTTTGGTCACGATTTATCCGGGGCTTGAGGCGACTCCAAACCTGTTTTTCGCGGCGCTGCTTTTGCAATTGATCGGCGTTGTCATGCTGGTGCTTTTGATCAATCTGTTGTTAAAAGCGCTTGGCCGACCAGATAAGTTACTGCCGTTTATCGTGCCATTTTTATGGATCGAAAATCTGCAACAGCTTCTTGGCGGCATTGTTCAAAGCCTGACCGTGATGACCGGTGATCAAACGCTGATGATTTCGATTTTGCCGGTTGCCGTTTGGACCTGCTATTGGTTGTGGCGGATTGGCCGCGATATCGTCGGCAAGGGCGGCTTGGTAGCGGCAGGGTTCATCGCCCTGTCATTCATGATCGATGTCAGCCTTCTTTATATGCTTCAGTCGCGACTGCCAGCCATCGGCGGATAATCAACCCCAACAAGATACAAGCCCTCGGGCGGGGCGGTTGGGCCAGCCGCACTGCGGTCACAGGCAGCAAGCGCGGTTTTCACATCATCGGCGTGCCATTTACCAGTGCCAACAAGCGCCAAAGTTCCGGTGATATTACGCACTTGGTGATGCAGGAATGACCGCGCCTCGGCATGAATGTGAATTTCATCACCAACCTTTTCAACATCCAAACGATCAAGCGTCCGCAAGGGTGATTCAGCCTGACATTGGCTTGCCCGAAAACTGGTAAAATCATGCCGCCCAAGCAAATGTTTGGCAGCGTTTGCCATCGCTATTGGATCAAGCGGGTGTTTGTGATGCCAGACCCGTCCGGCATCAAGCGCTGGCGGTTGGCGGCGCGGCAAAATCCGGTATAGATAGCGCCTGCCAATGGCACTGAATCGGGCATGAAATTCAGCTGGCACCTCAACCGCATGTCGAATGCTGATCGGCATTCTGGCAAGATGGGCGTTCAGCGCCTCCATCACCCTGTTGGCGGTGAATTTATCGGGAACGTCAAGATGCGCTGCCTGCGCGGTGGCATGAACGCCTGAATCGGTGCGCCCTGCGCCGGCAACCGCAACTGGTGCCAATAAAAAAGCCGCAGCAGCATCTTCAATCCGGGCCTGAACCGAATCGGCATTATCCTGACGCTGCCATCCTGAAAAGGGGCCGCCATCATATTCAATGGTGATTAGAATACGCCGCGTCATTTGGTTTCTGGGCTGGTTTCAGGATGCAAAAACGCACCAATCGCCAGCGCTGTCCCGTTCAGAAAATCACTTGCCGTCATGCTGGTTTTTCCCGCCGGTTGTACCTTTGTGATTTTCAGCGCATCTTGCCCACAAGCGATTATCATCGCGCCATCATCGGTCTTGCCAAGAAAGCTGCCAGCCAATGTGTTCTGGGGCGTTGCAGTTTGTGGCACTGCTGGCATCGCCATTGGGCTTGCCTCTAAAATGCGTAATCGGCCTTTTGGCGCAAAACACCATGCGCCCGGATAGGGTGCAAAAGCACGGATGTGACAATCAAGAACATCGGCAGGCTGCTGCCAATCAATCATCGCCTCGGCCGAGCTGATTTTGGAAGCATAGATAATGCCGTCATCGGCTTGCGGTATTGGTGATGCCAAACTATGCGGCGCACCGTCAATCACCGCACCAAGACATGCCGCAGTCAAATCGGCCAACCGGTCATGCAGGCTGGCGGCATTATCATGCTTGCTGATTGCTGTTTGACGAACGCCAACAACCGGGCCGGTATCAAGCCCGGTTTCCATGATCATTGCCGAAATGCCGGTTTCGCTATCACCAGCTTGGATCGCACGCTGGATCGGCGCGGCACCCCGCCACCGCGGCAATAAAGATGCGTGGCCGTTCAAACAGCCAAACCGCGGAATGGCCAAAATCGTTGCTGGCAATAACAGCCCATAGGCAACCACAACGAATAAATCGGCATCATGGCTTGCAAGCTGCGCCTCAATTTCAGCAGATTTTAAATGTTCGGGGGTGAAAACTGGCAAGCCCGCAGCATCAGCATAGGCGGCAACAGGCACCGGCGTTGTTTTCATGCCACGGCCAGATTTTTTGGCAGGCTGGCTGTAGACAGCGCAAACCTCATGCGTTTTGACAAGATGATCAAGCGTCGGAATGGCAAAGGCCGGACTGCCCATAAAGACAATGCGCTGCTTTGCGCCTTTCTGCGGCGGCGTATCGGCCATTTTGGCGTCTGCCATTTTATGGTCTGAATGCGAGGCGGTCATGCATGACCTCCGGTTAGTTGCGCGATGTCGTTTGACGCATTTCCTTCATGACCCGCCGCAAAATCATATCACGTTTCAAGCGGGAAATATGATCGATGAACAGCACGCCATTCAAATGATCAATCTCATGCTGAACACAAGCCGCCAACAGCCCATTGGCAACAAGTGACTGCATCTCACCAGCCTCATCAAGATAGCGCACTTCAACTTCGGCTGGCCGTTCAACATCGGCCGTTTGGTCGGGAATAGAAAGACAGCCTTCTTCCAAGATGGCGCGGGCGTCTGATTCGCGAATAATTTCCGGATTAATCATTTTGAATAATTCGGGCGCATCATCCTTGCCACAATCCATAACAATGACACGCTGGCCAATATTGACCTGCGGTGCGGCAAGGCCAATGCCCGGCGCGTCATACATGGTTGCCGCCATATCATCCAGAAGCTGGCGAATGCCATCGGTGATTTCGGTCACCGGCTTTGCCGTTTCGCGTAAAATCGGATCTGGCACTTTGATAATTGGGATAAGCTTGGCAGTGGCTGGCATAAGTAAAATTCCTAAATGTGACGTCGGCCAAAGGAAACGGGCAATGCTGTTTGGTGCAGCACCATTTCATCCGGGTTTGGTCAGTTTCGGTTTTCATGGATTAGAAGATGGTGTCGTTGCAGTCAAGTTGCTAGCATGTCAAACTTGGCGCTGGGGAAACGCCAGACCATTTTTGAAACGGCTTTACAGGTGATGAACATGACTGGCATGGAACTGATTTTGATTGCAGGCCTGTTTGGCGTGATTGGGCTTGGCGTGCTGTTTTTACGACGCGGGAAACTGCCGGAAAATGGCCAAGATTTTGCCGAATTGCGCGGCCAGCTTGCCCAAATGGCAAGCCAATCTAATGAATTGCAGCGGCTAATTGCCGAACAGATGGCGCAAAGCGAAGGCCGCCTTGGCAACCGGCTTGAACAATCGCTTCGTGACCAGAATGACCGAACGACCAAATCATTGACCGGCATGGCTGAAAAGCTGGCGGTCATCACCGAGGCCAACACCCATATTTCAGCATTAACCAATCAGGTAACGCAGCTTCAAAATATTTTATCCAACAAACAGGCGCGTGGCAGTTTTGGCGAGGTGCAGTTGGAAAATCTGGTGCGTGATGCGCTTCCGGAAAATGCGTTTGACTTTCAGGCAACGCTTGGCAATGGTCGGCGCGTCGATTGTTTGCTTCGCCTGCCAAATCCACCCGGGCCAATCGCCATTGATTCCAAATTTCCGCTTGAGGCCTATCGCCGTTTGACCAGCGCGGCGAATGATGCCGAACGTGACGCGGCAAAGCGGTTGCTGGAAAATGATGTGAAAAAACATATTCAGGATATCGCCGAAAAATATATTATCCCGGGTGAAACCGCCGAAAGCGCCATTTTATTTTTACCGTCCGAATCGGTTTATGCCGAAATCAATATTCAATTGCCAAAGCTGGTCGAGGCCAGCCGCAAGGCGCGTGTCTATATGGCGGGGCCGGACAATCTGATGCTGTTGCTGCATACGGTCAGAGCCATTTTGCGTGATGCGCGCATGCATGAAGCGGCAGGCCTAATCCAGACACAGGTCGATTTGATGATGAAGGATGTGCATCGTCTCGAAGATCGTGTTGCCAAATTGGCAACGCATTTTTCCCAAGCCGAAAAAGATATTTCGGATATCCAGACATCGACTGGCAAGATTATTTCACGCGGCAATAAAATTGACGAAATCGAAGTTCTGGATGCCGATGAGGCAACACCGGCCGCGCCAAAGACCGATTTGCTAGGCTAAGCGCGATTTTGGCTGCAACGATCTGGCGATATGGCGTGATGAATGGCATGACGATATGGCATGGTTGGGGGCGTAATTAATTATGCCGGCTAAAATTCCAGCTTGGCACGCGCTTTCAACGCCTGTGCCAGCGTGCCATCGTCAAGATAATCCAGCTCGCCACCAACCGGCATACCATGCGCCAATCGGGTAATATCAAGCGGCAGATTTGCCAGTTTTTCGCCGATATAATGCGCCGTGGTTTGTCCATCAACGGTTGCTGATAACGCCAGAATAATTTCGGCAGTATCGTCATGTCCGGCACGGCGAACCAGCCGGTCAATATGCAAATCTTCGGGCCCGCGCCCATCAAGCGCGCTAAGCGTGCCGCCTAGAACATGATACAGCCCACGATAAACCGACGCCCGTTCCATCGCCCATAAATCGCCAACATCCTCAACAACACAAATCCGGCTACGGTCACGGCGGCTATCGGCGCAGATGCTGCAATGATCGGTGATATCAAGATTACCACATTCAACACAGGCACGAACATTGCTGGCAACATTATGCAGTTCTTCGGCAAGTGGAAGCATAAGACGGTCGCGGTTTTTCAGCAAAAACAAAACAGCGCGCCGCGCCGATCTTGGCCCAAGCCCCGGAAGGCGGCCAAGCCTGCGGATTAGATTTTCAAGCGAATTATGCATTTTAGAACGGCAAATTCATTCCGGGTGGAAGTGGCAACCCGCCGGTAATATCTTTCAGCAGACGCGCCTTTTCACCCGCCGCCTCATCAAGCGCGTTATTCGTGGCAAGACAAATCATATCTTCCAGCATATCAACATCATCAGGTGCCAAAGCTGCCGGATCAAGCTTTAGCCGAACCAGCTTGCCATCGCCGCTAACCGTTGCGCCGACGGCACCGCCACCAACCATTGCGGTAAATTCCATGGTGGCAAGATCGGCCTGCATGCTTTCCATCCGGCCTTGCATTTCTTGCACTTTTTTCATCATGCCAGCCATATTGCGCATCATCCCGACATCTCCTCATCATCGTCATTATTTTGTCCAGCTTCCAAAAGCCCATTATCATCGACAAGCGTTCCTGCCGCATCCGTGGCTTCGGGATTTTTGATTTCATCAATGCTGGCACCGGGAAAAATATCTAGAATCTGTGCCACCAAAGGCTCGCTAGCGATGGTGTCGCGCAGCTTTTCATCAGCATCGCGCTGTTCTTCGGCAAGGGTTTGCGCACCGCCTGATTCGGACAGTGACACAAGCCAGCGATGACCTGTCCATTGGCTAAGATATCGGGCGATATCGCCTGCCAGTTGATCAGGCGCAGCACCAACAAGACCAATTTGTAAATTGCCCGGTTTTAACGACACCAGCTTTACATGATTGCGGATTCGGGCTGCCAACAACATCTCGCCATTGGTTTCGGCAAGCGCGACAATCTCGGCAAGCGAGCTTGGCATGCCCACACCTGTTTCGATTGGCGCTGTTTCGATTGGCGCTGTCTCAATTGGGCCTGTCTCAATTGGCGCTGTCTCGACTGATGATGCTACCGGTGCCGACGTGACAGGTGCCGATGCGGCCGGTGCTGATGATGCGCTTGGCGGTGATGATGGGCTGGTCTTTGGCAATTTCTGCATCAATTCGCCCGGGGTTGGCATATGCGCTGTATGCGCCAGCCGAATGATCAGCATTTCGCACGCCGCCGCTGGATTGGGCGCTTGGCCAAGCTCGCCATGGCCTTTTAGCAATAGCTGCCATGCCCGTCCAAGGCGGGCAATGCCTGATTCGGCAAGACCGGCAATCATCTCGCGCTCGCTTTCGATCAGCGCGTCATTACTGCCACCTGCGGCCTGCATGCTGGCAAGATGGATTAAATCTAAAAGATCAGTGACCAGCATTTCTGGCTCGGCACCACGGCTATAGGCAATGTTAAAAGCGGCAAGCGCCGAAGGCGCGTCACCCGCCAGCGCGGCCGTCAGGACGGTTTGTGATTCGCGCCGTCCGGGTCGTCCAAGCATATCAGCAACCATGTCATTGGTCAGCTTGTCCGCGGTCATTGCCGCGGCCTGATCAAGCAAGGATAGCGCGTCACGAACCGACCCTTCGGCGGCGCGCGCAATGGCAGCAAGCGCATCTTCATCCGCCGCAATCGATTCGCGTTGGCAAATCATGCCAAGATGTCCGGCCAGCATGGCCGCCGGAACACGCCGCAAATCATAGCGCTGGCACCGCGATAAAATCGTAACCGGCACTTTTCTGATTTCGGTTGTGGCAAAGATGAATTTTACCGCGTCAGGCGGTTCTTCCAAGGTTTTCAAAAGCGCGTTAAAGGCGCTTTTCGACATCATATGCACTTCGTCAATAATATAGATTTTATAGCGTGCCGAAACAGGCCGATAGCCAACGCCTTCGATAATTTCGCGGGCATCATCAACACCGGTATGGCTGGCAGCGTCAATTTCCAGAACATCAACATGACGTCCTGCTGCGATGGATTTGCATGGCTCGCATTGACCACATGGTTCAAGCGTGGCGTCACCATTCCCATCGGCACCAATACAATTCAGCCCCTTGGCAAGAAGGCGCGCCGTTGATGTTTTGCCAATGCCGCGAACACCGGTCAGCACAAAAGCATGGGCGAGCCTGCCAAGCGAAAGCGCATTCCCAAGCGTGCGAACAAGCGCATCCTGACCAATCAGTTCGGAAAAAGTATCGGGACGATATTTGCGGGCCAATACGCGATAGGCTGGCTTGGCGGTGTCAGTCATCGGCTGGTAAACACCTATCTCTTGCTCTTGGCCACGCGAAGATTTGTGACCGGTCGGATCAGTCGCCATTGGCGCTATCAAACTGGCGTTATCAAGCTGGCGCCATCTTCAGCCAAGCCGAATCCCGAAAAAGGGAAAAGCCATTGCGGCCATGCCAAGCGCGATGCGCCAAAACGCCAAAAGTCAGTGGAAGACTGGATGACCCGTAAACATCCTACTGCGGCTGCTTCCTTTCGGACCTGACCGGATTGGCAGGGGCAACGTCCGCCCAGCCTTCCTGCCTATCTGTATGAAACAAAGCAGCGGTTTCGACAAGTTTTTTATGGCCAAAGGCAGGGTTATTACCGCAATAAATGCTGAATTCGGACTCGTAATTATGACCGTGATGGGCTTGCCGGATAGCTGCCTAGAACATGGACTTCGTCTTTGCTGCAATAAAAGCGCAATTCTTCCATCGCATTCTGCATTGCCGGATCATCAATATGTGCCTGAACATCCATATAGAATTGCGCCTGCTCGGCAACGCCGGCACGGATGTAGGATTCAAGTTTGGTCAGATTGACCCCATTTGTTGCGAATCCGCCCAAGGCTTTATAAAGCGCGGCTGGCACGCTTCGCAATTGAAACACCAGCGTTGTGATCATATCGCCGCCAGCGGCTGGAACCGATGATGTCGCCGACATGAGCAAAAATCGCGTGGTGTTATGTTCATCATCTTCAGCCGATTCAAACAGAATATCGAGGCCATAGATTTCAGCTGCCAAACGCGATGCAATCGCACCAGTTTTCGGATCACCAGCGGCGGCAACATCCTTGGCCGCGCCTGCGGTATCGGGATGCATGACCGGGGTTAGACCAAGCGCGCGAACACGGTTGCGGCATTGCGCCAGCCCCTGAGCATGACTGTGAACATGGGTCAATTGATCAAGCGTGGCGCCGCGCGGTGCCATGATGTGATGATTAACCCGGTGGAAATGCTCACCAATGATATAAAGCCCGGATGATGGCAATAGATGATGGATATCGGCAACGCGCCCAGCAATCGAATTTTCGACCGGCACCATCGCAAGGCTGGCGCGTCCATCTTGAACTTCGGTCAGCATATCTTCAAATGACGCGCAGGCAACCGGCTCCATATCAGGCTTTACGGCCTGACATGCCATATGCGAATAGGCACCCGGGACGCCTTGAAAGGCGATTTTATTAGCTGCATCTGACATCGAATTTCCTCTGGCTTAACGGGCTTATGTCACGGTCTGATCATCCCTGCCGTCATCAAGACTGGCCCGAAGCGCCGTTTTTACGAGGGTGACGCTGTACTGTCAATCTTTGTGGTGCGCTGCTGCAGCGCGCATGCGGGCGGCTTCAAGATCTTCGGCAGTATCAATACCGCCGGGGGCGGTATCAATTTTGCCAATGGCAATGGTCATTCCAGCCTCAAGCGCGCGAAGCTGTTCCAGCTTTTCCGCCTGCTCTAATGGCGATGGTGGCAAGGCAACAAAACGGGCAAGCACATCGCGGCGCCAGCCATAAACGCCAATATGATGAAATAGGGCTGTTGTGCCGGTAGGAATGGCAGCGCGGCTAAAATAAAGCGCGGTTCCGAAATCGGCATCTTGCCAGCTAACAACGGCTTTGACCACTTGCGGCCTTGCGGCTTCTTCGGCGCTGGCTGGCGTGACCAGCGTTGCCAGATCGGTTTCGCCACGATCAAGCGTTGCGGCAAGCAAATGCGGAATTTCGGGTGACAAATCGGGAAGATCGCCTTGCAAATTCAAAATCTGCGTAAAGCGCCTATCTGGATCAATTGTTTCGATGGCTTCAAAAACCCGATCAGATCCAGATGGGTGATCGGTGCGGGTCATAACCGCCTTGCCACCGGCAGATATGATCACATCGGCAATGGCGCGATCATCTGTCGCAACATAGACTGGGGCCAAATCGGCCGCCATTGCGCGTTCCCAAACATGCTGAATCATAGCTTTTCCGCCGATTTCAGCAAGTGGTTTGCCTGGCAAACGGCTTGCCGCGAGCCGTGCCGGAATAATGATGATTTTTGTGTCATTTTTTGCCATGATTTCGGCAATTCATCACATATTTCGGTTTTGCGCAAAGCAATTTATCGAAATAACGTGACGAAGCATGAGATAGGGGGTTGAGAGGCGGCTCGATTTTCGCTAATTAACCACGCATTGGTTGGTTTTTCGACCGCATGATTTTCGACCACAGGCCTTGCCCGTTCGGGCTGGTTCAAATTGGGAGCCCGGTTTCGGGAATGACGCATGGATGAATTGCGCTTGAATAAAGTGTTTGCAGGGTTTTTGTTTTCTGCCTTGTTGTTAATGGCAGGCGTCAAGATCGCTGATGTGATGGTGCCGCATCAAGAACTTGCTGAAAACGCCTATGTTATCGAGGTTGCTGAAACCACCAATATAGCCGCTGCGGCACCGGTTGATACCGGCCCTGAGCCAATTCTGGCGCTTTTGGCGGGCGCCGATCTTGGTGCAGGCGAAAAACTGTCAAAAAAATGTTCGGCTTGTCATGTCTTTGATGCTGGCGGCCAAAACAAAGTTGGTCCGGCATTGTGGAATGTTGTGAACCGGCCATTGGGCGCATCTGAAGGCTATGCCTATTCTGACGCGCTTGCCGGTTTCGGCGGCGCTTGGGACTATGCCGCGCTGAACGCATTTCTGGCCAAACCAAAAGGCTATATTAGCGGCACAAAGATGAATTTTGCCGGATTGAAAAAGCCACAAGACAGGGCGAATTTGATCGCATGGATGCGGGCCAAGGCTGATAGCCCTGTCGCATTACCAAGCGCCGATGATATCGCAGCTGAAGGTGCCAACTAGCCCATCTGACATGACGCCTGAACTGACCGGATCTGCCGGTCAGTGTACACCGGCTGATATGATTGCCTTTCTGGCCGGTTTGCCGTTGGTAAGCCGGCCTGTTATTTCCAAATGGTTTCGCCAGAATCCGGCGATTGAAACCAAACAGGATTCATCCCCCGTTACAATTGCCGACCAAAGCGTTGAACGCGATTTACGCGCCGCCATTGCCGCACGTTTCCCCGATGACATGATCATGGGCGAGGAATTTGCCAGCACCGGCAATCAAGACAGCGCCTATCGCTGGATCATTGATCCGATTGATGGCACCAAGGCCTTTATCAGTGGCAAACCTGCCTTTGGCACGCTGGTCGGGCTTTTGCATCACAATCTGCCTGTTGCCGGTCTTGTTGATATGCCGGTTTTTGCCGAATGCTATATTGGCCTGAACGGATTTTCGGGCACGCATCACGCCACATTAAACGGTGCCGCCATTACCCCTAGCGGGCAAAGCGTGCTTGGCGCTGCCCGATTGGCAACAACATCGCCGCGCGCATTAAGCGCCGAACGTCTGGTTGATTTTGACCGGCTTGCCGATCAGGTGGCCGTCACCAATTACGGTGGTGATTGTCACAATTACGCATTGCTTGCGGCGGGTCATATTGATCTGGTGATGGAAGATAGTCTTGCCGCGCATGACATGATGGCGGTTGTTGCCCTGATGCTGGCGGCGGGTGCGACCGTCAGTGATCTTGACGGCCAGCCAATCCAGCTTGGTCAATCCACCAGCATTCTTGCTGCCGCAACACCGCAATTACATCAAGCGGCCTTGGCCTTGATATCAGCAGGCGGCTAATCGGCGGTTCCGCATTTCCGCCATGAACAACAAGGAATATCCCATGACGACAATCGGATTTTACGGCAGTTCAAAAATTGATGGATGGCGAACCAAGCTTGGCCGTCATCTAGATGATTTCACCCTTGTCGATTTGATGTCACCCGAGGGTCAGCTTGCCGATATTGCGCTTGTTTGGGCACCGCCAGAAGGACAGCTTGCCAAGATGCCGAATTTGCGTGGAATCATCATGCAGGGTCAGGGTGTCGATTATATGATGCGCGATCAAACCGTACCGCGCGATGTTCCGCTGGTGCGGCTGGTGGATCCGGATATGTCGAATGCGCTTAGCCATTGGGCTATTTTGGCGGCACTCGATTTCTGGCGCGACGCTGCCTATTACCGTGATTGTCAAACCAGCAAAACATGGCAACCCATTGTGCAAAGACCGGCAAGCGGTGCAAAAATCGGCATCATGGGCGTTGGCGCTATTGGCGGCATTATGGCACAGCGTTTTGCCGCGCTTGGGTTTGATGTACGCGGCTGGGCGCGCAGTATGCGGCAGATTGACAATGTTGAAATCTTTGCTGGTGATGACGGTCTTGCGCCCTTTCTTGATGGGCTGAATATTCTGGTTTCGGTATTGCCGCTAACACCGGCAACAACTGGCATTATGAATCACCAGCTTTTCAATCAGCTTGCCAAAGGCGCCTATATCATCAATGGCGGCCGTGGCCCGCAATTGGTCGAGGCCGATTTGCTTGATGCCATTGGCAGTGGGCAGATTGCCGGTGCGGCTTTGGACGTGTTTGCGATTGAACCTTTGCCAGCCGATCATGCTTTTTGGACGCATCCCAAAATCACCATCTGGCCGCATGTTGCCGCACAAACCAATCCAAACACCGCCGCCATGCAGGTGGCAGCGGCGATCACCGCCATCATGGCCGGACGCGAACCCGAAAACAGAGTTGATTGGGCGCGCGGCTATTAGGTGGCTATTAAGCAGTCTGGAAGGATTCGATAAAGCCATAAAGCGCACGAAGCCCCATCGCCTCGCCGCCCTTTGGCCGACCCGGACGCGATGCCAAATTCCACGCCATCACATCAATATGCGCCCAATTGGTGTTTTTACCGGCAAAACGGCGCAGGAAAAGCGCGGCCGTAATCGCCCCGCCATATCCCGACAGGCCGGTACTCGACAAGGCCGCATAGCCAGCATCAAGATGCCGGTCATAATCATCAAATAGAGGCAAGCGCCATAGCGGATCTTCGGCCCTATCCGCCGCCGCCAAAATTGCCGCCGCGGTATTGTCATGGTTACAGAACAGGGCTGGCAATTCAGTTCCAAGCGCAACCCGCGCCGCACCGGTAAGGGTGGCAAAATCAATCAAAAAATCAGGCGTATCTTCCAGCGCATAGGCAATGGCATCAGCAAGAACCAGCCGCCCCTCGGCATCGGTATTGCCAACTTCAACCTTCAAGCCAGCGCGCGTGTCGATGATATCAAGCGGGCGCATTGACCGGTCGGAAACAGCATTTTCAGCCGCCGCCACAAGCACACGAAGCTGGATATCAACATGACTTGCCATCAATGCTGCGGCAAGACCAAGAACCGTTGCCGCCCCGCCCATATCTTTTTTCATCATCTCCATCGCCTTTGATGGTTTCAGGTCAAGCCCGCCCGAATCAAAGGTGATGCCCTTGCCAATCAGGGTAATTTTCGGACCTTTTTGCCCCCAGTGAAGATCCATCAGCCTTGGTGCAATTTCGGCAGCGCGGCCAACAATATGAATTGCCGGAAATTCGGTTTCCAAAATTGATCCGCTATGCGTTTCCAGCGTGGCGTCATGCGTTTTGGCCAAGGTCTCCATTGCCGTTTGCAATGCTGCAGGTGTCATATGGTTTGGTGGCTGGTTAATCAGATCACGGCAAAGATAAATCCCGCCCATCTGGCCAATCAAACGGTCGGCATGAATGCCATCTGGCAGGGTCAGGTAATTGACCGCTGGCGCAGCGGCGCTTCGATAAGTGTGAAACTGATATTGTCCAAGCCCCCATCCAAGCGCGAGGCTTTCCAACAAACCGGCGTCAAGATCATCCGATGCGGCGGTAAATTGCCAATGGCCTTTTGGCAGGCTGGCCGCCAAGGCAGCGCCATCCCAAACAGCATGATTGCCAAAAATGCCAATGGCGAAATCAATACGCCCATCAGGGGCGGCAAAATAGATCGATTTACCGGGTTTGGCGTGAAAATTTTGCGCGCTGATCCAGCCTTGATGCGCGTCACTGGCCTTGGCTTGCCAAATGGCAAAATCATCCGCTGTCATCAGGTGAATTTCGGTTCCGGCTGATCCGGCGCTTTGCAGGCCAAAATTTTCGATCATTTTGTTCAATCCTTTTCAAAAATCGCTATTGATTTGACCCGCTAAAACCACTGATCAAAATTGTCAATATGCCGCCAAATACGACCGGTGGCGTGCCGTGCAGCCGTTACCAAACTAACAGATTAATCGCCAATGCCAACAGCTTTAGCCTTGTTGTGAACATGGTCAATCATCCACCAAAGGCTTAGGCCACGAAGCGCAAGATAACCAACAAAACTGGCCATTAACCCGGTCAAACCAAAGGATAGAAGTAAAATGGCCGCGGCAAAGCTGGCCGAGGCAATGATCATCGCATTACGCATCTGGGTGCCACATGTTGCGCCAACAAAAATGCCATCCATCTGAAAAGCCAGAAAAGACGCCAGCGGAAGGCTGATAACCCAAGGCCAATAGGCATCGGCAAATGCGATCAAGGCTGGTTGGCTTGTCATGAGTGACAGAATAAGCGGCTGGCCCGCCCACAGCAAAACCGATAATAGCAAGGCCATCATACCGGCAAGATAATTTGTCCGGCGAATGACAATGCGGAGCATGGTCGGATTCTTCCGGCCAATCGCCTCGCCAACAAGCGCTTCGGCAGCATGTGCAAAGCCATCAATGGCAAAGGCAAGAAGTCCAAAAATCGACAGCATGATCTGACAGGTGGCAAGCGCCAGATCATCCATCTTTGCAGCTTCATTAAGCAATAAAGCCTCACAGCCAATCAGCAAGATGGTGCGAATGAAAATATCGCGGCCAAGCGTGAAAAACTGGCGGTAAGCCGCAAAATCAAGCCATAAAGGCAGGCGCGCACCGGCAAGCGGCCTTATCAATCGCCCAAGCTGGCCTGGCCAGATGCGGGTAATGCGCCAGATCATAAATCCAAACCCGCCCCATTGCGCCGCCACTGATGCCATGGCAACACCATCGACGCGCATACCAAAACCAGCAACAAGAACAATATCAAGAAACAGATTGATGCCATTCACCAGAAACAGCAAAGCCATACCAAGACGCATTTGCTGGCGTCCATATAGACCGCCAAGAAGAACCATATTGGCAAGCGCCGCCGGAACCGCAAATAGCCGGATTGAGATATAGTCGGTCATTAATTGTTCGGCCATATCACTTGCCGAAAACATATAAAGCGCAGCCATGCTGACAAATGGCGATGCCAGAATGAATAAACTGCCAAGCCCGAAGGCAAGCGTAATGCCACGAATCAATAGAAAGGCAATTTTATCATCCTGACCAGTGCCATACATTTGGGCGACAAGACCGGTTGTTCCCATCCGCAAAAAGCCAAGCCCGAAATAGATAAAATTAAACACGATCATGCCAAGCCCGACACCACCGATAAACACCGGATCATCAAGCCGTCCCATCATTGCCACATCAACCGCCCCAACAAGCGGAATGGTGACATTGGATAACATGATGGGCCATGCCAACTGCCAGATATGGCGCCATCGGGTATGATCTAGCGGAATGGTGGCGGTTTTGGAGATGCGCATTTCATGTCCGTTGATAATGGGGTGGGCGTGGCGGTGATGTCAGCACAAAAAATGCCAGCCGCCAAGATGGGTCATACGCCTTGCTATCAGACCAATGGCAAAACACGGTTTCAAAGACAGGGTAGCACATGTCCAATTGGGGCAAGATATAAACAAGATAGGATCAAACGCCGCACCGCAACCATCGCGCATGTTTCCTGCATCTTTGACACATTATTCGATGATCCGCATTGCCTAACCCTTACGAAACTTGTTATGCCTTGGCTATGCTTTTTGCATTTGCGGCATAAGAGGATTACGGATTTTGCCCTTCTTTCATTCGCGTCTGGCTCTATATGCCCTTATGGCAATCCTGTCAGTGGTGGTTTTGATCGGCCATCAGGCCTTGCCGCCAATGGATCGTGACGAATCACGTTTCGCACAAGCCAGCAAACAGATGCAGCAAACCGGTGATTATGTCACGGTTCGGTTTCAAGATGAATTGCGCGCGAAAAAACCAGCTGGCATTTACTGGCTGCAATCATCATTTGCCCGCATTTTAGGGCCCGATGCGATTGCCTCTTACCGTTTTGTAAATCTATTGGCGCTATTGGCGGCTGTTTTTGCGCTTTATCATATTGGCTTGCAGCTATATGACCCGCGATCAGCCTTGGCGGCAGCAGCACTATTTTCAAGCGGGTTTCTGGTGCTTGGCGAGGTGCATCTTGCCAAAACCGACACGGTTTTAATGGCGCTGGCACTTGCCCAGCAATGGGCGTTGATGCAGCTTTATCTGGCATGGCAAAACGACCAACCACCACCGCGTCATGGCTGGTTATGGTTTTGGCTTGCGATGGCCGCAGGGATTTTGGTCAAAGGGCCGGTTCTGCCGGTTCTGGCATTGCTTAGCGTGGCAGCGCTTTGCCTGTGGCATCGGCAATTTCGCTGGCTTGCCATAATTCGGTTCTGGCGCGGGTTTGCCATCATTCTTGTTTTATGTTTGCCATGGGCGCTTTTGGTATCGGCGGCAACGGATGGCGCCTTTCTGTCAACAGCGATATCAGGTGATTTGCTTGCCAAGGTCAAATCGGGACAGGAATCCCATGGCGCCGCACCAGGTACATATGCGCTTGTTCTGGCGCTATTGATCTGGCCAGCAACGCCGCTTTTGATATGGGTGGCCGGTCAGGTTAAAGCCTTTACCAGCCGCGCTGAAACACGGTTTTTACTGGCTTGGATTGTGCCATTCTGGGTGATGATCGAGCTGATTCCGACCAAATTACCGCATTACCCGTTACCAGTTTTGCCAGCGCTGATTTTACTTTTGATTGGTGGGGTTGCCGTTCTTGCCAAACCGGCAGATGGCACCGCCAAATGGCGGTATTATCTTGGCATCAGCCTTCGGTATCTTGGCATTGCGGTTGGGCTGGTAATGGCACTAGTGGTCATTTGGGGGGCAATGACATTTGGCGGCGAGACAAGCCGTCAGGCGCTTGGTTTCGCCTTTCTTGGTTTGGGCGTCGCGGCGCTGGCAGCATGGTTTGGCCATTTATGGATTCGCCAAGCCTTGTGGCGTCCCTTTTTTGGCATGATTGGTGCCGCAATGCTGTTTCATATGATTGTCTTTTCAGGGGTCTTTCCAGCCTTGTCCCGCATTCATGTTTCAAGCGCGATTGCCGCGAAGATCGCCGCCTTGCCCGCCGCACCAGCCGCAATTGCGACAAGCGGCTATCAGGAACCGTCATTGGTATTTCTGCTTGGCCGCGACCTGTTGCTTCTTGATCCGACAGAAGCGGCGCTATTCTTGATCGAGGCACCGGGTGGGCTGGCCATTATCGAACAACGACACCAGGCCGCTTTTCTTGACGCCGCCAGCCAGTTGAAACTTGGGCTTGCCACACCGGTGCAATTATCCGGATTTAACATATCAAAAGGCCAAGAAGTCGTTATTTTATTGTATCGTACCGAGATATTTGACGCGACTGTTAGCAAGGAGTAAAAGCAGAGACCTTTAACAGTCGATGTGATAGTTCCAGTAATGGCATCAAATCCAGCTTCAAAAACCACCAAACGAAACACCGTGAAATCGGGGGCCGTGAAATCGGGGGCTTCCAAAAAAACGGCCGCCCAAAAGGTCGGTTCGGCTTCGGTGCGGGCAAACCGCAACCCGGTCGAAATTTCGCTTCTGGTGCCGGTTATGAATGAAGCTGGCAATATTCGGCCATTGATTGATGAAATTTGTTCCGCCTTTGACGGTCGTCAATTCGAAATCATCTATATTGACGATGCCAGCAATGATGCCACCGCCGATGAATTGGCCGCAGCCCTTGACGCGGTTCCGCAATTGCGGGTGCTTCGCCATTCGCAACGCGCTGGGCAAAGCGCGGCAATCCGGTCTGGCCTGTTGCAGGCAAATGGCGATCTGATTGGCGTTCTAGATGGTGATGGTCAAAATGTACCAGCCGATTTTCCAGCATTGGAATCATCGGTTATCGCGGCAAGCAAAGATGGCAAAATGGTCATGGCAGCAGGCATTCGCCAGCGCCGTGATGATAGCGCCATGCGTTTATTGGCATCGCGTGGGGCGAAATGGGTGCGCGCCAGCCTTCTTGCCGATACGCATCCAGATTCGGGTTGTGGCATCAAGATTCTGCCACGCGCATTGTTTTTGCAATTGCCCTTTTTCAATCATATGCACCGGTTTATGCCAAGCCTGGTTCGCCGCCATGGCGGGGTGGTTCTTGGTGTGCCAGTGGCGCATCGCCCGCGCATTGCAGGCACGTCGAAATATCGTATTCTTGACCGGTTGCTTGTTGGCATTTCCGATGTTTTGGGAGTGATCTGGCTGTTGCGCCGCGCGCCCGCCCAAGGTGCGGTTCATGAAGTGATGACGGCGACGCCGGCAAACAAAAAGACCAAACCAAAGGAAGCAGCGCAATGATCGCTTTTTTGTCGGCATCAATTGAAATGGCGGTTCGCAGCTTTGCCAACGCGTTGCTGGCGGTATTTCCATTTTTACCAGCCAGCCTTGCAACCAATCCCGAACAGATCATGATCATAATTGGCTTTGCCGGACAGGGGCTGTTTGCCATGCGCTTTATCGTGCAATGGCTAACCTCCGAAGGTCAGGGTCGGTCGGTTATCCCGATTGCTTTTTGGTATTTTTCGATTGGTGGCGGGGCGGTTTTGCTGCTTTACGCGATTTGGCGGCAAGATCCGGTGATCATTTGCGGACAGGGGCTTGGCCTATTTATCTATCTTCGCAATCTGTTTTTGATCCGAAAATCGCAAAGTAATGCCGCCAAAGGTGATACGGCCTAAAGGCTGGTTTTGCCCATTTCCATAATGATGGCCCAATGTTCGGCTGAAACCGGCGTGACGGATAGGCGTGACTGGCGCACCAAAGCCATTTCAGCCAAACGGTCGTCAGATTTGATTTGCCCAAGCGTCACCGGAACCGCCATCGGTTTTACCGCCCGAATCGTAACCATGCCAAATCGGCCGCTGGCATCGGTTGGATCGGGATGATACAGCGCCGAAACTTCAGCAATACCGACAATCTGTTTTTCATTGACCGAATGATAGAAAAACACCAAATCGCCAATTTCCATGGCTTTCATATTATTGGATGCCTGATAATTGCGAACGCCATCCCAGCCTTCGCCAGCCGCACCGCGATCCATCTGGTTTTGCCATGACCATGATGATGGTTCAGATTTCATAAGCCAATATTGCATCATACTGTCTTGCTAATGATCGGTTCATCACGCCTATTCGGCGCCGGCACGGCGGGCAAGCAGGCTTGCCACAACCGCATGTAAATTCTGGCCATGATTAACCAGATTGTCCACCGCATTTGTGATCGGCAGATCTACCCCTTTGGCTTTTGCCAATGCAGCAAGCTGGGCAACAGTACGGCTTCCTTCGGCAAGCTTGGCTGGCGGTGCTTCGCCGCGCCCAAGCGCCATGCCAAATGCCATATTGCGCGAATGTGGCCCGGCGCAAGTCAAGGCCAGATCGCCAACACCAGCAAGCCCGAAAATCGTATCCGGCTTGGCACCCATCAGGCTGGCAAATCGGGCGATTTCAGCAAGCCCGCGTGTCAGAATAGCGGCCTTGGCATTATCGCCAAATCCGGCACCAACGGCGCAGCCTGCGGCAATCGCAATGACGTTTTTCATGGCACCGGCAAGCGCAACACCAACCGGATCATCATTGCTGTAGAGCCGCAAATTACTACCTTCAAAAGCATCTTGAATGCGGTTGGCGGTTGCCAGATCATCGCTCGCTGCAACCAATGCAGCTGGCAATCCGGCAAACACCTCATCGGCAAAGCTTGGCCCGGAAAACACCGCCAATGGATGGTCTGGCAGCAATCGTGATGCAAGGTCGGTAAGCAGCATGGCACTGCCATCATCAGCCTTGCCAATGCCTTTTGCACAGAGGCTAACCACCGCTAGCGGGTGATTTTTCTGACGCTCGGCAATCATCATAAAACTGGCTTGATTGGCCACCACCGGAACCGCAACAAAAATCAGCTCGGCATCATCAAGGCAGGCCAGATCAAGCGTTGCGGCGATGGGCGCTGCTGGCGCCGAATCAGGCAATTGCAAACAACGACCCATTGCCAGCGCATCAACACTTTCCTGACGGCGCGCCAAAACCATTGTTTGCTGGCCAGCCCGGTTCAGCGCGGTGGCGATAGCCGCCCCCCAACTGCCTGCACCAATCACAACAGCGCGAGCCACAATTGCGCGGGTCATTGGCGCACCCCCCGACCGGGTGGCGGGCTGGCCTCAGGATCAAGCGGCCATCTGGGGCGCGGCGCAAAAGCTAGATCATCAGGCCGGTCAAACCGCTCAAGCGCGGCCCACGCAATCATCGCCGCATTATCGGTACATAATTTTGCTGGCGGTACCGAAAGGCGGAAATTGGCATCGGCTGCAACCCGCTGCAAAACCGCAAAAATATGCTGATTAGCAGCAACACCCCCAGCAATGACAAGCGCTGGCTGATTAGCATCATCATGCGGAAATTCATCGCGAAAGCGGGTTAATGCTGCCTTGGTACGATCGGCAAGACAATCAGCAATCGCCGCCTGCAAACTGGCAGCAAGATCGGCAATCGGTGCCGCCTCAGGCCCGCCAAACTGGCTTAGCCGATTGACCAAAGCCGTTTTCAAACCGGAAAAGGAAAAATGACATCCGGCACTGCCTTTGAGCGGGCGTGGCAATGCGATAGCTTTGGCATCACCTGATTTGGCCGCCGCCTCGATCGCCGGCCCACCCGGATAGCCAAGCCCCATTGCCTTGGCGCATTTATCAAAAGCCTCACCAGCGGCATCATCCATGGTTGTACCATAGCGGCGATAATCACCCGGCCCCACGACCGCTAATAGCTGGGTATGGCCGCCTGAAACCAAAAGCAGCAAATAGGGAAAAGCCACATCATCGGCAAGCCGCGGACTAAGCGCATGGCCTTCAAGATGGTTAACCGCAAAATAGGGAATCTGCCGTGCTGCGGCAATCGCCTTGGCGGTGACCGTGCCAACCGCAACCCCGCCAATTAAGCCGGGTCCACCGGTTGCCGCAACAGCGTCGATATCACCCATCGTCAAACCAGCCGTGGCAAGCGCGTCACGAATCACCTGATCAATCATTTCCAGATGCGCCCGTGCGGCAACTTCGGGAACAACACCGCCATGTTTGGCATGGGTTTCGATTTGTGACGCAATTTCATTGGCGTAAATGGTTTTATCAGCCGCAACAATCGCCGCTGCGGTTTCGTCGCAACTGCTTTCAATGCCAAGCATAATTACGGGGCTTTGCGCCATGAATGATATTCCTCTAAAAAACTTGCCCCACCTTATCCGAAGCCGGATTGAGATGCCAGTCCTGTCAACAAAACAGCCAAACATGCCGGTTTTTCTGAAAAGCTGGTTTTTTGGCTTTGCATTTGCGAGCCAGCCCTTTAGACATGGCGTGCTATGAAAGTTGATGTCTCATTTTTTGATGCTAATCCAGTGCGGTTGGCAAGCCGTGCGTCGCAGCTGGCGATGGTGCAGGCTGAAATGGTTTGCACCGCGCTTCAGCCGGCCGCCGTAACGGTGCGTCCAGTAACAAGTGAAGGCGACCGGATTCTCGATCGCTCGCTTGTTGAGGCTGGTGGCAAAGGGCTGTTTATCAAGGAACTTGAACGGTCAATTCTGGCTGGCGAATCCGACGCTGCTGTTCATTCGATGAAAGATATGGAAACGCATTTTGCCGCCGGCACCGAAATTGGGGCGGTCATGGTGCGCGAGGATCGCCGTGATGCGCTTGTCGGGCCCTATCAAAGCCTTGATGATTTGCCAAAAGGCGCGCGCATTGGCACCGCCTCGGTACGCCGCGCCGCAATCCTGCTTCATTACCGGCCTGATCTTCAAATCAATCTGATCCGGGGCAATTTGAACCGGCGGCTTGGTTTGCTGGCGGCGGGTGATTATGACGCCCTTATTCTTGCCGTTGCTGGCATTAAACGGCTTGGGGTTGATATTGCCTATGCGCCGATTGACGCCGAGATCATGCCATCGGCGGTGGCACAAGGCGCACTTGCCATTCAGATCGCCGCCGCCGATACACCGCGCGCCGTTGCGGTCAAAAATCTTGTTTCGACTTTGACCTGTCCAACTGCGCTTGTTGAAGTGACTGCCGAACGCGCACTTTTGAGCTTTCTTGATGGATCATGTCAAACGCCCATTTCGGCAAGCGCAGTTTTAGATGCAACCGGACATGTCACGCTTGATGGCATGATTTTGCGCCCTGATGGCAGCGCGGCGCATCGAAAGCAAATGCGCGCACCTGCTGATCAAGCTGAAAGATTGGGCACTGAATTGGGCGCTGAATTAATTGGCCTTGCTGGTGGCCGCGACTTTTTGGTTTAATTCCCGCTAGATTAATTCTGGTCGGATTGATTCTGGTTGGATTGATTCTGGCTGGTTTTAAATTATCGGCCTTAACCTCAATGGCGCAAAAGGGATGATAATGGCAAAATTCACCCTGATTATCCGGCCGCAACCTGATGCTGATCGTGATGTTGGCTGGCTAAACCGCTATGGCGTGCCAGCGCTTGCCAGTCCGGTGATGAGCGGCGCGCCGGTTTCGCCTCCTTCATTGGCGCATGATCTTGGCAATCCGGCAGATTTTACCGGCATTATTTTTACCAGCCGCCATGCGGTCGATGCGGTTGCCAAGACGGCCGACGCCACCACATGGATTTCAAAACCAGCCTTTGTTGTTGGATCGGCAACAGCCGCCGCAGCAAAACAGGCCGGATTTAAAAACATCATCATCGGCAGTGGCGGCGGCGCAGGCTTGGTTGAACCAATCCAGCAAGCCGTGACAGATGCCAATCGTGCAAATCCACAAAAGGCCAATTTATTATGGCCAAGTGCGCGTGAAATTAGTTTTGACATGACCGCAGCCATGCGCCGCCATGATATCGCGGTTCAACGTTTACCAGCCTATCAGATGACGGCCAATGCCGATCTTGTGCCGCCAGTTCGTGCGGCATTGGCAAAAAATTGCATTTCCGCGGTGATTGCGATGTCGCCAAGATCGATCCAGATTTTGCGGGAAAATATGGACGCTTCTGGGCTGGGGTCTGCCCAAAACAAGATTGACCTAATCGCTGGCAGTGACGCGATTGCTGCGGCGGCAGGTGATGGGTGGAACCATGTCTATGTAGCACGCCATCCGCGCCGAAGCCGGCTTCTAGCGATCGCAGTTCTGCGGCATCGGCGATTTGATCTGGCATAAGCCAGCCTGCAGATTTTGCATCGGCCATATGCGGTGACGCTGGTATCTTGTCATGCGGCTATGATATGATTTGCTGGGATATGATCTGGGCGGATATGATTTGCTGGGATAGGCTCTACTAGAGACTGTATCCAATCGCGGCAGGCAAATAGCAAATAAGGTTCGGCAAAAGCATTATGGCAAAATCAAAGCGACCATCCGCCAAAACGGGCGATACGATTGACGGGGATGCGATTGACGGGGATGCGATTGAAAAACCCGTAGATCAAACAGCGCCGCCACATGCCAGCGCATCAAAACATAGCCAGACCGCACCGCCGCCGAGTGGCCTCTCCAGTGGCCCCTCATCCAACGCTGGTTCTTTGATCACATTTGCGGCCTTGGCCTTGTCAGTTTTTGCGATTGGTCTTGCCAGCTTTGCCATTTGGCAGCAACGCCAGAACACAGCCGATATCGCCGCCCTTATGCCAGCTAGCAACAGTGATACAATGGAATCGGCGAATATTACAAATTTGGAGCCTAATAATTCGGGGCCTAATAATTCGGGGCCTAGTAGTTCAGAGGAAAGTAGTTCAGATCTTGCTGACCGGCTTACCGCGCTTGAAAGCCAGCTTGCCGCCGACCGGCAAAGCCAGCAATCGGCACTTGCTGGCCTGCAAGACCAGATGGCCACACCAGCACCACCAGCCGCCGATAACAGCCAAAATAATGATTTCGGCAGTGATGCCAAAGCCGATATTGCCGCCATTCGTAATGATATGGATCAACGCTTTGCCGCGCTTGAGGCAGCATTGGCCAACAAAGCTCTGCCAGCAAAAGCGGGGGAAGATGCCAGCGATAATGCCGATAGCCAGCCGGCGGCCGGCACGCAACCTGCCAGCACCAGCCCGCAAATGACCGCGCCAACAGGCCTTTTGGTTGTCAGTGGCCTTCTTGCCGATAATCTGGCTGGCCAGCCACTTGAGCGCTGGTTGTCATTGCTACAAGGGCTTGCCGATCGCGGTGCCAACATAACCGGCCTTGCGCCATTGCAAAACGCGGCAAATCCGATGCCGGACAGCCCGCATCAATTGCTGCAAAAAGCCTATGATTTGGTGCCGCAAATGACCGCCGCGTTAAATCATGCTGCCGATAATGCCGGATTTTTGGAAAAAACCGGTGCCAAGCTTGGCCAGCTTGTCCAGCTTCGGGCAATTGGCGATGGCGCTGGTGGCAATGCCGCTGCGCTTGGTGATTTTGAAACAGCGCTTGCGCTAAAAGATCTTGGCAGCGCGATCAATGCTGCGGGGCAATGGTCGGGGTCTGATCTGCCATCGCTTGATGCGTGGCTGGCCGCCGCCAAGGCGCGTCAGACACTTGATAAGGCGGTCAATGGGCTGGTGACAGATTATCTTGCCACTGCCATTGATGTTCAATAATGCCACGAGCTGGATTGCATTTAGATCATGTTTAAAAAGCTTCTGATTCTGTTTTCGATCGTCATTGCCGCCGCCGCTGCGGCAAGCTGGCTTGCCAGCCAGCCCGGGGCGGTGCAAATCGAATGGCTTGGCTGGCGCATGGAATTGCCAACAAGTCTGGCGGTTGCGCTGATTGTTATCTTTGCGCTTATTCTGGTGTTTTTTGATCGGCTCTTGCGCGCCATCCGCGCGATGCCGCGCTGGCTTGGCGGACGGCTTCGTCAACGCCGTGACGATGCTGGCCACCGTGCGCTGACATTGGGGTTAATGGCGGTATCGGCAGGCGAACCGGCCGAGGCGCGCAAACATGCCAGCCGCGCCGAGCGTTTGTTAAAAGAACCAAAACTCACCGGCCTTTTGGTGGCGCAAGCAGCGCATCTTGCCGGTGATCATCAAGCAGCGCGGCGTTATTTCACGTCAATTTTGGATGATCGCGAAACAGCTTTTCTTGGTCATATCGGGTTAATGCGGTTGGCGCTTGATGACCATGATCCGGTCAAGGCCCGCCAATCGGCAAAAGCTGCACTGGCGCTCAAGCCAAATTCGGTGCTGGCGGCTAATCATCTTTTCAAGCTGGAGACCGGCCGCAAGGATTGGGACGCGGCGCTTCCGGCGTTGGACGTGATGGCGCGCCAGCAGAAAAAAACCAAATCAAAAACAGCGCCTGATCAATTGGCGCTTATTACGCGTCAAGCTTGCGCGCTGCATTTTTTAAAAGCCGATGAATTGCAAGAGAGTGATCGCAAATCAGCCGATAAGGAACTTTTGACAGCGTTAAAGATTGACCCGGGATTCCTGCCAGCCGTCACCATGCTTGCCGATCATTATCTTGATGACAAAGCGCATGGGCGCGCGGCGAAAATTCTGGAAACAGCGTTCAAAATTCACCCCCATGACAGCATTGCAACAAGGCTAAAGACGGCATGGAAAAGCAATGATGGCCAATTTATCGCAAAGCTGAGCAAGCTGTTGGCACAGATTGAATCAAGCCAGCAGAAAACGGCCCATTTTCTGGTCGCCAAACAGGCACGCGATGCAGGTCTTGACGGTGAGGCTGAACGATTATTCAGCGCGGCGCGCGATCTTGATGGCGGTGAAGAAGATACCCAGTCACTTTGGCACTGCGCATCTTGCAAAAGCAGGCATGATGATTGGCAGGCATTTTGCCCCGCTTGTGATGAATTTGCCGCTTTGGTTTGGCAAAGGCCAGCCGGAACAAGCCCGCTTATCAAGCATGAGTCATAGCCCCGTTCAGCCCGATGCCACCGCCCCTCATTGGCGTGGCTAGGAAAGCGAAATGGCAAAACAGAATCTGTCCATAAACAACGGTAGGAACGATGGGGATAGATGAAATAGCCCGCCGATAGAAACGTGACGGGCTATTCCTAACTTGTGATGTGAAGGCCTATTTGCGTGAGATTGCCAGATGAACCAATGCGCCAAGTGATGCACCAATGATCCAAGCATATCCACCGCCACCGCCCAGATTTGCAAAGAAATCATCCAAACCAAACACCAGAATGTTCGGCCAGACCGATCCAACCGCGATGTAACCCGAGATAAGCCAAGCCAATATCGCTTTGCGATTAAAGCCGCCATTATAGTGATATTCAGCGTCTGGGCTGTCGTCAAACAACGCATCAATATTTAATTGCTGCTTTTTGATGAGATAATAATCCGCAATCATAATGCCAAACACTGGCGCAAGAATCGCCCCAAGCGTGTTCACAAATGGGAACAGCCCCATTTGCGTTATGACCGACACCCACAAACCGCCAATCACAAATCCAAAGATGGCGGTAATCAGCCCACCCATGCGGAAATCAATTTTACTCGGAAGCAGATTTGCCAAATCATATGCAGGCGGAATGAAATTGGCCACCATGTTGATTCCAACCGTTGCCGCAAAAAATGCAAAAGCGGCGATGATGGTCAAAAGAATATTATCTATCTTTGCCACCATTGCTGTTGGATCGGCGATATATTCACCAAAAATTGCAATCGTTCCGCCTGTGATCATGAGCGTGATGAAAGAGAAAAAGACAACATTACCAACCAAGCCCCACAGATTGCCTTTCCGCATTTCAGCTTCGCTGCTCACAAAACGCGCAAAATCGCCAAAATTGATGACCACCGCGGCGAAATATCCAACCATGATCGAAAAGACAGCAACAAAGGCACCGATTGCACCAAGCCCTTCAAACTCGCCTGACCGGTTACCACCGGAAAAAATCGAGCCAACCTCAGACAATAATCCACCACCAGCCTTGGCCCAAATGGCGATCATCAGAACAATCATCACAACATAAACAGCAGGCCCTGCAAA